>NPID01004541.1_pt1 | contig 27251 bp, 26 predicted proteins | sample 8637491 | NCBI WGS metagenome assembly NPID01 (sample SAMN07420843, study PRJNA396082) | bioreactor metagenome | isolation source: sample BA6 brine-fed electro-methanogenic bioreactor BA | place: Japan: Kochi | collected 2016-06-14 | reverse complement strand
AGTAAAAAAGCGTTAGCTCGCCTCTTTTTGCATACTCGCTTGGAACGCTTCAGGTACAGGTATCACTTTGCGCTGCTCATAATCAAAAAACACGATGCCGGTTTTGGCTTGAGCAATTTCTGCTGCTGTTTTCTTATTGGTTAATAGATAATAAATATCGCAACCGTATCGGTTAAAATCTCCCACCGTTACATCGATCTTAACGGTGTCACCGTAAAAACCTTCCGATCGGTAAACAATAGCAGAGTCGGTCATGATAATACCGGCGCCTTCTACATCCAGCTCGGTGTAATGATAATAATTTAAGAAACGGATGCGAGCTTCATGCATCATTGATAAAACCGCATCGTTTCCAAGGTGGCCACCATAATTGATGTCATTTATACGTATAGGTAGCTCGGTGGTGAACGTATAATTTTCGGGCATTTCAATTTTGATACGTGCCATGGATCATCCTTCTTATATATAGCAACGCAGAACATATTAGCAGAGGTATCTATTAATGATGAACCTCTATCGGCGCTCTATTTTTTTCAGTTATAGGATATTACAAGTATCAGTTCTCGCCTAAGGCTAAGCTGATTGGTAGCGGTGTAGTACCCGAACCATAGCTGAGGTTAGTTGCTGAAGTGTTTCGTTATCCATAACGTAAGGCGGCATAATGTAAACCAGCTTGCCAAAAGGGCGTACCCAAATGCCTTCATCTACCAACATTTTTTGAATTCGTACGCTCTCCACAGGCTGCTTTAGTTCAATGACGCCAATACCGCCAAGGCAGCGAACCTCTTGGGTTATGTTTAACTCAGTCGCAGGTGTAAGGCCATGAATTAACTGCTTTTCAATGCGTTTTAGATTATTACGCCAGTCCGACGCTAATAATAATTTTATGCTGGTGTTAGCGACAGCACAGGCTAATGGGTTCCCCATAAAGGTGGGGCCATGCATAAAACATCCCGCCCCGCCTGCAGAAATGGTCTCTGCAATATGTCGGGTAGTTAGGGTTGCTGCCAAAGACATATAACCACCGGTTATCGCTTTGCCTAGGCAAAGGATATCTGGCTCAATATTGGCGTGGTGGCATGCAAGCATTTCACCCGTTCTGGCAAAACCTGTCGCGATTTCGTCGGCAATAAGCAGTAAGCCATATTGATCACATAGTGCTCTGGCTGCTTTGAGGTAGTGAGGGGAGTAAAATCGCATCCCCCCAGCCCCCTGAACAATAGGTTCTAAGATTAAAGCGGCCAGTTTATGGTGATGGGTTTCGATTAAAGCCTGTAACGGTGCTATATCAGCTGGGTCCCAGTCCTCATGAAAGCCAATTTCAGGTCGTGGGGCAAAAAAGTGTTGGGGTAAAACGTTGGTGAAGATCTCATGCATACCATTGACGGGGTCGCAAACTGACATGGCGCCAAACGTATCCCCATGGTATCCATTACGAATAGTGACGAGTTTGTGTTTTTCGGGTTTGCCAGCAGCGTGCCAATATTGGATCGCCATTTTGATGGCAACCTCAACAGCAACTGACCCTGAGTCGGCAATAAAGACTTTTTCCAGAGCGGGTGGGGTTAGATCGATGAGTTTTCGTGCTAATTCGATGGCTGGTTCATGGGTAATACCCCCAAACATGACATGTGCCATCTGATCGATTTGAACGTGGGCCGCTTCGTTAAGTTCTGGGTGGTTATAGCCATGAATGACTGACCACCAAGAAGCCATGCCATCAATCAAAGTTTTCCCGTCCGATAAGGTAAGGTGAACTCCTTTAGCCGATGTAACGGGGTAGGCAGGAGGAGGGTTGATCATAGATGAGTAAGGATGCCAGATGTGGTCCTGATCAAACTTGATCTGTTCGGCTGTGATTTTAGTCATACGAGCTCCTCCTATAAAAACGGGCTCTATTAGAGCCCGTTATCAGTGAAAGCGCAATTGTTTGAGACTGGCTAGTCGGGTTGGAAAACATTGCCGCTGATAATTGCCCTAGCGGTGCGAAATAAAAGGATCGAAACTACGCCTGTGACAATGGCTAGCATGATGTAGCTGAGCATTGAAAACAGTCCAGAGCCTGTGCGCAGATACATAATTTGCGACGCGATAGTAAAAGCCGCTAATGGGAATGAGTAAGCCCACCAAGACATAAAAAATTTGATACGAGAAAAACGCAAAAACTGAGTGAAAAGCAGTAGTACTAGAAATGCGCCTGTGTAAAACAGAATTCTCGCAAAGCTATCCAATACTTCGTTGTTCAGCTTCATGTAGGAGATAAAGCCGACAGCTGGTGGTGCAATGAGGATGAAGAGCGTAGGTAATAGCTTTTCGGGTAAAGGATCATGGAAAATTACACGGTTAAAGATCAGCGTTTTGAGTACAAGCCAGTAAATGATACCAATGCTAAAGAAAAACCATGAGACTTCATAAAAACCATGCTCAACGCCGGCTATAGGCACCAAAATATTTCCCACAACCGGTATAAACCAGGCTGGTGTACTATGGGCAATTTGGAAGTTAGGATGGTGAATCCAGCGAGTTAGCACATTAAGAGTAAAAATCAATTGTAGGGAGCTCCCAAGTACCCATAAAAATCGAGATAACTCTGAAGAAACTTCGAGTGTTGCGATGCTCATTAAGATAATACCGATAGAAAAGGCAGGAAAAAAACTCATCTTAATGGGATGGTTGAACTCAGCGATTACCTCCGTTGGGTAGCGGAATATTTTTAGTAAATAGCTCAGTACAATCGTGATAAAAACCAGTGCAGATAAGATAAGGAGTACTTGAGGAACGAGTGCAGGCAGCCCTAGGACGTGTGCTGACTTCTGCCACGCAAGGGTCAGGCCGAGCGTTCCCATGATCATAGCAAAAAACGCAACAGGCATATGCTGGAGTTTACTGCCAGCCTGCTGAGTATCTAAGGGTAGATCAGACATAGATCTCTCCGTTATTAGTTTAGAAATATCTAATATATGATATTGCTTTTATGAATTCCCGCCAAGCTAAAATATACCTAATTCGGCGACTCATGCGCGTTTTTTTAATCAACTGCTAGAATAACTACAGGATATATAACAGCTTATTTGTTTTAGGGTGCACCATGGATGTTAAAAAGAAGCGTGGTAGGTGGAGGCGTGTGGACTTAGCTCATTTCTCTGGGCTACCTCCTCTACTGTTCCGTATGATTCTTATGATGGTGTTTCTACAGTCTGGTTGGTACAAAATCGATAACTTTGCAGCGGTCTCTGATTGGTTCGAAAGTTCGCAATATGGTTTGGGCATGCTAGGGGGGAGTTATTTAGTGGGTTTGCTGGCTGGGCTGGAGCTCTTAGCGGGTGCGTGCCTTTTGGCGGGTGTAGCGACACGTGTCGCTGTATTGCCGATGCTTCTCATCTTGCTGGTATCGATGTTCGCTTTTCAATGGGGTAACGGCTGGCAGTGGATAGCGGAGCCGGAGGCTTGGCTGGCGAGTGAGAGGGTAAATGAGTCGGCGGAGCGGATGGCAGTAGCCCAAGCGATTCTGCAAACCTATGGGGACTATGACTGGCTGGTAGAAAAGGGGCACTTAGTGATTCTCAATAATGGTATTGAACAAAGTATGATCTATATTTCGATGCTCCTGAGCTTGGCGTTTACCGGTGGTGGGCGTTATGTGAGTTTTGATTATTGGTTTAAGCGTTACTGGGACGATCGCTAGCTTTCGCATTCCTCAACAGCCAGCACGTGAATGGCTTCTTTATCGTCAATTGACCAGCGAATATTGTAATCATGCAAACGAATACCATACTCCCGCTCGGCTGAACGTTGATACGCAGGTCTTGGGTCGCACCGCAAAATCTCATCAATCTGTGTTGTTAAGTCAAGACCCAATTCGCGCTCTATCTGCTCACAAAATTGCTGTGCTTCTGACGTAAATTTTACGGGTAGTGATAAAGGATCGTATCCTTGAGCATAATCACAATGGGCATCCATTAAGCTATCCGAGTAAGGGATGTAAGGTTTTATATCCAAGATGGGGGTTTTATCTAGTAAATCAGCACCACTGACGGTCAAAACTACTCTTGCGTTATTCGTCTCAATTTTTTCCAGTTTAACAGCCGACAGGCCAATAGGATTAGGGCGAAAAGGAGAGCGGGTAGCCAATACTCCCATGCGCTGGTTTCCTCCAAAGCGAGGCGGGCGAACGGTAGGATGCCAGCCTTTACCCACACAAGCGCTAAAAACGAATATAAGCCAGATGTGCGAGCAGCCTTCTAGCCCACGCACGACTTCCTCTTGAGAGTAGTTAGATAGAAGCTCAATGGTTGATACCATTGATGTAGCTAGACCGGGTTGTCGAGGGATACCGAACTTCTCTTTGTAGCCATTATGGATAATACCAATAGGTTCAAAATTCATAGACAAAGACCATCAGCTCAAGGCATCAAAAAGAAGCTTAATACCCATTAAAAAAAGCAAAGCATAACAGATTTGATAAAACCATTGATCACTGATTCGATGATGTAACTTAACGCCGATTAAAACCCCTATGGGTGCCAAGATGGCAAGAGCTGCCGCTGTGGATAAAGTTTCAATGTTGAATTGACCAAGCCAAGTATATGGCACTAACTTCATAAAATTAATGCTGGCGAAAAAGACGATACTGGTAGCGGCATACTCTTGCTTGGGAAGCTTGAGTGGTAAAAGGTAAGTATTGAGAGGTGCGCCGCCTGCGTGGACGCCAAAGCTGGTGAAACCAGCGATGGCACCCCAAAAAGACCCGCGTAACCTAGAGGGCTTTTGGGGTGCTCTGTTTTTTGGTTTAAGCCAATAGTTCAGTGCAAAAGCAACAGCGATTGTTCCTACGATTAAGCGAATATGATCAGCCGTGAAGTATTTGAAAGTGAGCGCCCCAATGACGATGCCCACGGCTGCCGCCGGTAATAACGTGGTTAGACTATGACGGTGGCTTTTCCCACGAAAGCTCCATAATCCAACTAAGTCCATTAAACATAAAATAGGTAACAGGATGGCAGCCGCAGTCTGAGGTGCGATAACCAGAGCCATCATAGGAACGCCGAGCAGTCCTAATCCACCGCCAAAGCCCCCTTTCGATATGGCCGTGATAAGTACCGCTGGAATAGCGACGGCGTAAAAAAGTGGGTCAGTAATCATTGAGAGGGATCTTGTGACGCTGGAGCTTCAGCTTTTGGTTTACTTAAAGGGGCGTTCCGATGTTGCATAGGTAGTATGCTACTCCAGTAGGTAGACGCTTTTTCGGCTTGTTCCGCCAAACGTCGTAGGTGACTGATTGCATCTAACAAAAGCACACTATCTTCAGGCGCTAACTTACCTGTAGAGGCTGAATTCAAAATATCGTTTTTGATTTGCTGATAGTCATGTTCCAGTTTTTTAAGCAAGAGACGAGCAGGCTCACTATCAGTATCCCTCTCTTTTATAATGCGACTGACATTGAGTAGTTCACTTATATCCTTTTTGAATAGATATACACTTCGCTGTACACCGGTATCATCGATATTATCAAGGGCGTTTTGATAGTCGACTAAGCGAGAAGATAGACGTGCCACTTCATTTAAATAGCGAGCAACCCGAAGAGATGATGGCAATATGTTAGAAATTTCAGTATCGAGGTTTTGTTGTGCGACTTTCTGATTAAAGGTTGCAATTTGTGATACCAGAGACGCCACGCTATTTAGGTCTCGCTCCATTTGTGGCGGGTTGGTTCCCTCTTCGCTGATAGCTGCCAGAGCCATATCGGTACTCAAGCGGCTGACCCTGCCTAACTCTTGAGCGATCGCTTCGACAGCCAAATAGGGTGTTGAGAGGATATTTTTATCCAGATAGCGGGGTTTGCTGATGTTCTCTTCCTGAGTTTGAAAGCGTTTCTCAAGGAAGGTAACCATCGGTGTTGTTAGCGGCCACATGATCGCAACCCCTAAAAGATTGAAGAATGTATGGAACAGCGCCAGCAGTGTGACCATGCTAATACTGCTGTCGTTCAATTGATCTATTTGCGAAGAAAAAATTAACAGCAGCGCATACCCCACACAACCTGTAACTAAATTAAAGATCACATGAGCGGATGCGATGCGTTTGGCATTCGATGTTGCGCCTAATACCGCCAACATTGCCGTGGTAGTGGTACCTAAATTGGCCCCAATAACTAATGAGGCGGCGGCTGTCATTGTGATAGAACCTGTGGCTGCCAACGATAGCGTAATAGCCATTGAAGCCGAAGAGGACTGCATCAAAAAGGTTAAAACAAAACCGGCCAGCAAAAATAAGAGAGTACTAAAAGGCAGGTCAGAGAACGCCGCTAAATTGATAGTGGCTTCTAACCCTTCAAAGCTCTCTTTTAAAAAGTCTAGCCCAATAAAGAAAACACCAAAGCCGGCTAAAGCAAAGCCGATCTGCTTCAATTTTTCGCGAGGAGAAACGAGATTTAAAAGCATGCCTATAGCGATGATCGGTAAAGCGAATGCGCTGATCTTTATCTTAAAACCAATCAGGGCAACCAGCCAGCTAGTCATGGTGGTGCCGATATTGCAGCCATATATTACAGCCACGGATTGAGAGGTCGACAGCAAACCCGCATTGACAAAGCCGATGGTGGCAACCGTGACGGCACTAGACGATTGGACGATAGCTGTGATCAAGGTTCCTGAAAGTAAGCCGCGCAAACGACTTTCTGTCGCAGCATGCAAAGCTCGTTTCAGGGATTTACCTGCCGCTTGTCTTAGCCCTTGAGTCATTAAGTGCATGCCAAGTAAGAAAAGGCCGATGCCTCCAGCAAGGCTACCCAGTAACGATATATCCAAGGACTTACCCTCATTCGTTGTACGATAATAAGCGAATGATAGTATCAAACGCTTACAAGCGCTATTAACCTATACCACAGGTATTATCGTTCGGCAGGTGTTCTGGCAATCACCCAATTGTCGACTCGCTGAACTCCGCACTTAATTAGGACGCGACTCACCTCGTTGAGGGTGGAACCTGTGGTCATGATGTCATCTATAACAACCACATGTGAATAAGGTTTGCCTTTATAACTGAACGCCCCTACAAGATTGGAGTGGCGTTGGCGAGCCGCTAACCCTGCTTGGTGGGGCGTGTGTCTGACCTTGGTCAACTGATTAATCAGGACAGGAATGTTCAACTGTTTTCCTAAAAAACGAGCAATCAGCGTGGGGGGATTAAACCCTCTAGAAAAAAGTCGCCCAGCATGAGAGGGAACAGGAATCAACACATCAGGCCATGCCTGAGGTTTGGATAGTAACTCTTCCAATAGCGCTTCACAAAGCCAGTTCAGATGATACAGCTCACGCCTTTGTTTGATAGCCGGTAAGAGACTATTAATGGGAAAGCGATAATGAAATACGGCTTGTGTTGAAGAGAAAGCGGGTGGTGATTTAATGCACCGGCCGCAGATAGTTTGGGGGCTTGTAGCGTTAAGTGGCAGTGCGCAACGATAACAGCGTTTCTCTAGCTTCGGTAGATCTATTTGGCACTCTTGGCATATAAAGCCAGAACAGAGGCTATCGCATAAATAGCATGGCTGTTTATTTATTGATCTATTGTTTTGTTTTATATAAATCATAAGTTGACAGTTCCTTCTGTCGAATTATCATAGTGTTTTCAATCAGCTTGCCTGCGTACTAGCAGAGTATCAAAAGAGAGTGAATATAATGAGCGAAAAAGCAACCATCCGTCACGACTGGACAGTTGAAGAGGTGCAGGCTCTGTTTGATCTGCCATTTAATGACTTGCTTTTTAAGGCTCAGACGGTTCATCGTCAGTACTTCAACCCCAATGAAGTGCAGGTAAGTACCTTGCTGTCGATAAAAACCGGCGCTTGTCCTGAAGATTGTAAATACTGTCCACAAAGTGGTCACTACAACACGGGGCTTGAAAAAGAGCGGCTTCTGCAGGTTGAAACGGTTATTGAAAAAGCGCGTCAAGCGAAAGCCAGTGGTTCGACACGTTTCTGCATGGGCGCAGCTTGGAAGCACCCTGCTGATAAAGATATGCCCTATGTCGTTGAGATGGTCAAACAAGTGAAAGCGCTAGGTTTGGAAACCTGTATGACACTGGGTATGTTGGATGAAGGAAAAGCCAACCAATTGGCCGATGCTGGTTTAGATTACTACAACCATAATTTAGACACTTCTCCGGAGTTTTACGACAAAATTATCACCACGCGTACTTATCAGGACCGCTTAGATACACTTCAGCATGTGCGAGACTCTGGTATGAAGATCTGTAGTGGCGGCATTTTAGGCATGGGTGAAACGGCTACAGATCGCATCGGTTTATTGCGTCAGTTAGCAAATCTGCCTGTTCAACCTGAAAGTGTGCCTATCAATATGCTGGTAAAAGTGAAGGGTACTCCGTTAGAAAATGTAGAGGATCTTGATCATCTTGACTTTATCCGTACGATTGCAGTTGCACGTATCATGATGCCTGCATCACACGTACGTTTATCAGCGGGCCGTGAGAGCATGAGTGACGAGATGCAAGCGATGACGTTCTTTGCCGGAGCTAACTCAATCTTCTACGGTGAGTGTTTGCTGACAACACCTAACCCAGAGACTCATAAAGACCTACAGTTATTTAAACGATTAGGTATTAATCCTGAACAACGTATTTCCGAGGATGATACTGTGCAGGAGGCAGCAATTATGAAGGATCTACAAAGTCAGCAGGATCAGGGTATTTTCTACGAAGCATAATGGTTATAAGTCAGCGCTATCACGCTGCCATATAAACGATTAGCACACGTACCTTCCCTTCTAACCATAGGTCTATCCATGTCGTTTGATCAATTAGCGTCTGAACTGGTGAGCCGTAAGCGGGCTGACCTTTATCGAGAGCGCCGGGTACTTGAGAGCCCTCAGCAGCCGGAGGTTGTGGTAGACGGTAAAGCCTATCTTGCTTTCTGTTCGAATGATTATTTAGGCCTAGCGAATCATCCAGATCTTATTCGTGCATTCCAGGAAGCCGCTGATGAATATGGCGTCGGGGGAGGGGCATCGCATTTAGTCAGTGGTCATAGCTTCCACCATCATGCCTTAGAAGAGGAGCTGGCGGATTTTATGGGACGCCCACGCGCTTTGCTGTTTTCTAACGGTTATATGGCCAATATGGGAACCGTCAATGCCTTAGTGGGTAAACAAGATGCTGTGTTTGAGGATCGCCTAAATCATGCGTCATTATTGGATGCGGGTCTTCTAAGCGGTGCTCGTTTCCAGCGTTACCTACATAATAGTCCCGAGAGTCTTGCGCAGAAACTGGGAAAAACAGAAGCTCGACGTAAGCTCGTCGTTACAGATGGTGTCTTCAGTATGGATGGCGATGTAGCGAATATGCCAGCTATCTGCCATACGGCGAAGATGAATGATGCCTGGGTGATGGTAGATGATGCACATGGTTTTGGGTGCATCGGAGCAACGGGAGCCGGAGTAGCAGAACACTACGGTCTGTCGGTGGATGATCTGCCCGTATTAATGGGTACATTAGGGAAGGCGTTTGGGACCTCCGGCGCTTTTGTGGCGGGCAGTGAGACATTGATTGAGACGCTCATCCAGCAAGCGCGTACCTATATCTATACGACCAGTATGCCGCCTGCCGTTGCAGCAGCCACCCGAGCCAGCTTGAAGTTAGTGATTGCTGAACAATGGCGTAGAGAGTTACTGGCATCGCTTATCCAGCGCTTTCGCGATGGCTGCCAGCAACTGGGCCTCACGTTGATGGATTCCCCCACACCCATTCAACCGATTCTCATTGGTGATTCTGCCAAAGCGATGACAATGAGTGCTGCCCTTCGGGAGCAAGGTATTTTTATTACAGCGATTCGACCACCCACTGTTCCTCAAGGTAGCGCCCGTTTGCGAGTCACGCTCAGCGCGGCGCATTCCGAGGCGCAGGTTGATCGTTTATTGGATGCGTTGGAGCGAGTGAAATAGTGAAAGTCTGGTTCGAACAGCACGGTGATTCCTCTTTGCCTGACATAGTGCTACTGCACGGCTGGGGTATGAACTCGCATATCTGGGAGAGCTTGCTGCCAGAACTCACTCAGTACTTTTTTGTAACCGTTGTTGATATACCGGGTTTAGGGCAATCCGTTGATGTTGCGGATCCTATGGATTTAGAAGGCATCACTCAACGTATGGCGGAGGTTGTCACGGCCCCCGCTATCTGGATAGGCTGGTCATTAGGCGGCGTTATTGCCGCATCAATAGCGCAAACTTACCCTGAAAAAGTCACTCATCTTGTCACGGTGGCGTCTAATCCTTGCTTTGTGCAAAGAGATGGTTGGTCTCTGGGTATGGCGACGACAACCTACACTGAGTTTAAGGCTCTGATAAAGGCTCAGGGCAGTAAAGCACTTACACGATTTTGCTTACTTCAAGTGCAAGGTGATACCTATTCGAAACCAATTTTAAAGCGACTAAAACAGATTTTGTCAGGATCTGAACCGACCGCGTTACTCGAAACCTTGGAGCTGTTAGAAGAGGATCATCGATCAACGCTTCAGGAGATCAATGTGCCTACGTTGCACGTCTTGGGTAAAGAGGATGTGTTAGTACCGGCTTCTCTTGCCGTTTGGCTCCAATCTTACTGCCCAGCCCAACGGGTGTGTATGGTTGAACATGCGGGCCATCTGCCTTTTTTATCCAACTCAGACCAATTTATGGATGAGTTGCTGGACTTTGCAGGTGCGAAAGCAAGCCATGAATAAGCTGATTAACAAACAGCAGGTCGCTGAATCCTTCAGTAAGGCCGCTACAACGTACGATAGTGTAGCTGCTTTACAACGAGACATAGGAAAAACACTCCTACAACGTATCCCTATGTGTAGCCCGTTAAAAGTGATGGATTTGGGGTGTGGGACGGGATATTTTACCGACAAGCTCAGCCAACGGTTTGCCAATGCCACGTTAACAGGGTTAGACATAGCGCCCGGAATGCTAGCTTATGCCCGAGCACATCGAGGTTTGCCCGATGTAAGCTGGGTTTGTGCTGATGCAGAGCATCTACCTGCTCATTTAGAAAACTATGATCTCATCTTCTCTAGTTTGGCTATACAGTGGTGTGAAGATATTACGGCGCTATTTGCATCGATTCATCGTGCTCTAGCCAATAATGGTGTCGCCTTTATTGCGACGTTGGGGCCGGATACCCTCAAAGAGTTGCGCCGGGCTTGGTCGGAGGTAGATGATTACCAACACGTCAATCGCTTCCTGCCTGCTGAAACACTTTTGCAGGCTTTACCTCAGGGGTTGGAAGCTGAGTATGTTTCAACAGAAATAAAAGTCCTGCATTACCAACAACTCAAGGAGCTCACTCAAGAGCTAAAAGGGTTGGGGGCACATAATATGAATGCGGGTCGGGCAAAAGGGCTCACGGGGCCAGCCAGAGTTAAAGCGTTCCGTTCCGCCTATGAAAAGCAGCGGCTACCTCAGGGGACGCTACCTGCAACGTATGAAGTCTATTACTTAATGCTTAGGAAATCCCATGGCTAAAAAGCAGTTTTTTGTTGCTGGCACAGATACGGATGCAGGTAAGACGATTGTTACCGCCGGGCTGTTAGAGAAGGCAAATCAGCAAGGGCTAAAAACCATTGCTTTAAAACCAGTAGCAGCCGGATGTGAACTAACGGAAAATGGCCTTCGCAATAGCGATGCGCTGCTATTGCAACAAACGGCAAGTGTCCCGATTAGTTATGATGAGGTCAATCCGTTTGCATTGGAGCCACCTATCGCGCCGCATATTGCTGCGGCCCAGATAGATAAGCGATTGTCGGCAGATCGTATAGCCGCTTTTTGCCGAGGAGTGATGTTTTATCCTGCTGATTTTCTGTTGATTGAAGGTGCAGGAGGCTGGCGAGTCCCTTTAAATAACCAAGAAACCTATGCCAATGTGCCAAAAATACTGGATATGCCTGTAGTTTTGGTTATCGGTATGAAGTTAGGTTGTATCAACCATGCGCTGTTAACGGCTGAGGCGATCAAGCGTGATGGATTACAGATAGCGGGCTGGGTAGCGAATTTGGTTGACCCGGATATGGCGTGCTATGAAGAAAACTTAGCGACGTTAAAAGGAGCCTTTCAGGTTCCTTTGCTTGGTGTGGTTCCTTTTTTATCGGATGTGTCCCCCGCATCTGTAGCAGAATTCTTGAAGATTGACGCTTTAGTTGAATAAATTGCATTGTATAAAATTTATACAGACTGCTATTTTTATCCTATAATAGAGTCAGGTTTGAAATGTAAACTCAATAGCAGGTCAGAAGCATGAATATTTCAGGTGCACTCCAAACAGGGCTGATTGGCTTAAATCGAACATTAGATAATACACAGAAAGTTGCAGGTGATCAGGTGGGTAATGGTAAACCTGAAGCGCCTGAGCTGGCTTCCGGACGAGGTGCTAATGTTTCACTGCAAGAAAGTACTGTAAATCCGGCAACTGAGGCGGCAACGACTAAGGTCGTGACGGATGCCAGCGAAGTGCTCGGAACCAATATCGACACGCGAGCTTGATATAGGTCGACCACTGAAGGGTGGTCTGAGGGTATTAGAGTGATTATTAGCAATTACTCATCACTACAGACGCGTTCAACGCTAGATAGCTCATCGGCAGCTAGGCCTGTAAATGCTACTCAAAAAGTAGACCTTGACGCTTCGACTTCCCCTGTAGCTAGCCAATTGAATTCAGATGGCCAGTCAAAAAATGATGCCTCTCTGAAATCTTCCGTAGTATATGAGTCTAGCCTTGTGAGTAACGATGCGAGTGAAAAACAGCGCCTGCAAGAGGAGCAGTTGATCACCCGTCAATTAGCTGAGCGTGATCGGGAAGTTAAGAATCACGAGCGGATTCATGCCTCTGTCGGTGGCGTACACGCATCAGCTCCCTCATTTTCTTATGAACGAGGGCCTGATGGTCAGCTCTATGCGGTTGAGGGAGAGGTACGCATTGACACATCTCCCATTCCTGATGATCCTCAAGCAACACTAGAGAAGGCTGAAACTATCATGCGTGCCGCTTTATCTGTACCTGAGCCTTCTACCCAAGATAGAAGGGTTGCGGCGGATGCACGAGCAATGGCTGCTGAGGCGAGGGCAGAAATAGCCAAGGCTGAGCAGGCGAAACAGCAAGAGGAAGGCTCGCAAACGACAATAGAGGAAGAAACTGAGGAAACAAAAGAACGTACAAATCAAGATGACACTACCGATAAAAAGTCACCTTTTGAATTAAGTGCTGAAAAACACGAAGCTGACAAAGCTGCGACGCAAAGCCTGCAAGCTTTTAATGACCGCCTTAATGAGATTCAGAAAACCTTGCGTAAGATCAATCTGAAGTTGGTAGAGGCGGGTGCCTTTGAAAAGTTGTTTCCTGAAGGTTCGATCATCGATAAAAACGTCTGAAAAAACTCTCCCTTCTTTTCTTGGGGTTGTTAAGCCTTCGCTACACCTCGACACTCACGAGGAGTCATTTGGAACCTTTGTTTAAAGCGCCGATTAAAATGGCTTTGGTCAAAGAAACCATTCTCTAATGCAATGCTCTGTAAATCTAAATCGTCCTTTGTTATCTGTTGATACGCTCGTTGTAAGCGTTGCTCGGTGACATATTGATGGGGGCTGACGCCAAAGCTATGTTTAAACATCCGAGCAAAGTGGTAGCTGCTTAAATCGGCTTGCTCCGCAAGGTCACTAATGGTGATTGGGGAGGAGGGATGGGCGTGGATATAAGCGATTAGACGCTTTTGTATTGTAGGAGATAAGCCGCCACGATTGGTAGGTAGCGAGGGCAATCCTGCATAGTTTGACAGCAGGTGTGTAAGTAAAATGTCGGCTGCACTACTTAAAAATAGACTGTCGTTTTGCTCATTGCGCTGAAGAGGGCGAATCAGTTGCTGACAAAAAGTCGCTATCCATGGGTCTTGGGAAAATGTCAGATCTGGCAAGCTGCCGCAAAAGCTTTTATCAAAGACGCTTTCGCTAATACGTTGTAACTGAGCATCATCGAAATAGAGATGAATGAAGCGTAGCTCGCCGCCAACCTCCCAATAGGATTGATGCTGTGCAGGCATCAGGCAGATTCTTCCAGGCGCTCCACCAGTTTTTCTCTGTGATCCATCGACTCTAACTGTGTCGTATCCCCCACCTATATAACAACTAAGCGTGTGATGATAGGGCGCATGATAGCTGGTGTTATCCTCTTTGTTTGACCATATCGCCATACCTAACCCTTCGGATAATGGGCGTTGGTGCTCCAATGTTGCTTTTGAGGAGCTTAGGCGCTGAAAAACATCGAGTTTTTCTAAGAGGGTTGGGGTCATAAGGTTTCGGGTTACCATGTCTAGATCTTTATGAATCATAGTTGAAACCCTGAAAGTGTGCATCTAGCAGCCATTCAAAAAACCGCAAGAATGTACAAAAACCGCAAACGCAGACAAGTAATGACTCACCCTTCTTAAGAAAATCACTGCTATGGATTTACTTAAGGAGCCTCTATGTTCAATTTTGTTCTTTACGCCGTCACCGTTTTAATTTGGGGCACAACCTGGATCGCAATTAAGATGCAACTAGGCGATGCACCGATCGAAGTGTCCATTCTGCTTCGCTTCGTATTAGCCGGTTGTGTACTGTTTGTTATGCTCACGTTGGTGCGTAAGCTACAAAAGTTAAGCTTACAGGATCACCTGTTCTGTATAGCACAGGGAGCCTGCCTTTTTTGCTTTAATTTTTACGCGTTTTACACGGCTACAGGCTTTATTAGTAGCGGCTTAACCGCTGTTGTTTTCTCATTGGCGACGGTTTTTAATAGTGTTAACGGGTGGGTTTGGTACAAAAAAAGGCCAACACGCCGCGTTGTCATAGGCGGATTATTAGGTGGGAGTGGTGTCGCACTTATGTTCTGGCCTGAGCTGCAACTCAATCAGTTTGATCGTTCACTGTTAATAGGTGTTGGATTGGCAACATTGGGAACCTTCCTGTTTTCATCAGGCAATATGATTTCAGTCAGACATCAAAATAAAGGGCTAAGGCCGCCAACCACCAATGCATGGAGTATGTTGTATGGTGTGCTGATTATGCTGGCGATTATACAAGCCCAGAATATCCCCTTTGTATTAGATACACGCCCGATCTATTTGGCTTCATTAATCTACTTAGCGATTCCAGGTACCGTGATTGCGTTTACAACGTATTTGCTGCTGGTGGGAAGAATCGGGGCGGAGCAAGCTGCATATACCACGGTACTGTTTCCAGTGGTGGCGTTAACCGTATCGACCTTTGTGGAGGATTATCATTGGACGTCAGCCACGGTGATTGGTTTTACCTTGGTGCTGTTGGGTAATTTAACTATCTTTGCAAAGCGTCCAAACTTTGATCGTTTACTGAGGTTGCAAAAAATTTAGCACCAGTTTTGTGAAGATGCTTGGTTTTTCGGCGTGAGGCCAGTGCCCTGCGCCTTCAATGAGTTTATAGGTTGCCAAAGGGAAAAGACCCAAGATCAGCTCTCTGTGGTCAGGTAAAATATAATCAGAGTTAGCACCTTTAATAAACAGTGTTTCACCGGTAAAAGGGACCCCATGAGGCGCTTGGCTTAAGTTGGCATATGTCTGCGCAAGCGTGGGAAGGTTCATGCGCCAGTTAAAGGTCTTATGTTCGTCACGATATAGATTCTTCAGTAAGAAGGCGCGTACAGAGGGGTCGCTAACCTGCTGTGCTAATGTACGATCAGCTTCAGTGCGTGATTTGATGTGGTTAAGGTCGATGGCAAAAAGCCCCTTAAAAACATCATCATGGTGGGCTTGATAAACCACAGGTGATATATCAACAATAATCAGCTTACGTAGGCGTTCTGGGTGGTTCAGCGCAATTTGCATCGCGACTTTACCTCCCATCGAGTGCCCCATGATATTCACATCTGTCAGGCTTAGGTCATCGAGTAATTCGATAACATCATTTGCCATGGCATTGTAATCCATGACATCCGTATGAGGGCTGCGGCCATGATTTCTTAAGTCAACGGCGATAACCTGATAGGACTCTGCCAAGGTTTTAATCTGGGAGCCCCAGTTTTCTAAGGTGCCGAATAAGCCGTGGAGAATGATGAGTGGGGACCCGGTGCTATATATCTGATGATGTAATTTCATAATTGTACTCGTATATTGAAACGGGCCGAATGAAACGGCCCGCAAGACAGAGCGAATTACAGGATATCCAGCAACTCTACATCAAAGACCAGTGTTGAATACGGAGGAATGCCACCTGGTGAACCCTGAGCACCGTAAGCCAGTTGGTAGGGAATAGTCAGGCGCCATTTGGCACCTTTGTTCATCAGTTGCAACGCTTCTGTCCAGCCAGCAATGACGCCGCCCACAGGAAACTCAGCCGGTTGGCCACGATCATAAGAGCTATCGAAGACTTTACCGTCAATAAAGGTGCCATGGTAGTGAGTGCGCACTTTTGAGGAAGCGCTTGGCTTTTCGCTATCGGTATCGCCTGCTTCAATGATTTCGTATTGTAGGCCTGATTCTAGTACCACAACCCCTTCGCGTTTTGCGTTTTCCGCAAGGAACGCCTCGCCTTGAGCGCCAGCAGCTTTTGCTTCAGCTTCACGTGCTTCTTGGATGCGGCGGTTGATTTCATTGAAAGCTGCTTGAATATCAGCAACAGGCACGGCTAATTCTTTCCCTAAATAAGAGTCAGATAGGCCTGCGGCCACAGCATCTAAGTCGATACCGTCGAACCCGTTTTGCGCTAACTGATCGCCCATCTGGCGGCCAATACCATAACTTGCGTGTTGCTCTAGTGTTTCAAATTTCTTTTCAGACATTGGATCTTATACCCTGTGGATTGAATGCGAATGCTAGCACAATGCTAAGGCTTTTTCTCTTCAACGAACAATAGAGGATCTACGCGCGTATTGTTTAAGCTTACACCCCAATGAAGGTGAGGCCCTGTGACTCTGCCGGTTTTTCCGATCTTGCCAAGTAACTCGCCTTGTTTTAGCTGATCCCCCAGTTTTACATCGATATCGCTCATATGGCAGTACATAGTAGTTAGACCGTGTCCATGATCGAGTATGACGGTCTTACCATTGAAAAAGTAATCACCAACGGCGGTGACGACACCATCTGCCGCAGCAATGATAGGTGCGCCTAGGGGGGCGGCAATATCCAAACCGCTATGAGGGTTGCGCGGTTTTTTATTGAAAAAACGCTTAAGGCCAAACGGGCTGCTAAAAGGCCCATCTGCGGGAAGTATGAAATTCGTTACCATTTTGTCGGGCTCTTGCCAGTTTTTGAAAGCGCTTGCCATTTCTGCACTTTCTTTACGCCAACGGGCAACTTGCTCAGGATCAGGGTCAACGTGCTTCTTATTCTTTACCGTCAGATATTGGGCTTTGTACTCTTTGCCTTCAAGTTGGAAAGGGAACTCTTTCCCATTGGCGACCATGAGTTGCGTTTCTCCTGCATCAGCCTTGAGTGGGATACCGACAATCGCTAACCACTTTGCTGTACCTGCAAAACGGGTATCCTCAGAAGGGACAACCATCACGCGGTGACTTTTGTACCAAGCATTAGGCAGACGGTCAGTATCAATACCTTGTAAGGGAATCAGGGCTACACCACCGGGTGTTCTTGACTCTTCGGGTAAGGCAAACGCTTGTACACTAAAAAATAGAGATGCGGCTATAAGCAGGTGTCTAACTTTAAACATCATATATCTCAGGTTGAATGGTTTCTACACGGCTTGTAATACTGCCATGGCGCAAGCGGGTGGTCACTGATTCCCCAGCTTTCAGATCACTGGCATCTGTGATCACTTGCTGCTGCGCATTGCTCACGATGGCATAGCCACGTTCTAACGTTGAAAGCGGATTAACAGCATTTAGGCGCACGACTTTCTCTCTTAATACTTGAGACTGTCGCTCTGTGACTTTGCGTATTGCGCCATGCAGGCGTTCATCCAATCTGACCGCTTGTTTTTGTTTCTGTTCCAAAAGCTGTTGCGGGTGGTATCGCAATAGCTTTTGCTGGGCTATTTCATGGCGGTGTTTCAGTGCAATGACATGCTTTTGTAGGGCTTGGTACAGGCGTTGCTGGCTATGGTTGAGCTGTCTAGCCTGCTCCTTTAAGCGCTCACCAGGATGACGTAGTTGTTTTCTTAGGTGAGTTAAGCGTGTGGCTCGGTGCTCAATAGCTGCATATACCAGTTGTTCTAAGCGCCGTTGGAGTCTATCTAGCTGTAGAGCCAGCTGCTCCTGATCAGGGCTAATTAACTCTGCAGCAGCAGACGGGGTAGGTGCGCGTAAATCCGCAACTAAGTCTGCTATGGTAAAATCAACCTCATGCCCGACGGCACTGATAATGGGAGTCGGGCAGTGATAGATTGCCCTTGCCAAAGCTTCATTATTGAAAGGCCACAGATCTTCCAGTGAGCCGCCACCGCGCCCGATAATGATTAAATCAGCTTGATCGTGTTTTAGTGCAAGATTTAGAGCAGATAGTAATTGTCTTGGAGCATCTTCACCCTGAACGGCAGAGGGGTAAAGTGTCACCTTAAGGCCAGGAAAACGCCGTTTTAGAACGGTCAGCACGTCATGGATAGCCGCCCCGGTAGGTGATGTAATAATACCTAAATGTTTGGGGTGCTTAGGAATGGGCTTTTTCTGACTAAGCTGAAACAAGCCTTCAGCATCTAACTTCGCCTTTAGCTGTTCAAAGGCTTGTTGTAGCTGTCCTTCGCCGTCGGCTTCTAGCATCTCGCCGATCAGTTGAAAATCGCCTCGCCCCTCGTACAGGCTGACCTTCGCTGTTAGTATGACTTGGTCCCCCTCTTTAGGAGAGAAACGGACATGTAGGTTGCGGTTGCGAAACATAGCACACCGTACCTGGGCTTTCTGGTCTTTGAGTGTAAAGTACCAGTGCCCTGATGATGGTCTCGATATATTAGAGAGTTCTCCCTGAACGCGAACCTGTAGAAAGGAGGATTCAAGTAAGGAACGTGCTTGGGCGTTTAGTTCCGAGACACTAAGGGCATGGCGCTTGTTTAGCTGTGTTTGATTCATATGAGCATCTTAATCGATGATGTTTGTGCTCGTCACCTTTAAGTGGAATATTCACACGCTTAGGTTTAAATGTGATTGTTCGGCATGGGTGAAATCTGTATAATTGATCGTTTAAATTTTCCACAGATACGGGTTGTTTAGACAATGTTGCGAATCGTTGAAGAAGCGTTGACTTTTGATGATGTTTTGCTGGTGCCGGGGTATTCAGAGGTACTGCCAAAAGAGGTCTCTTTGCAGACACAGCTCACCAAAGGTATTTCGCTGAACATACCTTTGGTTTCTGCAGCAATGGATACAGTGACGGAGTCTCGCTTGGCTATTGCGATGGCGCAGGAAGGTGGTATCGGCATCATCCACAAGAACATGACCATCGACGAGCAGGCACGCCAGGTGCGGCTGGTCAAGAAGTATGAAAGCGGGGTGATCATCGATCCCATCACCGTGCCGCCCGACACCAGCATCCGCGAGGTCCTGGAGCTGACCCGCTCCTACCAGATTTCCGGCGTGCCGGTGGTGGACGGCGAAGACCTGGTGGGCATCGTCACCCACCGCGATCTGCGCTTCGAGAACCGGCTGGATGCCCCGGTCTCCACCATCATGACTCCGAAGGAGCGCCTGATCACGGTACGCGAGGGCGCCAGCCGCGAGGAGGTGATGACGCTGCTGCACAAGCACCGCATCGAGAAGGTGCTGGTGATCAACGGCAACTTCCAGCTGCGCGGCATGATTACCGTCAAGGACATCCAGAAGGCCACCGACAAGCCCTACGCCTGCAAGGACGATCAGGGCAGTCTCCGCGTCGGCGCGGCTGTGGGCACCGGCGGCGACACCGAGGACCGGGTGCGGGCGCTGGTGGAGGCCGGCGTCGACGTACTGGTGGTGGACACCGCCCACGGCCATTCCCAGGGCGTGCTGAACCGCGTGACCTGGATCAAGCAGCAGTTTCCCGACCTGCAGGTCATCGGCGGCAACATCGCCACCGGCGAGGCGGCCCGCGACCTGGTGGCCGCCGGCGCCGACGCGGTGAAGGTGGGCATCGGCCCCGGCTCCATCTGCACCACCCGCGTGGTGGCCGGCGTGGGCGTGCCCCAGATCACCGCCGTGGCCAACGTGGCCGAGGCGCTCGAGGGCACCGGTGTGCCGCTCATCGCCGACGGCGGCATCCGTTACTCCGGCGATTTCGCCAAGGCCATCGCCGCGGGCGGCTACTCGGTGATGCTCGGCGGCCTGTTCGCCGGCACCGACGAGGCGCCGGGCGAGGTGGAGCTGTTCCAGGGCCGCTCCTACAAGTCCTACCGCGGCATGGGCTCCCTGGGGGCGATGGCCCAGACCCAGGGCTCCAGCGACCGTTACTTCCAGGATGCCTCCGCGGGCATCGAGAAGCTGGTGCCCGAGGGCATCGAGGGCCGGGTGCCCTACAAGGGCACGGTGCTGGCCATCGTCCACCAGCTTACCGGCGGGCTGCGCGCCAGCATGGGCTACACCGGCTGCAACAACATCACCGAGATGCGTACCAAGCCCGGTTTCGTGCGCATCACCAACGCCGGGGTCCGTGAGAGCCACGTCCATGACGTGACCATCACCAAGGAAGCACCCAATTACCGTATCGACTGACCCGACCCGGAACCCGCGCATGAGCACCGACATCCACCAGCACCGGATCCTGATCCTCGACTTCGGTTCCCAGTACACCCAGCTGATTGCCCGGCGGGTGCGCGAGGCGGGGGTCTACTGCGAGATCCACCCCTGGGACATGGACGACGCGGCCATCCGCGAGTTCGCTCCCCGGGGCGTGATCCTCTCCGGCGGGCCGGAGTCGGTCACCGCCGAGGAGACGCCGCGGGCGCCGGAGGCGGTGTTCGGACTGGGCGTGCCGGTGCTCGGCATCTGCTACGGCATGCAGACCATGGCCCACCAGCTCGGCGGGCGGGTGGAGACCTCCAGCCACCACGAGTACGGCTACGCCCAGGTGCGCGCCCGCGGCCACTCGCGGCTGCTGAAGGATATCGAGGACCACACCACGCCCGAGGGCTACGGCCTGCTGGACGTGTGGATGAGCCACGGTGACCGGGTCATCGAGATGCCGCCCGGCTTCAGGGTGATCGCCGAGACCGACAACGCGCCGCTGGCCGGCATGGCCGACGACGAGCGCGGCTACTACGGGGTGCAGTTCCATCCCGAGGTGACCCACACCCGCCAGGGGGCGCGGATTCTCTCCCGCTTCATCCACGACATCTGCGGCTGCGAGGCCCTGTGGACGCCGGACAACATCATCGAGGACACCGTCGCCTCGGTGCGCGAGCAGGTGGGCGGCGACGAGGTGCTGCTGGGGCTCTCCGGCGGGGTGGACTCCTCGGTGGTGGCGGCGCTGCTGCACCGGGCCATCGGCGACCAGCTCACCTGCGTGTTCGTGGACAACGGCCTGCTGCGCCACCAGGAGGGCGACCAGGTGATGGCCACCTTCGCCGAGCACATGGGCGTGAAGGTGATCCGGGTCGACGCCGAGGATCTGTTCCTGGGCAAACTGGCCGGGGTCAGCGACCCGGAGCGGAAGCGCAAGATCATCGGCAACACCTTCATCGAGGTGTTCGAGGCCGAGAGCGAAAAGCTCGCCAACGTGAAGTGGCTGGCCCAGGGCACCATCTACCCCGACGTCATCGAGTCGGCCGGCTCCAAGACCGGCAAGGCCAAGGTGATCAAGTCCCACCACAACGTGGGCGGGCTGCCCGAGCACATGAAGCTGGGGCTGGTGGAGCCGCTGCGCGAGCTGTTCAAGGACGAGGTGCGCAAGATCGGCGTGGAGCTCGGCCTGCCCTACGACATGGTCTACCGCCACCCGTTCCCGGGCCCGGGGCTGGGGGTGCGGATCCTGGGCGAGGTGGAGAAGGCGTACGCCGACACCCTGCGGCTGGCGGATCACATCTTCATCGAGGAGCTGCGCCGCCACGACCTCTACGACAAGGTTTCCCAGGCCTTCTGCGTTTTCCTGCCGGTGAAGTCGGTGGGGGTGACCGGCGACGGGCGCCGCTACGACTACGTGGTCGCCATGCGCGCAGTGGAGACCATCGACTTCATGACCGCCCGCTGGGCCCATCTCCCCTACGAATTCCTCGACCACGTCTCGCGGCGCATCGTCAACGAGGTCCCGCGCATCTCGCGCGTGGTCTACGACGTCACCGGCAAGCCCCCGGGCACCATCGAGTGGGAGTGAGGCCCGGAGCCCGGGTGGGGGACAACAGGCGAAAGGCTTTTTAACCGCAGATTACGCAGATTACGCAGATTAAACTTCGAAGAGTCGGCAGGTAAACCTCGGCGTGCTGGCGTGAACCCATTCGCCAGTCTGCAGGCGCCCGGGACTGGCGCTGCCTGTGTCCTTGCCCCATGGCTCTCTATTGCTACCGGAACTATCTGTGTAATCTGCGTAATCTGCGGATAACCGTCTTTAGTCCTGTAAATCCTGAAAAATCCTGTCAATCCTGTCTAATCATGCACAAGTGACCGGGTACGACGACGAGCACTGGATGCGCCGGGCGCTGGCGCTGGCGCGGGAGGCGGAGGCCGCGGGCGAGGTGCCCGTGGGGGCGCTGGTGGTGCTCGACGGCGAGGTGATCGGCGAGGGCTGGAACCGCCCGATCCGCAGCCATGATCCCACCGCCCACGCCGAGATCGTGGCGCTGCGTGACGCCGCTGCCCGGGTGGGCAACTATCGCCTCACCGGCGCCGCGCTCTACGTGACCCTGGAGCCCTGTCTCATGTGCGCCGGTGCGATGGTCCACGCCCGCATCCGGCGCCTGGTGTTCGGTGCCGCCGATCCCCGCGCCGGGGCCGCGGGCACGGTCTTCGAGGTGCTGGAATCCCCGGCGCTCAACCACCGGGTGGAGGTCGCCGGGGGGGTGCTGGCCATGGACTGTGGCGAACGGCTGCGGGCCTTTTTCCGTGCCCGCAGGTGAGGACCGGGCAACCGGGCGGGATGCGGGGCGGCGTGCCCCCCGGCCCGTCGCGGTGATGGCTGTCCGGCCCGGCCCGGCGGTTGCGCTCCCCGACCCGTAATGTGGCTTTGTCAGCTTCAAGGGCGGTATCATTTCACCCTTCCCGTTGCCATCATCGTCAGGTCCCAGAGAATCCCATGCTGCTGCTCCCCGGAAGTCCCGCGCTCTCTCCCTTCCGCCTGGAGAGGTTGTTGGACGCCTTGCGTGAACAGGTCCCCGCGGTCCGTGCCGTCACGACCCGCTACATCCACTTCGCCGACTGCGACCGGACACTGGCGGGGGCGGAGCGCGAGGTGCTCGACCGCCTGCTCACCTACGGACCGCGCGCCGAGGCCGGCGAGCCGGAAGGCCGGCTGTTCCTGGTGGTGCCCCGGCCGGGAACCCTCTCTCCCTGGTCCACCAAGGCCACCGACATCGCCCGCAACTGCGGCCTGAAGGACATCCGCCGCATCGAGCGCGGCATCGCCTACTACCTGGACCTGGCCGGCACCCTGGAGAGCGGCGCGGCCGCGCGCGTGCATGCGCTGATCCACGACCGCATGACCGAAGTGGTGCTCGAGTCCCTGGACGAGGCCGAGGTGCTGTTCCGTCACACCGAACCCGCCCCGCTCACCTGCGTGGATGTGCTCGAGGGTGGGCGCGAGGCGCTGGTGGCGGCCAACCGGGCGCTCGGCCTGGCGCTGGCGGAGGACGAGATCGACTACCTGGTGGAGAGCTTCCGCGAGCTCGGACGCAACCCGAGCGACGTGGAGCTGATGATGTTCGCCCAGGCCAACTCGGAGCACTGCCGCCACAAGATCTTCAACGCCGACTGGATCATCGACGGCCAGCCCCGGGAGCAGGGCCTGTTCGCCATGATCCGCAACACCCACCGCTGCAGTCCCCAGGGCATCCTGTCCGCCTACAAGGACAATGCCGCGGTCATCGAGGGGCGCCGCGCCGGGCGCTTCTTCCCCGATCCGGAAACGGGACGCTATGCCGCCCACGGGGAGGATGTGCACATCCTCATGAAGGTGGAGACCCACAACCATCCCACCGCCATCTCGCCCTTCCCGGGGGCGGCGACCGGCTCCGGCGGCGAGATCCGCGACGAGGGCGCCACCGGGCGCGGCTCCAAGCCCAAGGCGGGATTGACCGGGTTTTCGGTCTCCAACCTGCGCATCCCCGGTTTCGAGCAGCCCTGGGAGGAGGATTTCGGCCGTCCCGGGCGCATCGTGCCGGCACTGGACATCATGCTGGAAGGGCCCATCGGGGGCGCCTCGTTCAACAACGAGTTCGGCCGGCCCAACCTGTGTGGCTATTTCCGCACCTACGAGGAGCGGGTGCCGGGGCCGGGCGGGGAGGTGCTGCGCGGCTACCACAAGCCCATCATGATCGCGGGCGGCTACGGCAACATCCGCGCCGGTCACGTGGCCAAGGGGGAGATCCCCGCCGGCGCGCCCATCGTGGTCCTGGGCGGCCCGGCCATGCTCATCGGGCTGGGCGGCGGAGCGGCCTCCTCCATGGCCTCGGGAGAGAGCCAGGAGGACCTCGACTTCGCCTCGGTCCAGCGCAGCAACCCGGAGATGGAGCGCCGGGCCCAGGAGGTGATCGACCGCTGTTGCGCCCTGGGCGATGACAACCCGATCCTTTCGATCCACGACGTGGGCGCCGGCGGGCTCTCCAATGCCCTCCCGGAGCTGGTCAACGACAGCGGCCGCGGCGGGCGCTTCGAGCTGCGGGCGGTTCCCAACGACGACCAGGGCATGTCGCCCATGGAGATCTGGTGCAACGAGGCCCAGGAGCGCTACGTCCTGGCCGTGCACCCCGAGCACCTGGAGCGGTTCCAGGCCCTGTGCGAGCGCGAGCGCTGTCCCTATGCCGTCATCGGCGAGGCGACCGCGGAGCAGGCGCTGGTGCTGGGCGACGGCCACTTCGACAACACGCCCATCGACCTGCCCCTCGGCGTGCTGTTCGGCAAGCCCCCGAAGATGCTGCGCGACGTGCACCACCACCCGTTCCACAAGCCGGAGTTCCAGACCGCGGGCCTGGACCTGAAGGAGGCGGCCTACCGGGTGCTGCGTCTGCCCGCCGTGGCCGACAAGACTTTCCTCATCACCATCGGCGACCGGTCCATCACCGGCCAGGTGGTCCGCGACCAGATGGTCGGGCCGTGGCAGGTGCCGGTGGCGGACGCGGCGGTGACAACCACCAGCTACGACGCCTACACCGGGGAGGCCATGGCGATGGGAGAGCGCACCCCCATCGCCACGGTGCACCCGGCGGCCTCGGCGCGCATGGCCGTGGGCGAGGCCCTGACCAACATCGCCGCGGCGAGCATCGGCGCCATCGCCGATGTCAGGCTGTCCGCCAATTGGATGGCGGCGGCCGGATTCCCGGGCGAGGATGCCGGACTCTACGAGATGGTGCGCAGCGTCGGGCTCGATCTGTGTCCGGAACTCGGTATCGCCATTCCGGTGGGCAAGGACTCCATGTCCATGCAGACCGTCTGGGAGCAGGGCGGCGAGGAGCGGCGGATGGTGGCGCCCCTGTCGCTCATCGTCACCGCCTTCGCCCCGGTGGCGGACGTGCGCCATACCCTCACCCCCCAGCTGCGCACCGATCGCGGCGACACCGACCTCATCCTCGTGGACCTGGGGCGCGGCGCCAACCGCCTCGGCGGCTCCGCCCTGGCCCAGGTCTACCGCCAGGCGGGGCACCACGCGCCCGACCTGGATCACCCCCAGGCGCTGAAGGCCTTGTTCGAGGCGATCCAGGGGCTGAACGCCGAGCGGCTGCTGATCGCCTATCACGACCGGAGCGACGGCGGCCTGTTCGCCACCGTGTGCGAGATGGCCTTCGCCGGCCATACCGGTGTGCAGGTGGCCCTGGACCCGCTCGGGGAGGATCTCGCCGCGGCACTGTTCAACGAGGAACTGGGCGCGGTACTGCAGGTGCGCCACTGCGATACGGACACGGTGCTGGAGTGGCTGCGCCGCGCGGGCCTGACCCAGTACACCCATGTCATCGGCGCCCTGCGCGAGGATGACCGGGTCGTCTTCACCCACGGCCACCGGGAAGTGATCTCCGAGCGGCGAGTGGACCTGCACCGGGCCTGGTCCGAGACCAGTTACCGGATGCAGCGGCTGCGCGACAATCCGGAGTGCGCCCTGCAGGCCTACGATGCCCTGCTCGATGAGGCGGATCCGGGTCTCGGCGCGACACCCGCCTTCGATCCCGATCTGGACGTGGCCGGCCCCTACATCGCCACGGGTGTGCGCCCCCCGGTGGCCATCCTGCGCGAACAGGGGGTCAACGGGCAGCTGGAGATGGCGGCGGCCTTCGACCGGGCCGGCTTCGATGCCGTCGACGTCCACATGAGCGATATCCTCGAGGGGCGGCTGGATCTCTCCGCCTTCAAGGGGGCGGTCGCCTGCGGCGGCTTCTCCTACGGCGACGTGCTCGGTGCCGGCGAGGGCTGGGCCAAGTCCATCCTCTTCAATCCGCGGGCCCGAGAGGTATTCGCCACCTTCTTCCAGCGTACGGACACCTTCGCGCTGGGGGTGTGCAACGGCTGCCAGATGCTCTCCAACCTGCACGAGCTGATACCCGGCACGGAGCTCTGGCCCCACTTCGTGCGCAACGCCTCCGAGCAGTTCGAGGCGCGCACCAGCCTCGTGGAGGTGATCGATTCCCCCTCCCTGTTCCTGGCGGGCATGGCCGGTTCACGACTCCCCATCGCCGTGGCCCACGGCGAGGGCCGGGCCGAGTTCCGCGCCGCCGCCGACCTGGCGCAGGCCCGGGAATCGGGGCTGGTGGCGCTGCGCTACGTGGACAACCGGGGCCGGGCGACGGAGCGCTATCCCGCCAACCCCAACGGCTCCCCCGAGGGCGTTACCGGCATGACCACCGCCGACGGCCGTTTCACCATCATGATGCCCCACCCGGAGCGGGTATTCCGCAGCGTCACCAACTCCTGGCATCCGGACGACTGGGGCGAGGACGGCCCCTGGCTGCGCATGTTCCGCAATGCCCGGGTCTGGGTCGACTGAGCCGGGCGGCGGCTCGGGGATGAACGCCATGGGTCTCGGGCCCGTACGCGGCGACGCCGGGGGATGGCGAAGGTCCGCGTGGTTGAATGCGTGAATGCGTGAATGCGTGAATGCGTGAATGCGTGAATGCGTGAATGCGTGAGTGCGTGAGTGCGTGAACCGT
>NPID01002887.1_pt1 | contig 27302 bp, 24 predicted proteins | sample 8637491 | NCBI WGS metagenome assembly NPID01 (sample SAMN07420843, study PRJNA396082) | bioreactor metagenome | isolation source: sample BA6 brine-fed electro-methanogenic bioreactor BA | place: Japan: Kochi | collected 2016-06-14 | reverse complement strand
TCCTCTAACGTCGCCCCCTGCGCGGGGGCGTGGATTGTAACTGACGATACGACAAATCCTCGAGGCAATACTTCCTCGCCCCCTGCGCGGGGGCGTGGATTGAAACTTCGCGGCTCGATTTCCATTTTCCAGAGCATCCGTCGCCCCCTGCGCGGGGGCGTGGATTGAAACTTGGAAGAGAACGGAGCCGTGTTTGGCGAAATCGAGTCGCCCCCTGCGCGGGGGCGTGGATTGAAACATGGACATACTGCCCGGCCTTAAAGGAGGTTGCCCGTCGCCCCCTGCGCGGGGGCGTGGATTGAAACCCCCACACGTAACGAATTCTCAGCATGTCATACTGTGTCGCCCCCTGCGCGGGGGGGGGCGTGGATTGAAACACGCTTTTTGACATGCCGCCAGGCCTGCGTTACCGTCGCCCCCTATGCGCGGGGGCGTGGATTGAAACATGTAGTGGGGAGCGGTGGGGCCGTAGGGCAGGCGTCGCCCCCTGCACGGGGGCGCGGATTATTCGCTGCCACGCACAAGGTAGAGGTCTCGGCCCAGCGGATATCGCCTCTCAGTATTCGGGCCATTCGTTAAGGACCTCTCGCAGCCCTTCTTCGGCCAGGGACTTTTCGAAGTCCAGATCAAGCTTGGCGCATTCACGGGCCAGGCGATCGCGGGACATCCGCACGAGTTTCTCCAGAACCGCCTCTTCTATGAGCCGACTGCGGCTAGGAAAAACCTGGCGTGATACGAGCCGTTCGACTTCGTTCAAGGTTCTTTTGTCCAAGGTTACTGCAATCTTCGTTTTTGGCATATCACACCTTCCCCAAAAGGCTTGGTATACCATTTATGTCATGCCCGGGGTAAAGTCAAGGTTGTCGATCCCCCAAAATATGGATGTGTGATGGGGGCATTCTATTAATTTCGGTGCCAAGGAAAAATAGAATGCCCTCACAATTATGAACCCCGGCCCGACTCTGCGATATACTATTGCAAGAACTTGCAACAACAGCTCTGGCCTGCTCAAGAGCAGCAGACCGTTGATAGCGAGGGCTTGCCCATGCCAAGCCTGGATGGCATCGAACTTCGGGATTTGCGGGGGGCCGTCGGCGAGCTCCGACACCTGCTGCAGAGTTTTATCGCGCTGTACGACGAGACCTTCACGGCACCCTCGGAGCGGGAGGACCCCGCCCAGTGGGAGAAGCGGCTCAGCCGCGAACTGCCGCCGCCCCAGCCGCGCACTCACCTGCTGGCGGCGTTGCACGACGGCGGCAGCACCGATGTCGGCGAATTGGCCGGCGGGCTGGTTTTCGAGTATTACCGGACCAGCGGCTGCGGACTGCTGACCTACCTGGTTGTCGCCCCCCGCCACCGGCGGCGGGGGGTGGGCCGGGCGCTGGTGCAGAAGGCCCTGGAGATTCTGCGCGACGATGCGCAGCGCGAGGGACGCGAGCTGGCCGCGGTCTTCGCCGAGGCGGAAAACCCCGAATTGACCAGGGACGGGGGCAGCGCCATGCCGCCCCGCGAACGGCTTCGCGTGCTGGCTGCCCTGGGGGCCCGCCGGGTCGCGGTCCCCTACGTGCAGCCCCCCTTGGTCGGCGGCGTCGGCTGCGCCTGGCATCTGCTACTGGTCGCCTTCCCCCTGGCCGCCCCTCCCCCTCCGGTTCTACCGGCGGCCGTGGTGGGAAACTTTCTTGACGAATTCTACCGGGGGCTGGGGGTCGAGGACCCGGCCCAAGACCCCGATTTTCTGGCGCTGTGCGCCGCGCTGCGAATCGACCCGCCGCTGCAGCCGCTGCCCGGCTGCGGGAGGAGCGTATGAGCGCGAAGCTCCGTGATGAGGCCCCGGTGCTGCACCTGCCCCGCGCCGCGGTCAGCCTGCACTTTGTGGCCTCGGCCCCGGAAAACGCCGCCTACCCCGACTGCCCGGTGTTCCGCTCCATGGAACTCGACCTGCTCTCCTACCGCTACCAGGTCGCCCTCCCCTTCGGCAGCCGCTGCGAAAACCGCCGGCCGATCCCCCTCGAGATCATCTTTCCCGCCCAGTTCGCCTACCACTCGGAGGGGCGAACCATGCAGCTGCGCTGCAGCCAGCCGCGACGACGCGCGGCGGCTCTGATCAGTTCGACGACCTTTTTCCGGGCCGGAATCCGGGTGTGGCACCTCACCCTGGTCCCCGCCGAGGGGACGACCTTCAGCGAGTTCGACCTCATCAAGCTGATCCACCTCTACGACGGACGCACCGAGCGAACCGAGATGGCCCGCCAGGTCCGCTTCCGCTGCCCCCACGGGTCGGAGGTGCCGGTTGCCGGCCTGTTGGCCAAACTGGCAACCGATCCGTCCCCCGACGCCCGACTGATGGCCGGAACCGTCGAGATCTGCACCGGCGGGACCGATGCCGGGGGCATCAGCCACGGCGATCTGCTGGCCGCGGTGCGCTGCGCGCGCCAGGAGGGCGGCCAGCAAGACCACGCCCGGCTGGTCGAGTGGATGCAGCAGGGGGCCGTACCGGCGCGCACCCTGATGGCCTACTGCGGCATCGTCACCGGCATCTTCGATTTCGATGAGGTGGACCCCGGCGAAGTGCTCGACACCCTCGAGCCGACCTTCGCCGACGCCACCGCCATGCTGCGCATCCACCGCTGCACCCTGGTCTGCATCGCCGACGAAGACCGGGCGCTGGCGGAGTGCTGGCGAACCATCGGCATCAGCCCCTACCTGATCATCCCCCACGCCGTGCTGCTCTACAACGAACGGCTGGTCGACGAAGCCGAGGAGCAGATCGAGGCGGTGACGGACCGCTCCTCCTCCCTGCGCGAGCTGGAGCCGGCAAGAACCCTGGCCGAACGCAACCTGAACCGCCTCTACCTGCAGAACGTGTTCAATTACCTGACCGAGCGGACCCTGTTCGAACGGGGCAGTGAAGGGCGGGGCTCGGCCGACAAGCTGGCGGCTACCCGCAACAAGCTGGCCGAGCTCGAAGCACGGATCAACACCCAATGGGAAAAGCGGCGTGACCTGGGGCAGCTGGCGATCACCGTCCTGCTGGCGCTGCTCTCGCTGCTGCAGATCAAGGACGTGTACTTCGACATCGTGGCCGGCGCCATGCCTCCCGGCTGGCGCTGGGCCTCCCTCGGCCTGACCGCCGCCGCCATGACCCTGCTCATGGTGCTGCTGTGGGGGCACCGGCCGTCCCGTTAACAGACTGAAAACAGGCAGAGCGATCGAATTTCGGCCGCCACAATCAACCCAGAGCCGTCCCAAGGCCAATTCGGCGTAAGCTCGCCTGGCGAGCTTGTCAAGCGGACCCGTGGGTTTCGTCACTACGAAGCAGCGCAGCCATCACTTCCCGTTTTTGCCCCGCCAAACCCGAAATGCCCGCAACGGCAATCCCCCGGAGGGCAGCCGCTTTTTGCTTCGTTTTTGCCGGCTTGCAAAAATGAAGGCGTCTGGCGGGACCCGCCGTCGCCAAAGGCTATGGCGAGGCAAGCGCGACCCGCCGGTTTTGTCAGGTCTTTTCTCCAGCAGGGCAATTCCAGGGCCACGGCCTGACTGTCTCTACAACCAAAATTTTAAAACCCCTTCGTATTTTAGCGCCTCAAATTTGCATATATTAATTCTCCTGGTAAATTTCCATCAGGGAGCCTTGAAGTAGTACATCCATTTCAGCCCTTATAAGGAGAGACATGATGAAAACCACCAGGAAAATACCCATAATCATGCTGATTGTCGCATTGACACTGGCCTTCGCCCTTCCCCTGCCTGCATCTGCGGAGATGGTGAAAAAGGTCGACAACTTTATCCTCCTTATTGACCAGTCCGGATCCATGGCCCAGAGGTATGGCAAACTCAACCAGAAAAAAATCAACCTGGCCGTTGACGCGGTTACCCGCCTTGACAGGGCCATTCCTGACCTGGGTTACACCGGTTCCATGGTCATGTCCTCTCCGTATGAAGTTTCCCGCCAGCCGGGCCCCTATCTGAGCGGCACCCTGGCTGCGGCAGCGAATGGAATCAACACCGACTTTGACGTCTTCGGTCGCAATACCACCCTGGGCGACGACCTGTCGGCACTGGGTCCGATCCTCGCTGACCGATCCGGGAAAACCGCGCTGGTCCTCCTCACCGATGCTGACAACAACGCCGGCCTCGACCCTGTCGCTCAAGCGCGGGCCCTGTACTCCCGGTACGGTTCGAACCTGTGCATCCATGTGATCAGCTTTGCCGATGAAGAGGATGGCCGGACGGTCATCGACCAGATTCGCGGCATGTCGGATTGCTCCGTAGTCGCCGACGCAGACGCGCTGGCCTCTGAGGCGGCCATGAATCAGTTCGCAAAAGATGTCTTCTACCGGGAAACCCCGGCCCCTGCCCGTGCGGCTGCCCCAGCCCCCCCCGGTGACCGTGATGGCGACGGCGTCACCGATGACAGGGATCAGTGCCCCAACACCCCCAAAGGGGAATTCGTTGATGAGGTTGGCTGCACCCTGAAGATGACCCTGCACATCAACTTTGATTTCGACAAGGCGGAGATCAAGCCCGCTTTCAAACCGGAGCTCGACAAGGCCGCCAACTTCATCCAAAAGTACAACCAGGTTCCCTTCATTCTGCTGGCCGGCCACACCGACAACATCGGCGAAGAAAAATACAATCAGCAGCTCTCCCTGCGCCGGGCCGAAGCGGTTCGCCAGTACCTGATCGACAACCACGGCATCCGCGCCAAGCGTCTGGTGGCTCGGGGCTACGGCGAATCCCAGCCGGTGGCCAACAACGGCGACGAGGCGGGCCGCTACGAAAACCGCCGGACCGAGGTCATCTGCTGCATCCTTATGCCCGAATAAGCCATGGCTTCAAGGACGGCGGGGAGGTTTCTTTCTCAGCGCTTTTCGGCGACCAGCAGGTAGGGCCCCTGCTCGCGGTTGGCCACTTCGAGCCGCAGGACCTGCCACCTCTCGGGGGCCAGGGAGCTAAACAGGCGCGCAACCGCCCGCCCCTCCTCGGCGCCGCCCGGGTGTCCGGGATAGACCACGACGGCGATCCGACCACCGGGGGCCAGCAACTCATGGGCTTGGCGAAGGGCGCTGAGGGTCGTGTGGGGTTCGGTGATCAGGGTTGGATCGCCGCCGGGCAGGTAGCCGAGGTTGGCGATGACCGCTGTTGGGGGGCGCTGGAGATAGGCCTTGAGCCGGGCATGGCTGTCATGGATGAGGTGCACGCCCGGCTCCCGGGATGTGTCCAGGGCGCCGGGCCAAATAGCCTCGATGCCGGCGTGTTCGAGGCGCTCTCGGGTGGAACTGAGGGCCTGCTGCTGGACGTCGAAGGCCAGCACGGTGCCGCCGGAACCGACACAGCGGCGCAAAACGAGGGTGTCGTGACCGTTGCCGGCGGTCAGATCAACCGCCAGATCGCCGTCGGCGAGGACTTCGGCGAGCAGTTCGTGGGCCCATAAAACGATTCGGGTCAGGGGTTTGCCGGCTGGCATGGGAACAGAGGGATCCGGGTAATTTCAGCGCGCGGCCCGGACCTCGTCCCGGACCTTGAGCTTGGCATCGATCATCTGCCGGTGGGAGAGCCGCAGCAGGCTGGAAAGCTGGCGCATCAGGTATTCTTCGTACTTGTCCATCACACCGTCGGCATAGACGATACGCCAGAGGGATTCGAGAATTTCGAGCTTTTCATCGATGCTGAAATTGCGGTTGATCTCCCGGGCGAACTGGTACATGTCGAGGCTGGCATCGCGCTCCTGGCGAGCGAAATCCATCAGCTCGGCGGTGGCCTGGCCGCAAAGGCCGAACCGCTGCTGCAGCAGGTTCTGGATCAGGGTTTCTTCCATGGCATGAAACTCGCCATCGGCATGGGCCAGCTCGAGCAGCAGCACGCAGGTGGCCACCTGGATGCGTTCCTGGGGCTCCGCCCCGGCATCTTCGGGGGTTTTGGCCCCAAGCAGTTTCTGGATCAGGTTCATGATGACAAAGTCCTTGCCCCGGGCGGTTTATCGGGAATAGCGGATCACCCGTGCTTTTTCGAGGGTGATCATCCCACCCTCGAGCATGTCGTCAAGCCGGGGCAGCAGGGCGTCGATCTTTTCCTGGGTTTCGACAACCTCGATGACCACCGGCAGATCGGCGGAGAGCCGCAGCACCTTGTCCGAATGGGTGATGCTGTGGGCCCCGAAGCCCATGGCTCCCTTGAGCACCGTCGCTCCGGCGAACCCCTCCTGGCGAAACATCTCCACCAGGGCTTCGTAGAGGGGCCGCTTCTGGTAGCGGTCACTTTCGCCGACGAAAATCCGCATCAGGGTCTGTTCACCTTCAAGTCGGGTCATCCTATCTCTCCCTGCTCCCTGCGGTTGCTTCCCACGGAGTACGGTTGATGCAAAGCGGTTGCCGTTCGGCCATGGGCAGACACGCAGGGCCGCCCCTATATCTGGCGGGCCAGGGCGATGCCCAGGGCGGCGAACACCACGCAGATGATCACGTTCAAAAGGATATTGGCACCGGCCTGCCACAAACTGCCCTCCTCCAGCATCCGGAAGGTCTCGTAGGAGAAGGTCGAAAAGGTGGTGAATCCCCCCATGAAGCCGACCGTGATCCCCATCCGCATCTCGGCGCTCAGCAGGGTGCTGCGCAGGCTCCCTTCCATGACCAGGCCGAGCAGGAAAGACCCGACGATGTTGACCGCCAGGGTACCGTAGGGCAGCCCCCGTCCCACCAGCGAATAGGTCCAGCCGGAGACGAGGTAACGGGACAGGCAGCCCAGGGCGCCGAAAATGCCGATATAAACCAGTTGCATGAAAGTCGTCGGGGCGAAGAGGGTAATTTGAACCTCGAATTATCCGTGCCGTCCCCCGGTCTGTCAACCGCCAATTCCCCTTCGGGCACTGTCCGGACCCACAGCCGATGATGCGGCCATCCGTCTTGAAAAATTTCGAGCGCTTTGTTATATATGATCCACAGCCCCCTAGCACTCGCCGAACACGAGTGCCAATCAATTGATTTTGAACCTATTTTTCCTGGAGCTGGGGAAATGAGCTACCCGACCCTGCCGGTCGTTACCGACACTTTCGAACATTACATGGCCCAGATCAATCGCTTCGACCTGCTGAGCAGGGAAGAAGAGTACGAGCTTGCCCTACGCTATCGCCGCCAGGGCGACCTGGAGGCGGCGCATCATCTGATCTGCGCCAACCTGCGCTTCGTGGTCAAGATCGCCCGGGAATACCGGGCCTACGGCATCAAAATGCTGGACCTGATTCAGGAGGGGAACATCGGCCTGATGATGGCGGNNAAGGCGGCTGACAAGTTCGACCGGGAGCGCGGGGTGCGGTTCTCGACCTACGCGGTGTGGTGGATCCGGGCGTACATGCACAACTTTATCATCAAAAGCTGGTCGCTGGTGAAGATCGGCACCACCCAGGCCCAGAAAAGGCTTTTCTTCAAACTCAACCAGACCCGGGCGGCGATCCGTCGACTGACCGGCCGGGAGGACATCGGCGATATCGCCCGAGAGCTCGAGGTGCGCGACGAGGAGGTCGAGGAGATGGCCCTGCGCATGGCCGCCCGCGATGCCTCGCTTGATCTGGAACTGACCGAAGGCGATGATTACACGCTGCTCGACTCGCTGGCCGACGAGCGGGACAACCAGGAAGAGCTGCTGATGCAGAGACAGGAAACCCGGGCGCTGTCCAGCAAGGTACAGCAGGCTCTGCAGCGGCTCAATGAGCGGGAAAGGCGCATAGTCAGCGACCGGATCCTGGCCGAAAACCCGCGTACCCTTCAGGAGCTTGCCGACGACTACGGCATCAGCCGCGAGCGGGTACGGCAACTCGAAAAGAACGCCCTGGAAAAAGTCAGGGGAGCCCTGGACATCCCCCACGCGGGCTGAGGATGCTTATGCCCTGCAAGGGCCGGCACGCGAACCGAATCACGTTGACAAAACCGGGCGCATCCCGTAACTTCGTCGCCATCCATCGACTTTGAATCCAAAGGGAAATACCTGATGAATCGCCTGTTTTTTGCCCTGGTGCTGCTCTGTCTGCTGGCCGCCTGCGCCAAACCCACCGTTCCTCCGCCCCGATTGGCGGATTACTATCTCGAGCAAGGGGAGGACTTTTTTGAACGGGGGCTTTACGATGATGCCATTGCCTCCTGGGAGAAGGTTCGGGAGAGCTACTATTCCCCCGAACTCAACGCCATTGCCGAGCTGAAGATTGCCGAAGCCTATTATATGGCCGAGCGTTACGAGGAGGCAGCGGCAGCCTACGAGGATTTTCTCAAGCAGCACCCCGACCACGAAAAGACCTCCAGGGCCAACTATGAACTGGGCATGTCTTACTATAACCAGCGACTGTCCCTTGACCGGGACCAGACCGCCACTCGAAACGCCCTCTCGACCTTCGAGGCCTTTTTGAGAAAGTTTCCCGACGACCGCAAGACCGAGGGGGTAAAGGCCCTGGTCGACCGCTGCCGCGACCAGCTGGCCGCCCAAGAACTCTACGTCGGCCGCTTCTATTTCCGCTCCGACCAGCCCAAGGCCGCCATCAATCGGCTGGAGGGGTTGTTCAAGCGGTATCCCAATTATTACGAGCGGGATGAAGCCTATTATTATCTCGGTCGAGCGTACCTGAAAACCGGAGAACGGGAACAGGCCGCCCAAGCCTTTAACCAGCTTTATCAGGAATTTCCCGCCAGCGAGTACATCCTCCCCAGTCAGAAACTGCTGGAAAAACAGTACTGATTTTTCGCCCGCAAAAAGCTGGTAGACCAAATGCGAAGCCCCTCCGACGGAGGGGCTTTTGTGGTTTGTACCCGCGGCGGCCTGCTGACAACCGGGCGGCCTCCCGAGGAGGCGAGGTGGATTTTTGCACCGCTTCAAGATTTTTTTAACGTCCCTAAAATTCGCCGCGTTTCCCCCGCCGCCTACCATCACATGCAACATGCTGTTTTTTCTGACCATTCGTGAACAGACAGGGCTCTTCAGGTCGAACCAACGAGCCTAATACCAGAAATGTGAAAAAGATATTTTTCCTTGACTTGCCGTTTACGACATTATATAAAAGTGTCCGGCCTTTATAACGGAATTTTATAATTGGCGTTTGAGCGATTCTCAACGAGTCCACCTTTCTGACTTTTCGCTCCCCAAATCCTTATATTACCTGGCCTTCAAACCGTTTTCAGGATTTTTCACAAGCGCTTTCACGCCGTTCTAAATTTAATCAGAAAGTACCGTCGTGGTTTCTTCGAGTGCGTGGAACCCGACCATTTCCTAAGGAGGAGAGAGATGTCTACACTTCAAAGTCGTATCCGCCGCAAGTCGCTGCTGAACAAGGTGACCACGCCGGAAGACCTCATTCCGATGTTCAAAAACGGGATGAACCTCGGCTGGTCCGGTTTCACCCCGGTTGGCTACCCGAAGGTGATGCCGGTGGCCTTGGCCGACTACGTTGAGCAGAACAACCTGCAGGGCAAGCTCCGCTTCAACCTGTTCATCGGCGCCTCGGTCGGCGTGGAAACCGAAGACCGTTGGGCAACCCTCGACATGATCGACCGCCGCTGGCCCTATCAGACCGGCAAGAACATCCAGAAAGGGATCAACTCCGGCAAAATCCGCATGGGCGACAAGCACCTCGGCCACTTCGCTCAGGATATCGGCTACGGCTTCTATACCGAGAACGGCCGCATTGACGTTGCCATCATCGAGTGCACCGACATCACCGAAGACGGCAGCCTGGTCCTCTCCGGTTCCTGCGGGATCTGCCCGGAACTCTGCCAGGTGGCCGACAAGATCATCATCGAGCTCAACACCGAAATGCCCTCCCATGAGGGTCTGCACGACATCATCGAGCCGATCAAGCCGCCCAACAGGCTCCCCTACCTGATCACCGACGCCGGCTCCCGGGCCGGCAGCCCCTACGTGCGCTGCGACCCCGACAAGATCGTCGCCATCGTCGAGTCGAAAAAACTCGACAACGGCCGTCCCCTGGGCCCCCCCGACGAAATTTCCGAACAGATCGCCGACCACATCCTGGATTTCTTCCAGAACGAGGTCAAGCAGGGCCGTCTGCCCAAAAACCTGCTGCCCCTGCAGTCGGGTGTCGGCAACATCGCCAACGCCGTCGTCGGCGGCCTGGTCAAAGGTCCCTTCAAGAACCTGAGCGTCTACACCGAGGTTCTCCAGGACACCATGCTCGACTTCTTCGACAGCGGCAAGCTCGACTTCGCCTCGGCCTGCTCCCTCTCCCTGTCCAATGACGGCTTCAAGCGCCTCTACGCCAACTGGGACGAGTACACCAAGAAGATCGTTCTGCGCCAGCTTTCGATCTCCAACCACCCCGAGCCGATCCGCCGGCTGGGCTGCATCGCCATGAACACCCCGGTCGAGTTCGACATGTACGCCCACGCCAACTCGACCCTGGTCGGCGGCACCCGCATGATTAACGGCCTCGGAGGTTCGGGGGACTTCTTGCGCAACGGCTTCCTGAAGATCATGCACACCCCTTCGGTGCGCCCGAGCAAAACCGACCCCACCGGCATCACCTGCGTGGTACCCAAGGCTCCCCACGTCGACCACACCGAGCACGACCTCGACGTGGTGGTCACCGAGCAGGGCCTGGCCGACTGCCGCGGCCTGGCTCCCAAGGACCGCGCCCAGGTTATCATCGACAAGTGCGTGCATCCCGATTACAAGCCGATCATCCAGGAATATTTCGACATGGCCAAGAAGGTCTGCCTGGAGAAAGGCGTCGGCCACGAGCCCCAGCTCTTCGACCGCTGCTTCAAGATGCAGTGGAACCTGGAGCGCAACGGCACCATGAAGATCGACAACTGGGATGTAAAAATCGACTTCTAGGTCAGTTTGTTTCAAATGTTTCTGTTGTGGCCCCTCCGGTTTGCCGGAGGGGCTTTTTTTGTTGTGCGCCAGGCATGGCGAACACCACGTAAAAGCGGGCCGCCCATCTGGATGAGCGGCCCGCTTCCTTGATCCCCCTCCCTGTTTGGAATCAACGCAGTCGCAGCGGGATGGTCTGGGTATTGCCGGCGGAGCTTTCCACGAAAACCGTTCCGCCGACTCCGGGACTGGCCACGGACTTGCCGCCGAACTGCCAGCTTCCGGCCGGGACGGTGCCGGTGACCGGCGCGGTTCCGATGACCGGGCCGGTGGAGCTGCCGGCCCTCAGGGCCACCACGTTCTGCCCGAGTTGACCGCGGATTTCGCCGGCAGGGTTGGCCACCGTGTGGATCTGGAGGTAGGCCTCGCCGGCCAGGATGGCGTCGCCCACCGCGGTAAGATCCCCCAGCGGTCCGCCCGCCGGATCATCGACGTCGGTCACCGTGGCGGCATTTCCCGGGTCGCCGACGGGGAACCGGGTCGCGGGGGTAACCGTCAGAGGGCTGTCGGTTCCGGAGGGAACGTTGACCGTGCCGATATCCCCATCGGCGTCGAACAGGGTAACGCTGATCGGCCCCCGCACGCCCAGGGCGCCCACATGGATGTGCGCCGCGGTGATGTCGACCAGTCCGTCAATCTGCAGAGTGTAGTCGAGATCGGTCACCGCTCCGGTCCCGTCCCGCACCACCGACAGGGCGAGCGAGCCGGTTCCGGTGCTGGCGGCCATCGGCGGGGTGTTCCAGACCCCGGACAGGGGGGTGAAGAAGGAGCCGCCGTCGGTCGCGCCCAAAGTGGTGATGGTGCTGGTCCCGGAGATATCCCATTTCAGCAGTTTGGGACGCAGCTCGGCAGTCGTCCCGGTCAACTGCTCGACGATCACGGTCACCTCGGCGGTGGCCACCATTCCACCGGTATCCTGCACCACATAGGAGAAGGAGTCCGCGCCGGTAAAGCTCGGCGGTGGCACATAGGTAATGGTGCCGTCGGCATTGAGGGTCGCGGTGCCGCCGCGGCTCGAGGGAATGGAACCGGTGGCGCCGATGGCGTTGTTGATCGGAGTCAGCGTGTCGTTGCCCAAAGCCACCGCAAGGGGGTTGATGCCGTGGTCGTTGCCCCCTGCAACGACGGCATCCCGGTCGTTTTCTACGACGTTGATGACCACCGGCGTGCCGAGACCGGTGCTGGCGAAATCGGCAACGGCAACCGGCGCGAGGTTGATTCCTGCGTTGAACAGCTTGCCGGCCACATCCCACAGGCCGCCGTTGGTCAAGGAGCCGGCGCCACCGAAGGCGCCCGCTGGTCCGGTGATGGTAAGGTTGGGATCAGCGATGCCGACCACCGTCGAAGGGATCCCCGGATTTCCCATAAAACCGGCTGGCGGCGCCGGGGTCGTGAAAAATACCGAAACGCCATTGGTCGCTGCATCGGCGACGACCGACGGAACCCCAGTTGCCAGAGCCGCGGCAAAAGGCGGGATATCGGCGGCCGTGCCGACAATATCGATGGTTTCATTGATCTCCGGTCCGGCGCCCACCGCAGCCACGTCGACCGTCAGAGTACCGAAAGGGTAGCTAATGGTGTAGGTCCCCACTGCATCCACGTCCAGCCTTACCCGCAGCCTCACAAAGGGCAGCTGGTCTCCCGGCGCTGGATCTTCAGTGAGGAAAGCCGCCTCCATGGCCAGCTCGAACAGGGCAACCCCGACGGGATTCGCCAAATCCGCTCCAGCAGCCCACCAGAAGGCCTCGGCGCCGAACCCGATCTGCTCGGAGAAGGCGTTTCCGGCAGCAACGCCGTCTGCTGGCAGGCACTTAGCCGCTTCCAGACAGAGTTCCACCCGGGTGCCATTCTGATCCTCCCACCAGAGCGGATACCCATTCTGCAGGTTGATCGGCCCGACAGCGGCCAGATCCGCCCACCCCGCCTGAGGACTGGCAATGAGCCCCGCCAGGGCCAGGGCACAAGCGACGATAAGTTTGGTTGAATTCTTCAGCATGGTAGGAACCTCCCATAAGCATTTTCCGATACCGTCTGGCACGTCCGGGCGGTTGATTCGCAAGGCCTTGCCATCTAGTTTCTTCCGCGGCGGCGGTTGACGCCGCCGCGGACCTACGTTCGTTTGCCTGTCACCTGAGCTGCAGAGGAACGGCCGGCACCATGATGGCGTTGGTCGAAATCGCCCGGATCGTAGCATCAGCCGGCGGAACGACCGACGATTTGCCCTGGAACGACCAGCTGCCGTCCGCCTGCACCGGGGCCTCTCCGATCAGCCGAGCCGGACCGAGCTGTCCGCGGATTTCGCCGGCGGGATTGGCGCCGGTATGGACGTTGACATAAGCCCGCCCGCTCAGGATCGCCCGGGCCGCGTCGGCCAAGGTGTTGATCCCCTGGAGCGGCTGCGGCTGCAGGTCGGCCGCCGTCAGGGTGCCGGTGACCGGACTGCCGAAAAGACCGGTGGCCAGGTCGAAGATGATCGGGCCGTCCACCCCCGGAGGCCCGACATGGATGCGCGCCGCGGTGGTGTTCAGCAGATTGGCGGTGATCAGGGTGAAATCAAGCGAGCTGAGGTCGTCGCTCGGGGTCACCAAGGCCGAGCCGATCCCGGCGCTGACGACCGGCGGGACTTCCTGGCCGCCGCTCAGGGTGGCCTTCAGCGCCAGCGGTTCGGCCAGCAGCAGAATGCTGTTGGCGGTCGTGTCGGAGCTCGTCCCCTCGATCTTCCATTTGAGCAATTTGGGTCTGAGCTCCGTCTGGCCGACCGCCAGTGCTTCGACCTGCAGCGTGACGGTGGCCGGAACCGACTCGTCGGCGCCGGCCATGCCGGCGAAATTGCGCACCGTGTAAGTGAAACTGTCGGTCCCGGTAAAACCGACATCGGGAGTGTAGCGCACCCTCACCTGGCCGTCGTTGACCACGATGGTCACCGCCCCTCCGGTCGGAGCGCTGGCAATCGCCAGGGAGCCGGGGTTGATGGGGATGTCGGTGAAGGTGTCGTTGGCCAGCACATCGATCTGAACCGGCGTGCCGGCGACAGTCGCCGCCGCATCGGCCTGCGGGGCCGGGATGGTATTGCCGCCGCCGGTGAAGATCTTGCCCGAAACGGCGAACAGTTCGGTTTCGGCGACCAGCGCCCCGTCGCGCTCGATGCGGAAGACGTTGGTCCCGAAGGGGCTGCCGAGAACCCGGTGTTCGATCAACGGGTTGCCGAGGTAGAAATTGTCGCCGATGACCCCGGTCCCGTCGAGCACCGGCAGTTCGCTGTCCCAGAACAGGAACGGGCCGATATTGGAGTCCAGCGCCAGTGTGAAGTCACAGGGGGATGCCAGACAGCCGAGGTCGTCGGGCACGTTGATCTCGGTCGCCGGACCGATGTCCCCGGCCGCGACGACCTGGATCAACTGGCCGAAGGGATGGGTGATGGTGTAGGTTCCGGGAGTGTCGACATTGACCCGAATGCGCACCCGGCCAAAACTGATCTGCTCGCCGGGAACCGGGTTTTCACCGACAAAGGCCCCTTCCATCGCCAGCACCAGCAGCCCGTCACCGCCGGCAAAGGCCAGAGCAGCCTCCGAAGTCCACCAGAAGGTTTCCCCTGCGACCCCCAGAACCGGATCAAAGGGAGGCTCGACCAGGCACAGGCCGTTTTCGAGGGTGCACGGCTCCAGCCTGAGATCGTTGAAATCCTGGTACCAGAGGGGATAACCGGTGTTCTGCGCGGCAGCGGTTACGAAGTTATCGGGGGAAACCGCCACCAAGGCGGCGTCACTCGGAAAGACCGAACCGAGAACGAGCAGTGCTCCGGCAAGCCAACGATAAAATCGGTTTGACATAACTCCCTCCTTGCCATGGAAGCCCCCCAGCCATTGCCGAGAAAGGTGAATGGAGCCAATCCTGACTTCTTCATTAAATCAAAGGGCGATTCTCATCTAAACCAAAGGGTTTGGTCCGTAATACCTGGCCGTATTTACACGGCGTTCGATTGATTATCATTATGGTTATAATTAACAGAAATACCTGCCGAATCCATGGGTAACCCCACCCATCCGTCGGTAGGAATACCCTACTTAGGGTTTAAAACAGACCCAAAGCTGAAACGATCGCTTTATCTTGACGATGGGTTAACGAGGGAAAGGAAGAACATCCGGGGAAAGGCGAAAAAGCTGGCCGGAAGGGCTTAGGGCGGCGGCGACGAGAATGAATCTTCCGAAAACTCCCTCGCGATGCCGTGCTCCCTGACCGAAGCGGCACTCGAAGGTGGCGGAGAGTTTTTATTCGAAGGACCGGGCTTCTCCCCCGGAGGGACATTCGAATAGCGCCCGATGCACAGGGGTAAAAAAAGCTCCTCATAAAGAAACCGGTGGCCGGCGAGGCGCGCCCTGGTCAGCAACGGATTGCCTTCGGGCAGAATCAGGAAGGGACGCATCTGTTCACCGCCAACGGATCCATGCCCACCAACCTGATCGTCGAAGCAGGCAATCCGTTCCCCGTCGTAGGCCCCGAAGAGAATCAGGTCGCCGCAGGCGTCATCCGAGGCAAACCGGACCAGCTCCGGCAGGATATCGCGGGGCGGCCCATAGGGTTCGAGAAAAGCGAGTTCCTGATCCGACGGCTGGGTGTCGGGGGTCACGCACAACCGACCCCCTTCATGAAAAAGACAGATCTCCCCGGCCCTCGCCCCGGCGGCCATGACGAACCCAATCCCCTGGTGATGGCTGAGAAACCTGAGCAACAGGGGCTGGACTCTTTCGACCTCCCGCCAGTTCAGCCGATGTGGTGAACCGGTAATGTAGAGATGGGCCAGGGAGCTCGAGTAGGTAATGACCACGCCCCCGTCGGCATCGACCTTAATGGTCTCCGGGACCAACTCACCGATTTTCTGCTGCAGGTAATTCTTGGTCCTGCGAAAGAGCCGGTTCCGCCAGCCTCGGGAACGGGCTTCCAGCTCCTGCTCCAGGAAACCGAGCTGAACCCCCGTGAAGGCCAGGTCTCCCGAGGAGATGGCGGCCTTCCGGTTTTTTCGGAGAAAACCGCTGACCGCCTCGCCCAGGGTCGCGCCGAATCTGTTGTGGAAAGGATATCCGGGGGTCTGTCCGTGGTCGGAAAGGATCACCAGTTCGTAGTCGGCCCCCGGCGCATGGCGCAGCATGCGCATGATTTCGCCGATCCGTTTGTCGGTGTATTTGAGGTTCTTCAGGGCCGGAATGGAGGCGGGTCCGAAATGATGGGCGAGTTCGTCGTAGCCGCTGTAGGTGGTATAGATGCGGGGAACGCCGGCGTAGATATCGGCGATCACCCCGAAGGTCTGCAGTTCGCGCAGAATGACGTTACAGAAGATGCGGATGAACGGAAACAGCCCTTCGCTGACCCTCCAGGGCCTGGTTTTCCGGTACTGCCAGCGCTCGTAGCGATGGGTGAAATACTCGACGACCGAAGCCCCGAGCATGCGCGATACCCGCAGCGGGTGGAGCAGAAGCAGAAGCAGGATGCGCATCCCGCCGAAACGGCCGATCAGGGTCTGGGGATGGGGCGAGGAGACGGTGAAGACGCTGCGGCTTGCGCCGCCGTCGATGATGTTGGAGTAGGAGGACCCTCCGCTGAGCAGCCCCTCGCGGTCCTTGAAGAGTTTTTCCCGGAAATGCTGGACGTGGTCGAGGTCGTTGCAGCTGATCGGCTGACCGGTCGATTTTTCGAACCAGCGGAAGGCCGGAATCCCGGTTGAATCGCCGTAGAAGATCGCCGCCTGAGCGGCGGGAGTGGTGCTGGGAAGCCCCGCCTGGTATTCGCGGAGTCGATAGCCCCGGTGCAGGTGCCGCTCGAGGTTGGGCAGAAACCCGAGCTTCAGGGCCTTGAGCAGGTGGGGATGGGAAAGCCCGTCGATCTGAATGCCGACAAACCCCTTCCGAGGACCGGCCGCGCGATTCGCCAGCCGCTCTTTACGGAAAGGATAGAACTTGAAATAGTAATAGACCCGAAACAGGCGATCGACCAGAGTGGTCCAGTGCACTGAGCCCCTCCCATTTTTTCGGATTATTGTAACATATTATTCATTAATTCCAAACCTCCGAAAAAATGGCCAGGGCCTACAAGGGCCCCGGCCTTTACTGCTCAGAGTCGGACAAGGGCTACTCCACGACGGTGGCACGCTTGATGACGACCGGCTCCTGAGGCACATCCTGGTGGAATCCCCGGTTGCCGGTAGCCACCTTGCGGATGGCGTCGACAACCTCCATCCCCTCGATGACCTGGCCGAACACGGCATAGCCGTAGCCCATGGGAGTTTTGCCCTGGTGGTCGAGAAAATCGTTATCCACCACATTGATGAAGAACTGGCTGGTGGCGCTGTCCACCACCTGGGTGCGGGCCATGGCGAGGGAGCCGCGCTGATTCTTGAGGCCGTTGTCGGCTTCGTTTTTGATNNGTCATGCCGCCGCCCTGGATCATGAAGTTCTCGATCACCCGGTGAAAAATCGTGCCGTCGTAATGGCCGTCCTTGACGTACCCGAGGAAGTTCTCGACGGTGATGGGGGCTTGTTCCGCATGCAGTTCGATCTTGATGTCGCCGTTGCTGGTTTCCAGCAGGACGACCGGTTTTTTTTCGCTCATCGGCTTCTCCTTTGGCGGGGGAAAATTTGGGAGACTTTACCAACTGCCGCCCCAGGCGTCAATCCCCCTCTCCGCGGAAAAAAGCCCGGGTCTAGCGACCCGGGCCCGGCAAAATACACGGCCGTCTCCCCACCCGGGGAGGGACATAAAATTACTGCGGAACGGCGACGAACGCCTGGGTTCCCGAAACCCCAACGGCCAGGTTGCTGTCGTTGGTCCCATACCCCTGGCTGAGTGCGGCACCGGCGAGAACCGGATTGGGGAGCGTCAGGTTGCGGTCATCCCATACCGAGGCCAGCGAGGTGCCGCTCTGGGCATCATAGCCAACAATCTGGCTGGAACCGCTGTTGGCGTAGGCGCCGCTGTCGGAACCGGCGGTCCCCATGTCGGTAGTGGCAGTAACCGTGCCGGTTGCGAAATCGACAGTCCACTGCACGGCGTGGATCTCGCCGGCGGCATCCTCCGATTCACCGACCACCTGGCCGAGGTCGTTCACACTGAACGCGACGCTGGCCAGATCACCGGCATTGAGCTTGCCGAGGTCGAAAGGCCCGGTGACCGCGCCGGAAACGTCCACCAACCACAGCGCCGCATGGGTTTCACCGTCAGCGGTATCGGCCTCGCCGACCACCACCCCGCCATCGTTGACGAAGTAGGCGGAACTGTTGAGCCCACCCAGGGTGCCAAGCAGAGCCGGCGCAGCGGTGACGTCGTTCCAGAGCACCGCCACGATATTGCCCGCCTCATTGCCTTCACCGACGATCTGCCCGCCGCCGTTGATGCCGTAGGCCGAAGTGGCGGTCAGAGCCCCCTGGTTCAGGGCGGTGGGATCGGTCAGGCCGGTACCCCAGATGACCGCGGTAAAGACCGCTCCGTCGGAGGACTCACCGACGACCACGCCCAGGTCATTGGCCCCATAGGCCGAGCTGAAGACATGGCCGGCGATGGGGTTGAGAATGGTGGGGGCGGTTGCGGTGCCGGCAACGGCATCGACCGTCCACTTGACCGCCTTGACATTACTGGTGGCATCGTCGGAATAGCCGACCACCAGATCACTGTTGTTGATATCGGTCGCGGCACTGAAGGTGCTGGCGGCCGGATCGAGCTGCTCCAGCAGAGAATCGGCGAAGGCGGCAAAAATGCTCCCGTCGTCCGGAGCGGCATCTTCGGTGTTGGGGACGCCATCGCCGTCCCTGTCGGGACTGGCGGCGGTGCCACCGCCGCCTCCGCCGCCGCAGGCGGCGAGGGTCAGAGCCAGCCCAGCCAGCAGGCCAATCAACAATGGGTGCAATCGTTTCATAAGTTGTCTCCCTTTTTTCGACAAGGACCATTACCACCGGAGCCGGCGCCTTGCCCCGGTTTCGGATTGCATAATTCGCTTAACCAATTACCACCCGGGGCGCCACATTCAATGGGGGCTAGCCCTACTTCCCCCTACCGGATTTCCTACTCACCGACACCCCCGCGGTTACAGCACGACGTAACGTCAACCAGAGTTGTCTTGTTATCAGGATATGGGCGTTGGTCGAGTGAAGAGGGTAGGAAGGATCACCTATAGGGGGAGGAGGGGGAATTGCCCGCGAAACGGCGGCGCCCCAGGGACTGGAAAGGTTCCGCCCTGTCGGGGCGGGCGAAATACCTAAACAGGAGAGAAGTCAGCTGGTCCAGAATTCGGGGTCCAGAACCCCGATGCGGATGGCATATTTGACCATATCGACGGGATTGCTCAGGCCGAGTTTTTTGCCGATGTTGGCCCGGTGTTTTTCGACGGTTTTAGGGCTGACACAGAGGATTTTGCTGATTTCGCTGGTCGAGTTGCCTTCGACAACCAGAAGAAACACCTGTTTTTCCCGGTCGGAGAGCGTATCGTAGGAGGTGAACTTGCTTTTATCCTCGCCGGAATGGTGAGAGCCGAGGTAGGATTCGATGACCGCCGCATGGATCTGCGGACTGAAAAAATAGCCCCCGCCATAGGTTGTTCTGACCGCCGTGAATACCTCGCTGCTCGGCGCTCCCTTGAGTACATACCCCTGGGCACCGGCATCCAGGGCCTGGTGGGCATAGGCCTCTTTTTCGAACATGGACAGCATGATAATTTTGGTCTGAGGGCTCGCCTCGCGAATCACCCGGATCGCCTCCAGGCCGCTCATGCGCGGCATGGCAATATCCAGTAGAAGCACGTCCGGTCGCAGTTTTCTGGACTTTTCCAGAGCATCCACGCCATTTGCAGCCTCTCCCACCACCTCCATATCGACCTGGGTGGAAAGCAGTTGACGCAGCCCCTCGCGAACCAATGCATGATCGTCGGCAATCAATACCCGAATACGATTCATTACTCGATAAACTCCTTGGCTCTGGGCAGTGCAATTTCAACGCAAGTCCCACTCCCGGCCCGAGTACGAATCGTCATCGTCCCCCCCATGGCGGCGATGCGCTCACGCATTCCGACCAGCCCAATGCCCAGGGAAGCTTCTCTTTTTTCACGGATCTCCCGCAAATCAAAACCGATCCCGTCATCAATTATTGTCATTATAGTACGATTCTCCGAGCATACCAGACCAACCTCCACCTTCTGCGCCTGGCTGTGCTTGGCCACGTTGTTCAAGGCCTCCTGACAGATCCGGAACAGGGCAACCTCGGCCTCAGGAGCCAGCCGCCGATCGCAGCCCCCGGCTTCGAAACCGGCCTGCAAATGGGGCATCGTCCGGCCAAACTCCTTCACATGCCAGCGCAGAGCCGGAATCAATCCGAGCTCATCGAGCATCATCGGCCGCAGGTTGCCGGTGATGGCCCGCATGTCACGACCCAGTTGGGAAATCAGGGCGCTCAGCTTTTCAATCTGTCGCTCCGGTTTTCGGTGTCCACCGGCAATGACGCTTTGCAGCGTCTCCATGCCGAACTGCAGGGCAGTAATGGTCTGCCCGCACTGGTCGTGCAAATCCTGAGCCAGCCTCTTTCTTTCCGTCTCGCAGGCTGCCAGCAGGCTGCGGGAAAGGTGCCGGATTTCCCGCTCGCTCTGCTGTCGTTCACGCGACAAGGCCAGCAGCGGGCGGTAAAAGAGGAAATAGGCCGGCGAGATCATAACGATCAGAACCAGGCCATCGATGACTGCCTCCACACCGACGGAAAGCGGCTCCAGCACCGAGAAACAGTACATCTCGGCCACTTCGGCACAAAAGATCCAGACGATCATGATTGCCAGCATCCGGCCCGGAGAGCGAACGATGGGCCGCGCAGGCGATCTCTGACCGGCGGAGAACGGTGAGACGGCCCGGCGTCCGGCCCGCCCGTACCTGACACTTCCCCTGGCAGCATTCCGGCTTTGTAGAGAACCGATATTCCGGGTTTCCGTCAACACGGAATCCTCTCCTTGATGGTCAATCCGGGGAAGCTTAGCCCCCGTGAAAGTTTAATTCTAATCCCCCATATGGTTTAATTCTATCAGGGTTAATTAATAGTGCAAAGATCGTCCCCACCCCAATGAACCAACGAGAAGGGAGAGATCGGAGAGCAGGCAGTCCGGCATCGCGAACCGTAGAGAACAGCAGGAGGGCAACGATCCCTCTCGTCGATCCACTCTAAAAACAAGCCCGGAATCTTCAATCCCGGACCCCGATCACGTATTTGAGATAGCGCCCTTCGGGAAAGGTCACCGGGAAAGGGAAGTCTTCGGGCTGGCCGAGCACCTGGACGACGTTCAGACGGCAGGCGGCCTGCAGCGCTCCCCGGCGCAGTTCCTTGAGGTAATCGGCCAGATCGACTTTTTGGTGATTCGAAGAGGTGATGAGCAGCCCCCCCGACGCCAGCACAGTCAGGGCGCCGGCAACCAGGTCGGAGGTGCCGCCACGGGTGGTGAAGCGGCTTTTGCTAGTCGTAGAAAAGCTTGGCGGATCCATGAGGATGACGTCGAACTCCCGTCCCTGGCGGCGGAAATCGCCAAGAACGGAAAGGCAGTCGCCGACGAGAAACTCGTGACGCTTGGGGTTCTGACGGTTGATGCCGAAATTGTCCCTGGCCCACTCCAGGTAAGCGGCCGAGGCATCGACGCTGACGACCTTGTCGGCTCCGGCACAGGCCGCCGCCACCGAAAAAGCCCCGGTGTAGGCGAACAGGTTGAGAACCCGCTTGCCATGGACCCGCTGCATCAGGTCCCGCCGGTTGGATCGCTGATCGAGAAACAGGCCGGTATTGAGCCCCTCTTCGAGATCGACAAGAAATTTCAGGCCGTTTTCCAGAACCTGGGTTCTACCCCGCACCGGTTCGCCCCGAAGCAGCCGGCTGTACTTTTTGTCCTCGCCGGCGGCCGCCAGACTGCGGGTCTTCTGGGGACGGAACTTTTCATAGATACCTACTGGCGACAGGGTCTGCTGGAGGGTGCCGACCACCATTGCCAGATGCGGTTTCCAGGCGTTGGAGTAGAGCTGCACCATCAGATGATCGCCGTAGCGATCGACGGTCAGCCCCGGCAGTCCGTCCCCTTCGCCGTTGATCAGGCGATAGGCGGTCGAATCGGTCAGATCGGCATGACTGGATCGCAGACCCACGGCCTGTTCCACCCGCCGCCGCACCCACTCCCGACCCAGTTTCATGGGACCGTGCTCGAGAACGCGGGCCACCACCCGGTCGCCGGGGTCGAGCAAGGCCGTGGCGAGCAGCCGTCCCCGGTCGTCCGCCAGTTCAATGACCTCACCACTCTTTCCGGCCGGCCACTTGCGGGTATACTTGTCGGCGACGACCCAGGGATGACCGAGTTCGAGCATGCGCACGGTTTCAGGTCCGACGACGTATCGCTTATCTTTCATGGGCAAGTTCCCCTTTCGTCAGAACCGCTTCGGCCCGCCCCCGAAAATGGCCGCAGTGCTGGATTAAAAGTGCGCATTCTAGCGGCAAAGGCTCCGGTTGCCAAGACAAAACCCTTCACCGGCCATGGGTCCTGTGCTAGACTTCGGCGTTGCAATTTTTTCACCGAAGGAGCCGAACGACATGGACGAAGCCCCCAAATCGAGTGGTGAAAGACATATCGAGCAGATCATGCAGGACCTCGACCCCGCCTCCGACCGGTACCAGGTGCTCGATACCGCCCGCCGGTTCAAATCCTCGTGGGTCCAGCTTGGGGAGCAGCTGCTCAAGGTCAACAGTCAGCACCTGTTCCGGCAGTGGGGATACGACTCCTTCGAAGACTATTGCGCCAAGGAAGTCCGCATCAAAAAGCCGACGGCCCAGAAACTCACCCTCGCCTACCGCTTTATGGAAAAGGACGAACCCGGGCTGCTGGCCCGCCGGAGCGAATTGAAGCCGCTGCCCGACTACCGCTCCGTCGACCTGCTACGCCAGGCCCGGGAGGAGAAGGATTTTTCCGAAGAGGAGTATGGCGAACTGCGCAAGGCGATCGTCGAAGAGGAGCGCAGCCACCCCACCGTCCTCAAACGCTTCAAGGAAGTCGCCGCGGCCAGGGACGATACGCCCCCCGACCCGATAATTCATCTCAAGGCCAGCCTCAGCGCAGCCCGCCGTCTGGAAACCTCACTGCGCGCGGTGGAAGGCCTGCCCGCCTCCTGTCACGAACCGATCGGCCCGATCATCGTCGAACTCGAAGGGCGACTCGCCGCCCTGCAAAACGAACGCGAGGAGGCCTAACCGCCCTCCGCCCAGGGTCCGGTGGGGGTAGCCGTACCAGGGAGATCGGCGCTTTTGGGGCTGTCGTCAATGTCAAAGTGGGCATTTATGGTCGCAGACATTGAGCACCTGGCTGCGGCGACTTTTGTCCCGATACACGGTCAGGCCCTTGCACCCCAGCTCATAGGCCAGCAAAAAAGCCTTTCTCACCTCATCAACCGAGGCCTGCTCCGGAAAGTTGATGGTCTTGGATACCGCATTGTCCACGTGTTTCTGAAACGCGGCCTGCATCCTCACGTGCCATTCCGGGGCGACCTGCCGGGCAGTGACGAAAACCTCCGGATCGAGCGGAAGGCCGCGGTCGATCCGGGCCTGGTAAAGGGGATGAACCTCCTTGAGCACAGTGCCCAGCACATGGCGTTCGTATTCGAAGGCGAAGATCGGCTCGATTCCGCTCGACACTCCGGCGATCAGGCTCAGGGTTCCGGTCGGGGCAATGGTGTTCAGGGTCGCGTTGCGCAGCGGTGATCCTCCCGCCCGCTGGCGGGGACTGCCGGCAAAGTGGGGATAGGGCCCGCGCTGCCCGGCCAGATTTTCCGATGCGGCCAGCGATTCGCGGCGGATCAGAGCCATGATGTTTTCGGCCTCCCTGAGAGCGCCCCCGGATCCGTAGGGGATCCCGCGAAGAATCAGCAGGTCGGCAAATCCCATCACGCCGAGGCCTATTTTACGGTTTTTCCGGGTGATCTCTTCAATGGCCGGCAAAGGATAGCGGTTGACCTCGACGACGTCCTCGAGAAAACGGACCGCCCAGCGAACCGCCTCGGCCAGTCGTCCAGGATCGATGTTGCCCCGGTCGTCGGCCAGTCTCACCAGATTCAACGAACCGAGATTGCAGGCCTCGTAGCCCAGAAGCGGCTGTTCCCCGCAGGGGTTGGTGGCCTCGATCGTCCCGACATGAGAGGCAGGATGTGCCGCATTGACCCGGTCGATAAACACCAGCCCCGGTTCCCCGTTTTTCCAGGCATGCCGGGCGATGGTCTCGAACACCTCTGCCGCCGGCAGCTTGCCGGCCGGAGCCCCGCTTCGGGGATTGATCAGGGTGTAATCCCCACCCTGCCGGACGGCCGCCATGAACCGGTCGGTGACGCTAACCGAAAGATTGAAATTGGCCAGCACCCCTTCCCGGTCCTTGGCCGTGATGAAGTCAAGGATATCGGGATGGTCGACACGCAGGATCCCCATGTTGGCCCCCCGCCGGGTCCCCCCTTGCTTGACCGCCTCGGTAGCGGCATCGAAGGCCTTCATGAAAGGGATGGGGCCCGAAGAGACCCTCATGGTGCTGCGTACCCGGTCGCCGGACGGCCGCAACCGGGAGAAGGAAAAGCCGGTCCCGCCGCCGCTCTGATGAATCAGGGCGCCGTCGCGCAGGGTATTGAAAATCTCCGGCAGCGAATCGCCCACCGGCAGGACGAAACAGGCCGCCAGCTGGCCGAGTTCGGTTCCGGCGTTCATCAGGGTGGGCGAGTTGGGCAGAAAGACCAGCGAGGCCATCATTTCGAAGAACCGCTCTTCGGCCTCGGCCGCCCCCCGCGCCCCGGTGAATGGCACCTCGCCCTTGGCAACGGCCCGGGCTACCCGGCGGAACATCCCTTCCGGAGTCTCCACCACCTGCCCGTGGTCATTTTTCCTCAGATACCTGGCCTGCAGGGTTAGCAGGGCATTTTCGCTCAGCTCGATTTTCATGGATACCTCAGCTGCACCTAGTATCCCGTGTGGTTAATCCTGCCTTCTAATTCTGGCCCTTTTCGGCGCTGCCTGCGTTGCGCCAACTTGGCTTAGCGCACGGCTAGGACTGCGTTGGCGACGCCTTGGCAACACCAAAAATGGCTCAGAATTCATTGCCACGATTAACCGCACGGGACACAAGTCAGGGTTCAACCCATAGCGGACCACTTGCACGGCGGCGGGGACATGTCCCACGGAAAAGGGCGGCCGTTGCCGGGCCGCCCCTTTATTATACGGGAAATGAGAGCACCTTAAAAGGTGAGGGGGAGTAGTCGATAGGTGAAGGCCAGCAGCAAGGTCCCGCTGACGCAAAGGCCAAGATAGAGCAGAAGCACCCGTTTGCGGAACATGGAGATGAACACCGCCATGACCGGCAGGGCGGTAACCGGTCCGCCGATCAGCAGGGCAATGCCGGCCCCCTTGGCCAGGCTGATGCCGGCCCCGACCTCGGGGGAGACGAATCCGTAAAGCATGGCCGCTGCCGTAACCTGGGGCAGGTGCAAAGGGATGGTGGCAAAGGTCAGGGTGAGAATCGGCAGGATGCCGTTCCCTTCCAGTAGGGCAGCCAGCCAGTCATGAGGGATAAGACTTGAGGCCACCACCTCGATGAACAGGCCGATCAGGGTGAATTTGCCGATCTTGAGGGTTCCCTCCCAAAACTTGGCGAGAAAGACCAGAAACTTGTTGTGGGTGCAGCGGTCGACCCGGTGGGAGAGCTGCTTGCCGCAATCACAGCGCAGCTCTTCGACCGGGTAATCCGGGTCATGAAAATCCCCGGCCGGCAGGGCCTGGCGGAACAGCCGGTCCTCGGAAAAACCGTAGCGGCGCAAAAAATGGGTGATGTAGCCCGCGAACAGCCCCATGAAAACGGCCGAGGTCAAAACGACATTGGCCCAGCCGGGGCCCAGCTCCCAGTTGAGCAGGGTATAGCCAGCGGGGCTCATCAGCGGCGAAGTGACCAGCAGGGCCATGGCCGGGGCCAGCGGCAGTCCGGCCAGCAACAGGGAGATGACCAGGGGAAGAGTGGCACAGGCGCAAAGCGGGCTGGCCACCCCGAGCAGGGTCGCGATACCGATGGAAAGAACTCCGAACCGGGTAAGCGCCTTGCGGATTTTGACATGCCACTTGAAGGTGCGGATGATTGCCTCGAGCAGAACCCCAATGGCCAGAAAAGGGAGAATGTAAATGAATTCGTCCCACAGGCCGATGCCGAGTTCAGCCACGGCCTTAAAAAAACCTTCCATAGCACTACCTTGCCTTTCAGCGGTTAATAATCCGTCGCGACCACCTTCCTAAAGACGGTTTTCTGCCCGAAAGCCAACCATCGCCTGCGCACAGGCGCGGAAAAAGGCGATGGTTATGCCTGGAGAGCCACCATACTGCAGAAAGATGCTTTTGTAGGCACAGCAAAAGTCGTTCCACCCCCGCTCTGCCCGACCCGGCAGACGGCAAGTACCCTCCTGCCAAGCAGGAGGATGGTCCGAAGTGAAACAATCCCGACAAAAGGCCGAAGCAAATTTCTAACCCGGTGGTATAATTACGGCATTTAAGGAGTCAGCGATGACCAGCAATTTCAAGAACAGGGTCAGGGAACAGTTCGGCCGCGCCGCGGAAGGATATGTTCTGGACCAGGGTTTTGCCAAAGGGGATGACCTGGCGGAAATGGCCCGGCTGCTGATGCCTACCGCTGAAGATATCCTGCTCGATGTCGCCTGCGGCGGAGGGCATACGGCACTCTATTTCGCCCCGCTGGTGCGTAGCGTGGTTGCCTCTGATCTGACCATGCAGATGCTGAAAAAGGCCCAGGAATATATCAGCGAAGAGGGCCGGGTGGATAATGTGACGTTTCGCGAGGCGGATGCCGAGGACCTGCCATTTCCAGCCGGGTCCTTCACCCTCTTGACCTGCCGTATCGCTCCCCACCATTTCCCTGACGTCCCCCGCGCCCTGAGCGAATTTCACCGCGTTCTGCGACGCAAGGGGGCGCGTATGGCGATCATCGACACCCTGCGCCCCGAAGACGCCGAAATCGCAGAATTTTATCAGGCCATGGAAAAGACGCGCGATCCGACCCATATCCGGGCCTACACCCGGGATGAATGGATCAGCATGATTGAAACCGCGGGATTTGCAGTGGAAGCTACCAAGGTCTTCCCCAAAACCCACGACTTCTCCTCCTGGGCTAAACGCGCCGGGCTGAACCGCGATGGCTGCAAGCGGCTCAACAGTCTTTTCATAGACGCCTCGGCAAAAGTTCATGACTATTTTCAGATTGAAACCTTTGCCGGCGAGGTCGAAAGCTACACGGACCAGAAGCTCCTGATCTATGCCACGCGCCTGGAAAGGGAGAAGAAATAGTTCCTGCCCCTGGCTCGATTGGCCGCCGACTTCCCTTTGACTGAAAAAAAAACGGGGATGCCCTC
>NPID01010423.1_pt1 | contig 27377 bp, 29 predicted proteins | sample 8637491 | NCBI WGS metagenome assembly NPID01 (sample SAMN07420843, study PRJNA396082) | bioreactor metagenome | isolation source: sample BA6 brine-fed electro-methanogenic bioreactor BA | place: Japan: Kochi | collected 2016-06-14 | reverse complement strand
TTCTCTCCATGTTTTTGCATTATTTCTCATCCGCAGATACCGAGCGGACCCTGGTCCTTCCGGATCCGGTCAACCGGTTCATCAGGCATGTTTCAAAAGCGGCAGCTTCCGGCAGGCCGGTTCCTTCAATCGAGTTCCTTGCCGGGCAGGCAGGAATAAGTCACAGTCACCTTTGCCGCCTCTTTGTCAGTACTTTGAAAATCTCTCCCTCACATTACGTAGACACAATCCTTCTTCACAACGCCATACACTATTATTCAAATCACAGAGAGGTACCAATCGAGTTAATTGCGGAACGCTGCGGTTTCCGCAACTACCATCATGCGTACCGCACATTCAAAAGAGAAACGGGGATGAGCCCGATACAATATCTGAAGAGTCAATGCATCTGAATTCAGGGCGGCGGTCAAAAAAAATACCGGCGGGGAATGCCCGCCGGTACATATTCACTGATTCGGCTCTTACCAGCCTTCATTCTCACTGGGTACATAAATTTCACCGGACTGAATTTTTGGAAGAAGTTCTTCATAGAGACCGACCACATCGTCGGGAAGAGTTCTCTTCACTCTTTCATTCCAGATCCATTCGATTCCGCCCTCTTCAACTCCGATCTTGAGGATTCCGCCCTTCAGTTCGCCCGCAAGATACTTCTTGATCGCATCGATATAGATAACATTGAAGTTCTGTGCGACCGTGGATACCGCCTGGTCGGGTGCTTCTTTCTGGATATCCATGACGGTTCCAAAGATGTACGTTTCGGTCTCGCGGGCGGCCGCAACGGATCCCTGTGTAGCCTGGTTCGCGTTCGACCAGACAATATCTGCTCCGGCGTTTATCTGGGAAAGGGTAAGTTCATAGCCTTCGTTCATATCTGCCGCATTCTGGGTAATCCCGAACAGATATTCTATGGAAGGATCCACCGATTTTACCCCCATCTCAAAAGCCCTTGAAGTTTTTGTGTAGGCTGGAAAGCTGCCTCCGACAATGGCACCGACTTTTTTGTTTTTGGTAAGCCGGCCGGCCATTACACCCTGAATATAGGTAAGCCTTTCGAGTACAAATTCTGCAACCATCTGGTTATCGGTAACCACATTTCCGCCGGCGGTTATGAAAATGGTATCGGGATACATTCCGCTTATTTCGGAGAACGGGCTGGCATACTGACCGCCGTGACCGAAAATAATATGAAAACCTTCCTGTGCGAGGGTTTCCGCTTCCACCTTCATAAGGTCAGCGGTCCGGGCTTCCACGATAACCGGTTCGAAACCATAGATTTCCGCAGCCATCTGGAGTCCTGATGCACCTACCTGTCCCCATCCGCCGTCGGTGGGAGAACTTGGCAGCAGTACCGCTATCTTCAGTTCCGATGCCGCAAGGCTGGTGGGATCCACCTTTGCGGCTTCTTCTGTTTCTCCTCCGGCGAACAGGGGCAGCGCCAGAGCCAGCACGAGAGTAAAAATGAACAATGTTTTTTTCATCATCTTCAAACCTCCTTAAGGTTCATCAATATATACAAGCGGAAGAATTCCGCTTTGCATCATAATCAGGAATCAGGCTTTTTCGTAGGGAACTCCCAAAGCCCTGGGTGCTCCGACCCTGTGTCGGCTGACAAGCAGGACGGCTATTACGGTCGCAATATAGGGAATCATCATGATGATGTTTCTCGGAATATTAATGTCGGTAAGCTGAAAAAGCATCTGCAGTGCGCTGGCGGCACCAAAGAGCAATGCTCCGGCCATTACTCCCAGGGGACTCCACTTTCCGAGAATTACCACCGCCATGGCGATAAACCCCCGGCCGCTCGTCATATCTTCACCGAAAGAGGAGGCTTGGGCGATGGAAAGAAATGCTCCGGATATACCGATCATGACCCCGGAAAAAAGTACGGCTCCGAAGCGTATGCGAAGGACTTTTATCCCCAGACTGTCAGCGGCAAGCGGGTGGTCTCCGACGGCTATAATTTTCAGGCCGAGAGATGTTTTGTTCATAAGTATCCAGACAAGCACAACCATAACAAAGCCGAAATAGACAATAATATTATGGGAAAAAAGTACCTTTCCGAAAAACGGAATTGATGAAAGAACGGGAATATCCAGGGAGGGAAATGTGTTCGCCGCTATCCCGTCATCGAGCCTTCCCGTTCCGAAAAAGATAAGCCGGTAAAGGAAGCTGCTGAGTCCGGCGCAGAAAATGTTCAGGGCCGCTCCGATAATTATCTGTTTTGCCCTGTAGGTAATGGTGGTAACGGCAAAGATGGTGATTGTCGCCACTGCGATAACTACCGCAGCCAGAAGACCGAACCAGTAGCTGCCGGTCAGCTTGGCCCCTGTATATCCCGCAAAGGCGGCCATCAGCATAATACCTTCAACTCCGATATTCACCAGCCCGGCGCGTTCGGAAATAATCAGTCCCAGCGCGGCTATGAGCAGCGGCGCGGCCATTCTGATTGATGCTCCAAGGAAATTTGCAAGTTGCAGGGCATCCATTTATGCTGCTCCTTCCCGGTTCTCTCCACCGGCTTTTCTCAGTTTCTTTCCCGATGCCAAAGAAGGCTTCCGCGTTATTGCCGCCAGTGCAATGGCCACAATCATTATGCCCTGAAATATTTCCACAAAGGATGCCGATACGCCGGCCACCCGCTGCATGGTGGTCCCGCCAGCACTCAGGGCTCCAAACAGAAATGATGTAAAGATAATACCTATCGGGTTGCTGGATGCGAGAACAGCCACGGAAATACCGGTAAAACCGTGTCCCGGAGATATTCCCTCGATAAGATAGTGGACATTTGCAAGTTCTAACGCCCCGCCGATTCCGGCAAGGGCGCCGCTTATGAGCATGGTTGTGCATATTGTCCGCTCAACATGAATTCCTCCGCAGCGGGCGGCATCCCGGTTCAGTCCGACAGCCCTGACCTCGTAGCCCAGAAATGTCTTGAACAGAAGGAAAAAGAGCAGTACGGCAAGTACTATGCCCAGGAAAAAACCGAAATGCAGTCTTGTCCCTGTAATGAGGGAAGGAAGAAATCCCTGAACCGCTATGGGAAAGGATTGAGGCTCGGCCTGACTTACATCCCGGATCGGTCCCCGAACCAGATAACCTATAAAGTAGAGGGCTATGTAGTTGAACATGATAGTAGTGATAACCTCACTCACTTCATACCTTGCCTTGAGGTAGCCCGGCAGAAAAGCCCAGAGAGCTCCGCCGACTGCTCCGGCGATAATCATGAGGGGTATCAGTATAAATCCGGGAAGGGCCGTGAAGGTGATACCGACCAGGGTGGCAAACACTGCGCCCATGAGCAGCTGCCCCTCGGCTCCGATATTGAAGACACTGCCCCGGAACGCAATAGCCACCGCAAGTCCCACAAAAATAAGCGGTGAACTTCGGTTGATGGTTCCCGTAAAGGCAAAAAGATTGCGAAAAGTCGCCGTCCAGAGGGCCGAAAAAGACTTTCCCACATCATAACCGGCAAGCAGCAGTATCAATGCACCGACCGCAAAGGATACAAGTATTGCAAGTGCGGGTCTGACAAGGCTTTTCAGGGTTTCTGCAGTTTTATGCACGCTCGCCTCCCTCGGATCTTATAACACCGCCCATGAGCAGTCCTATTTCTTCTATGGGCGTATCGGGCGGCAGGATAGCGAGTATTTCTCCCTTATACATAACCGCGATCCGATCGCTCAATGAAAGTATTTCATCCATGTCGGTGGAAACAAGAAGAACAGCCTTCCGGTTATCCCTTTCTTCCACAATTTTTTTACGTACAAATTCGATTGCTCCGATATCCAGTCCGCGTGTCGGCTGCAGGGCAACCAGCACCTTCGGGTTCCTTGATATCTCCCTGGCAAGAATAAGCTTCTGCTGGTTACCGCCCGAGAGCATTCCCGCGGGAAGATCAATTTTCCGGGGTCTTATGTCAAAATCTTCGACCAGTTTTTCCGCATTGCGGTCAACATGGTCATAGTTGAGAATCGGACCGCTGTGGAGTTGCGCGGAACGCTGTGAACCCAATATGAGATTTTCCTTTACGGTAAACGGCAGGATAAGCCCTTTTTTGTGACGATCATCGGGGATATGCGCCAGCCCCGCTTTCAGCATTTCCCATGGTGAGGGATTTATTTTTTCCTCACCGCATATACTTATGCTTCCTTCAACGCTTTTTCGCAGACCTGTTATCGCCTCTCCTAACTCCAGCTGACCGTTTCCATCCACCCCGGCTATGCCGAGAATCTCTCCGGCCCTGATTTCAAAGGAGACGTTTTTCACAGCGGGCAGTCCTCTGTCGTCGGAGACAGTAAGGTTGTGTACACTCAGAAGTACTTCACCAGGTGTCTGTTCCATGATACTGCGTTCGAGAAAAACCGAACGGCCGACCATCATGCAGGCCAGTTCATCAAGTGAGGTATCGGCAACTTCGACGGTATCAACCGTTTTACCCTCTCTCATGACGGTAACCCGGTCACAGTACTTCATAACCTCTTCCATCTTGTGGGTAATAAGGATTACCGAGTACCCTTCCCCTGCAAGCCTTCGGATGGAAACAAAAAGATCCTCAACTTCCTGAGGCGTAAGCACTGCGGTAGGCTCATCGAGTATGAGGATACGCGCCTTCCGTATCAGGGCTTTAAGGATCTCAACCTTCTGCTGAACCCCGACAGGAAGCTGCCAGATCAAGGATGAAGGATCTACATTAAAGCCGAAGCGTTTGTTTATCTCTTCAACCTGCCTGTTAAGCTCATTAAGCTTGAGAAAGAACCCGGCCTCTTCCATTCCCAGAAAAATATTCTGGGTTACGGTCATCTGCGGAATAAGCATAAAATGCTGATGAACCATCCCTATTCCGTGTTTGATTGCTGTACGGGGATCTTCAATCGATATCTCTTCCTCGTTGATCAGAATCTGCCCCGAATCGCAGCTGTAGATTCCGTAGAGGATGTTCATCAGGGTGGTTTTTCCGGCGCCGTTTTCTCCCAGAAGAGCGTGTATTTCCCCCTCTTCAAGTTCGAAGCAGACCCCCTGATTTGCCGACACATCCCCGAAGTCCTTGCAGATGTTGCTAAGCTCTACCGCTTTCACTCTTACAGCTCCTCCTGCTTTTGATCAGCCGTTTCCCTTGATTCGTACCGCGGTCTCCGCCAGCCGTTTTCCGAGTTTACGTGCATTCTCCATTCCGATGGTATCCGCCTCGGCCCCGGCCGCTTTTTTGTCCTGACTCCAGACAGATGCCCCCGCATAGACCCCAAGGCCGCCGCTTATGAGGGTCATCCCCTGGGTATGAAAAAAACCGTGGATGGCGCTGATCGCCCGCTCCTGTCCCCCGTTTCGGGTTCCCCCCACGGCAATGGCACCGCCGACCTTGAACCTGAAATAATCCGGTTCTTTCTTGAGAATGGTATAGGTGGGCCGGAAGCGGTTGAGAAACGTCACCAGCTGGGCCGTTATGTTCATTTCGTAGACCGGGGAAGCAATAATATAGCCGTCGGCCTGATAAAAAGTGTCGTAGAGTTCCCTCATATCATCATCGGGATGAACAAGGCAGTAGTTGGTACCTTCTTTTACGCAGCGGTCGCAGTGAATACAGAAGCCGAGCTTCCTTCCGCGCAGCTTTATCATCTCCGTTTCTACTCCCTCCACCGATGCAGCAGCTTCCAGAGCCTGTTCCAATGTATATTCGGTCGCCGCTTTTCGGGGGCTTCCGCAAATTCCCAGAATTTTAACCATGCACTCCCTCCCTCTTGTTTCAGTTCCGGGCATTACACCGAAACCAGATTGAAAGCGTTGTTGAAAACGGTTTCAAAGCTATTCTACCATGACCCCGGCTGTTTGAAAAGAAAAAGAGCAAGTCTTTATACGACCGGACATTCTTCACATACTGCCGTAAACGCTTCTTTTCTGCTCCTGCCATGTTAATCGTTTATCTAAAAATATGGTATCACGGCATCTTTGATTTGAAAAGTGCAATTTTGACTATTTAAGTCAATATATGTATCGAATAATCTTCACAAAACGCTTTCTGCAACAAACAAAGCCTGTGTGCCCGCAGAGAGAACCCTGCAGGTACACAGACTGCAATGAAAGCTTAATCTTCAAGAATGTAAGGTGTTCCCCATGCTTTCGGTGCAAGTCCCGAACCGGCTATGAGAAATGCAATAAGGGTAAGCAGGTAGGGCAGCATGAGCGGGAACTGGTACGGAATGGTGCTTCCCAGAGCCTGCAGGTTCAACTGAAAAGCATCGACAATACCGAAGAAGAATACCGTCAGCGCGGTAAAAAGGGGATTGAACCGTCCGAGGATTACCGCGGCAAAAGCGATAAATCCTTTTCCGGCTATCATATTGTCGATAAACAGTCCCAGGTCACCAATGGTCTGGCTGGCTCCTCCGATAGCGGCAAATGCTGAAGCCCACAGGATGGAAATGTACCTTATTTTATGTACGTTCACTCCCATTGTCTCCGCTGCCCTGGGGTTCTCGCCGACAGCTCGTATCTTCAGTCCCCAGTTGGTTTTAAAGAAAATAATGTACACCAGGGGAATTAAAATATATCCCAGATAAGTGAAGGGAGTCTGTCTGAAGAAGGCTCCTATCACCGGTAATGAGGAAAGCAGCGGAATTTCTATCGCCATTAACCGCTCCCCCATAAGCTGGTGGGTATGCGCTCCAAAAAGCACCCTGAAGAAGGCACCGGTGACACCTATGGCCAGAATATTAATGGATACACTTACCACTACCTGGTTGACCGCCAGGGTAACCGTGCAGAAGGCGTAGATCATGGCAATCAGCATGTTAAAAGCGACCGCAATAAGTATTCCCTCAAGAGCACCGAAATAGTAACTGCCCAGAAAACCGAAAAAGGCTCCCAGGAGCATAAAACCTTCAAGCCCCAGAAACAGAACCCCGCTCCGTTCCGAAAAGATGCCTCCCATCGCCGCAATAAGCAGCGGGGTTGCAAGACGGATACTTGAAGCGAGAAAATCCTGGGAGAAAACCATATGAAGTACGTCACTGAACATTCTGGAACCTCCTCTTCAGCTTCCTGATAATTCTGGGCATTCCCTGGGAGGAAACCACGAAGATGATTGCGAGCGCCTGTATGATGTAGATAAAGGAGACGGGGATGCCGAAATCGATCTGCAGCCCGCTGGCGGCGTTTCGAAGAGCCCCGAAAAAGAAAGATGAAAATATGATTCCAACCGGGTTAAGGTTTGCCAGAAGAGCAACCGCGATGGCATCGTACCCGTATCCCGGCGAAAACCCTTCCATGAGCCTTCTGTGGACTCCGACTATTTCAACCGATCCTGCGAGGCCTGCAAGGGCACCCGAGACCACCATGGAAAGAACCAGGATCTTCTTGTAGTCTATGCCGCCGTAAAGAGCCCCTTCCGGGTTGAATCCCACTGCGCGAATCCTGAATCCGAAGGTTGTCTTGTACAATATGACCCATACCACGCAGACCATGAAGAGAAATATCCAGAAACCCTGGTGAAGGGTGTAGCCCTGAATCAGCTTCTGCAGTCTTGCCGCGGCCGGAAATATCTCGGTCTGAGGATAGTAGGCACCTTCGGCCTTTAGCGGCCCCTGCAGAAAAAAGCCGACCAGGAGAATTGCTATATAGTTGAGCAGCATGGTAACGACAATTTCGTTGAAACCTTTATATGCCTTAAGCAGTCCGGGCAGAAGCGCCCAGAGAGCCCCCATAGCCATTCCCGCAATCAGGACAAGAGGCAGAAGGAACGGACTTTCGGCAAGGATGCCGCTGGTTGCAACCACTGCAGTTGCCAGTGCTGCAAGCTGAAGCTGTCCCTCCGCACCGATATTGAAAATCCCGGCGCTGTAGCTGAAGGCGATTGCCAGTCCGGTAAAGCCGAGAGGGATGGCGTATACCATGCTCTCGGAAAAGTTGTTCCAGTTACCGAAGGCCCCGTAAAAAAGGTGTCCCATCACCGTAAAAAGTGATCTGTCTTTATTAACGATAACCATCGATCCGACTATCATTCCCACAAGAACCCCGAAAACGGGAATCAGTACTTTCCGGAGCGAAGGCCAGCTGATTTGTTCAATTATCTTGTTCTTCATCTCTTACTCCGTCTCTTCGCAGGATCCGGGACTCTTTCGGCCTGCCATCTGCAGACCGATCTCCAGGGGATCGACATTGTGCCCCTCAAGCTCTCCGGTAAACTCACCCTCATAGATAACCTCAATCCGGTCGGAAAGGGATATTATCTCTTCAAGTTCCGTGGAAATAAGGAGAATGGCCGCACCGCTGTCACGCTGCTTGATAAGCTCCCCCCGGACAAACTCGATAGCCGAAATATCAAGTCCGCGTGTCGGCTGTACCGCTATAATAAGCTTTGGTTTCTGCTCGAACTCCCGTGCCACAACGACCTTCTGCTGATTTCCGCCGGAAAGCTGTTTCGCAAAGGTATCCGGTACACAGCCCCGTACATCGTAGGACTTGATAAGCTTTTGTGCATGCACCCGGATATCACGCTTTTTAAGAAAACCGTACTTCGAAAAAACGGGACTGGAGATCTCTTTGACAACCATGTTGTCCTGTACCGGATAATCGAGTATCAAACCTGTTTTATGCCTGTCCGGCGGTATGTGGGACAAACCGAGTTTATGGAGTCGGGATGTGGTCCAGTTTGTCGTATCCTGTCCAAGAACTTCAATGGTTCCTCCGGTAACTTTCGCAAGCCCGGTAAGAGCATTTCCCAGTTCCAGCTGACCATTTCCGTCGACTCCGGCTATTCCGAGTATTTCGCCGCTTTTTATCTCAAAAGAGAGACCTTTAACCGCCTCTACCCCCACGGCTCCCGCCACGTGAAGATCATTGACCTTCAGAACGACTTCGCCGGTTTTTTTCGTGGGTTCCGCTTCCTTGAGAAAGACTTCCCGGCCGACCATCATCTTCGCCAGTTCTGCTTCACTGGTCTCTTCAGTCTTTACGTTGCCGACTACCCGGGCATCACGCAGAACCGTAACCGAGTCACAGATGGTCATTACTTCGTTCAGCTTATGGGTGATGAAAAGAATGGTTCTCCCTTCTTCCCTGAACATCTTTATTATTTCGAAAAATTCCAGAACCTCGTTCGGCGTGAGAACAGCGGTCGGTTCATCAAAAATCATGATATTGGAATGACGATACAGTATCTTCAGAATTTCAACACGCTGCTGCAGTCCCACGGGCAGGTCTTCGATTATGGAATTTGGGTTTATGCAGAAATTATATCGGTCCGAAAGCTCCTGGATCCTTTTTGCGGCCCCTTTGTAATCAACCCAGGGTCCTTTTCCGGTATTGAGACCGAGAATTACATTTTCGGTAACAGTCAGTTTCTGAACCAGCATGAAGTGCTGATTTACCATTCCGATTCCCAGGCGTATTGCATCATCACAATTGCCAATATAGACCGGCTTTCCATCGATGAGGATTTCTCCCGCATCCATTCCGTACAGTCCATACAGGCAACTCATGAGAGTTGATTTCCCGGCTCCGTTTTCCCCGAGGAGGGCACGGACTTCGCCTTTTTCAACCGTCAATGATACATTGTCATTTGCCAATACGCGGGAAAACCGCTTTGTAAGATTATTAATCTCTAATATTGGTGCCACATTCCCCGTCCTTTATTTCATGTTGGTTGCATTTGTGAAGGCAGAATGCTCAAAAGCATCCTGCCCTCTCCAAATGATATCTTGAAAAATGTCCGAACCGGGACTTAGTTGCTCCGCTTGTCCAGTGTACCCGCTTTCATGGCTTCGTAGTCTGCCATTATCTCGGCTTTCAGATCTGCGGGAACTTCAGGTGACCAGGTTCCGGGGAACTCAACACCTTCCTGAACACCCCAGACCTTTGCTTCGCCCTTCCAGGTGCCGGCCTTGATCATTTCGCCCTGAGCAAGAACAAGATCGGGAACGCTCTGAACCATGGAGGTAAGAACGACATTCGGTGCCAGACTGTTGAAGTCTCCGGACCAGCCGATAACGTAACCGCCCTTTTCTTTTGCAGCCTGGATTGCTCCAACATCACATGCATCGCCGATGGCTATAATGACATCAACACCGTTTGAGATCTGGGCAAGAGCAGCCTCTTTTCCCTTATTTACATCAGTCCAGCTTCCGGTATATGCAATGGTAAAACTTGCACCGGGATTGTATTCCGCGATGGTCTTTTTCATCATATCGATCTCCGCCAGAATGGTCGGGATCTCCATGGCGCCCACAAATCCGATTTTATCGGTTTTGGTGAACTTTGCAGCGAGCTTTCCTGCAAGGTAGGACAGTTCTCCAAGTCCGAAAACTCCGGAACCGGCGTTGGCAGCCTGTATATCACCGCCGACCTGGTAGAAGTTTACATCGGGGAACTCTTCGGCAACTTCAAGAATGGAATCGCCAAACTCAAAACCATGACCGATAACCAGATCGTAGCCGCGGCGGGCGTAGTTTCTGAGGATCGATTTCTGTTCCGCCTGGGGAACCAGTTCGGTGTAGGCAATCTCGAAACCGAGTTCGTCCCGAAGTCTGGTAAGACCTTCGTAAGCGGAAGTGTTCCAGCCTCCGTCATTGATGGGGCCGGACATGAGCATGGCGGCCTTCAGCTGCACGGGTGCATCCGATGCGGGTGCTTCAGCTACACCATCCTGCTGACCTCCGGCAAACAGAACGCCGGTAAACATGACCGCGAGGATCATCATCGCCACAAGAAATTTGCTTCTCTTCATACAATTCTCTCCTTTTATCCGGTAATTGGACCGGATTTTTTTCAGCAGCCTCAGGCTGCCAAGATTCTGGTTTTTACTTGCACACCTACACATATAGATGTATAGATAAGCAAGTTTGTTCTATTATACGGCACATTTTTCAGCTGTCAACCGAAAGTTCGCTAAATTTGGTAACGTTTTCAGAAACCGCCGTATAAATCATCATTTTCTCCTGACCCCTGCTAGAGACCGAAAAGACTTTTCTTCATAATGTCTTTTCGTATCCTTCCCGCCGTAAACATCCGGCCGCTGCTCATGTTGTGAATCTGCACCTGTGCAGGCGAATGTATATCCAGATCCATATTATAAAAGTTTCTTCCCGCTTCTTCAAAAAGATCGACAAAAAGTTTTCCGTAATCGGCGGCACTTTCGGTCACCAGCTGAGGCAGCACACGCTGAATCTCTTCATCACTGCTGCGCACATAGAAGGATGATTTTCCCCCGTAGAGAAGGCAGTCGTTTATCTTCCCCATTGCGGCAAGCTCATCATCCACAGGCGGTGCCACAATGCAGAGTCCCCGTGCCATGACAATCCCGGAAAGGTCAAAGCCCTTTCGGATCATTTTGTTTATGGTCTGTTCGACTATCCTGGCAGAAACCTGAACGGAGGCGACAATGCTGGTGCTGGCGTGAACAAGAAGATAGAGATCTTCAGGCTTCACTCCGCAGGCATCGGCTGCTGTCTGCGCCAGTTTATCATCTGGCTGATGAGTCATCTGCAGTCCGAGAACCGCCCGATGATGTATATCCCGATAGCTTGTCAGTTCGAAACAGTGATCATCCGCCGCAGCGGCGAGAGCTCGCGCAGGTCCCGATCCGATGGCCGCATACTCGCCGTCCACCAGCTTGAGTCCCGCTATCTGGCTGACCAGACAGGCGAGTTCCGGATTATCGATAAATACCTGGACCGCCGGTACGCTCAAATCTTCGTCCAACGGATAATCGGTGTAGGAACAGGTGCCCAGACCCGCCATGTTTATTTCGGTGAACAGACGGGCAGCCTCCCAGCCGCCCTCTGTATCAATTCCCATATCGATCACATGAGCCCCGTTTTTCAGACGATAATATCTGCATCCAAGGGCTTCATCATTCTCAATGAGATAACGGACCATTCCCATTACCCGTTCGTTAATGCTGATCATACATCCATCCCCGCGATGGCATCCCGCACATCGGCCAGAAAACGCGCCGCCGGAGCGCCGTCCACAATCCGGTGATCATAGGTAAGACTCAGGGCAAGTATCCACCGCGCCTGAAAGCCTCCGTCTACAATCTTCGGTTCCTGAGTGAGGGTCCCCACTCCCAGAATTGCGCTCTCCGGTGCGTTGAGAATGGGAGTAAAGTACTTTACACCCAGCATACCGACATTACTTATGGTAAACGTGCCGCCGCTCATATCATCGGAGCTCAGGGTTCCCGCCTTCGCCTTGTCGGCGAGAACGGTCAGTTCCCTGCAGACACTCTTGAGGTCACGACGGTCAACCTGCTTCATAACGGGAACAATAAGTCCGGAATCGGCGTCCACCGCTATTCCGATGTTGTGCCCGGTCAGCGTCGCAATCGTATCCGGACCGGTCATTACGGTGCGGATTATCGGGTGCGCGGCCAGGGCCCTGCTCACAGCCTTCAGCACGATGGCGGTATAGCTGAGCTTGCAGCCTTCCGACTCATAGGCGGAACGCGCCTTGCCGTAGCGGCCCACCAGCTCTGTAAGATCCGCATCCATAAAAATGGAAGTCTGGGCGCTGGAGTGCATGCTCTCCATCATCCGCCGGCTTGTCACCTTGCGGACACTTCCCATCTTTACCCCTTCCGCGTCGGCGTAAACAGGCTTGTGCTCCGGTGCCGGAGCGGGGGCTGACATGCCTGCCGCCGCCGGGGCCGAGAGTGATGGGGCTGTTCGGACGGGAGCAGCCGCTCCCGATCCCGCCGCAAGACGGATATCTTCCCTGGTTATCATTCCGTGAATGCCCGTACCGCGGAGAGAGCCGAAATCAACACCCATCTCTTCGGCAAGTTTCCTTGCCTTCGGCGTTATTTTCACATCTCCGGAGACGGGGGCCGGGCCCGGGGCGGCTACCGGAGCAGCCGCGGGAGCGGGAGCGGGAGCGGAGGCCGCTGCGCTTTTCTCCGGAGACGGAGCCGGCGCCGGTGCCGATGCGGATTCAGTGGAACCGCCGCCGAGGGACGAAATGTCCTCGTCGGCAGCTGCAATTATAGCTATGGGTTCGCCGCATTTCCTGCTCTCCCCTTCAGGGCACAGAATTTTCCGCAGAACACCCGAGGCAGCCGCCTCCAGCTCGTTGGTAAGTTTCTCTATTTCAATCTCACATATCACCTGACCCTTTTCGACGCTCTCTCCCTCGGAGACCATCCAGCCGGCGATTGTGCCTTCTTCCATGGTGCCGCCGTACCGCGGCATTTCTACTATTACAGCCATATTTATATGCCTCCTTAGAAGGACATTACCTCTCTGCAGGCGCCGACAACATCGTCCGCGCTTGCGTTGTAGAAATCCTCCTGAGCCGGGCTGAAAGCCACGGGGGTATCCAGGCAGGTTACCCGCTTTACCGGGGCAGCCAGGTACTCAAAAAGATCTTCCGCCACCATGGCGCTTATTTCGGCTGCGGCGCCCATGAACCGGGGGCCCTCCTGCACGATCACCAGACGTCCGGTCTTTGCCACCGATTCGATTATGGTCTTCTTGTCCAGGGGGAACACGGTCCGGGGATCGATAATCTCACAGCTGACCCCCTCCTTTTCCATCTCGTCCGCCGCTTTATGGGCAAGCTTCAGGTATTCCATGGTAGAAACGATGGTAATATCCTTTCCTTCCCGCTCCACTTCCGCCTGAAACAGGGGGATTTCATAGGGCTCCTCGGGAACCTCGCCTTTCATATTGTAGAGCTTTTTATGCTCCAGATAGATTACGGGGTTATTGTTTCTTATCGCGGAAATAAGAAGGCCCTTTGCCTCGTAGGGGCTTCCGGGCGCAACGATAACCAGACCGGGAATATTCATGAACCACGGTTCGATGCTCTGGGAGTGATGGTATGCACAGCGGATTCCGCTTCCGGTTACCGCCCGGACGGTCATCTGGGCATGAGCCTGACCGTTGTACATGAAGTTGATTTTGGCCGCATTGTTCACCAGCTGGTCGTAGCAGACTCCTGCAAAATCCGCGAACATAAGCTCCGCAACGGGACGCAGTCCGCAGACACCCGCACCGACGGAGAGACCGATAATGGCCTGCTCTGAAAGGGCGGTATCCCAGGCACGGTCGGGCCACTTGTGCCAGATTCCGGCGGTAATGCCGAAATCTCCGCCCATCTTTGCAACATCCTCTCCGAGAATGAAGACCTTTTCATCGCGCTCCATCTCCTGATGCAGCGCTTCGTTTATTGCTTTTGAGAACGTTATTTTACGTGCCATTTTAGTGTCTCGCCTCCACCTTATAATCTACATAGACGTGATTAAGGGCCTCTTCCTTCTCGGGCCATGGACTTTCAACGGAAAAGACAACCGCTTCGGCTATTTCCTCTTCCGCCTTCGCCTCTATTTCCTTCAGTTTCTTCTCGCTTACCTTGTGTTTCTTTGCAAGTGCTTCGCGCGCAAGCTTGAGCGGACATCTTGCAAGCCACTCGGCGACCTCTTCGTCGGGCCGGTAGGCAGCGGGATCACCGGCAAAATGGCCCTGCCAGCGGTAGGTCATGAGTTCGAGAAGAGTGGGACCTTCACCCCTTCGGGCACGCTCGGCTGCCCGCTCGGTTGCTTCGACAACCGCTTCAATATCATTTCCGTCCACTATCTCGTTGGGAACGCCGTATCCGTCGGCCCACTGTGCAAGCTGCTGCTGGGGATGGCTTTCGGTGTAGTGGGTACTTATGGCGTACTGGTTGTTGATAAGCACATAGATCAGGGGAAGCTTCCAGGTTGCTGCCATGTTAATGCTTTCGTGACAGCTGCCCTCACCGAGGGTTCCGTCTCCCATAAAAACCGCCGTTACATCATCGGTCTTGTTGTACATGGAGGCAAAAGCGGTTCCCAGACTGGTCACCACTGTGGAACCCTGGATTCCGTTGAATCCCATGTTCCGGTATCTGAGGTCGTTGATGTGCATCGAACCTCCCCTGCCCCGGTTTATTCCGGTCACCTTTCCGAAAATCTCCGCCATAACCTGTTTCTTTTCAGTTCCGCAGAGACAGATAGCCCCGTGTCCACGATGGTCGGGGAATTTATAGTCGGTCTTCTTCAGCGCACCCACTACTCCCGCCTGGGCTGCTTCCTGCCCGATGGAGAGATGGATAAAGCCGGGAATGGTACCGTTCTTTGAATATTTTTCAACTTCCTCTTCAAATCTCCGGATGGAGACCATATCGTAGTAGAGCTCAAGAAGCCGTTCTTTGGATAATGCCATATTTTCCTCCGTTTCCTTATTCCTTACGCCTTTTTTCCGTAGACTTCGATATCCGCGCCCATTATCGGGGATGCGTCATCGGAGGCGAAAAACTTTACAACCCTTGAAACCTCATCAACCTGCATCATATCCTCAAGCTTGATGGTTACCGCGGGATCTTTTCCGATCCGCTCCCTTGTGTACTCGGTATTTATCATCCCAAGGTAGAGGGTATTTACATTGATGTCGTACTCTTTGGCCTCTTCGTGGAGGGCCTTGTTCAGGCTGATGATTCCGCCCTTGCTCGCCGCATAGGCGCCGAAGCCGGGGAAATAAATCTTCGCTCCCGCGGAGGCGATATTCACGATCTTTCCGTAGCGCTTCTTCATCATGATGGGAAGAACCGCCTTGCTGCAGAGAAAGGTACCGGTAAGGTTGACCTCGATCTGGAGGTCCCATTCGGCCTTGGGGGTATCAATTATCTGGTGACCGCGATGAATCGCGGCATTATTGATAAGAATGTCCACGGTACCGTACGCTTCGACGCATTTCGCGACCATGGCGTTCACCGCATCCTCGTTTCTCACATCACAGACCACGGGAAGTGCCGTACCTCCGGCCTTCTCAATTTCGGCTGCCACGTTCTTTACGGTCTGCTCATTCACATCCGCCAGAACAACCGATGCTCCCTCGGAAGCAAAATCCTTTGCGTACGCGGCTCCAAGTCCCTGACCTGCGCCTGTGATGATTGCGACTTTTCCTTTGAATTTCATAAGTCTCCTCCTGTCTTCTGGTTCCGGCGGCAGGTCTCCCGGCTGCAGCTTCAACGAAACTGCAGGTTCCGGCAGGTGAATCACCTGTGACAGTTAACGTTTAAAACGCTTCTGCCATTCTTTTCGCCAGGCGTTGTGCAGGGAAAAAATACGGACAGGATCTCCCGTCCGGACTTCATCCCCGGACAATACCTCTTTTTTTCACTCCGGCCGCAATACATCCTGCCGCCGGGATCATCAGAACAAACAGCCCCACGGCGGCAAAGAGTACCGTGTAACTGTAGAAAGAAAGCGCCGCTCCGAAGAGAAATATCCCGAGCGCATTACCCCCGTCGATGGCGCTTTCCTGAAAGGCAAGGGCAGAGGCTCTCATACGGGTCGGCACACTGTCGACAACCTTGGCCACCATAAGGGCAAGGCCTCCTGCAAAACCGATGCCGGTCAGCGCCGCGGAGAGGTAGTAAAAAAAGAGAGGGCTGCGATCCATAAAAACCAGGGCAAAGCTTCCCGCCGACAAAGCCAGAACGACAGGAGGAAGCAGCCGGTCCCGTCCGTAACGGTCCGAGAGCGAACCGAGCAGGGAAGATCCCAGGGCTCCTGCTCCGGCATGAATGGTAAAATAAAAGGCAGGGTTCCTGATTCCACCGAAGGAATAGGCGTAACCGGTAAGATACGTAAGCAGTATGCCGACGGCCATGCTGAGAGAGAATATTCCACCGTAGGTCCCCCTCAGTGCAGGGATACGGAAAAGGGTAAAGAGTTCCTTTATTCCGATATCCTTCGCATTCGAACGCTCGCCGATTTTCCCGGGCAGAGTGAAGGCCAGCACCGTTCCCAGGCTTCCGAGTCCCGTCATGTAAATGAAAAAGGCGTCGTATCCAAAGCGGTTAATCAGCATCATTCCAAGAGCCGGAGAGACCATGACCGAAAGGGTTACGGCGGTCCGGTACAGACCGATGCTGGTACCGCGGTACTCCGGCGGTGCATGGTCGGCAACGTAGCTTGTTGCGGCGGAAAGGAAAGTGGCCATTCCGATTGCCTGATATATCCGTACCAGCGCCATGATACCGAGGGAGGGGCTGAACCAGATTCCCACGGGAGTGGTCGCAAAGACCACCGAACCGATAATCAGGGAAAGCTTTCTTCCCCTTCTGTCCGCCATTGGTCCGAGGAAGAGACGGAATATAACCGAAAAGAGGGTAAAAAGGGTGGTCTGAACTCCCACATCGAAGCTGCCGCCTCCCGCTTCACGGATGTACAGCGGAATAAGGGTAAAGCTTATCATAACGGTGGAGAGCTGCAGAAAGCCCGTCACGTACATGGTGAGAAGCTCCCGCTTGAAGATGACGGACAGACGCCCCTTTTCCATGCTCATGAATGCTCTTCCTTCTCAAGAATGGACAGAACCGCTTCCCGGATTACTTCCGAAACGCTCGGATGGGGAAATACCGTTTTTGCCACGTCCCGCAGGGTCATTCCGCCCTGTATCATGAGAGCCGCACTGTGCACCATCTCGCTGCAGACGCCTCCCAGAAGATGGATTCCCACTCTGCGTCCTGACCCATGTCCAATATGGAGGATTCCAGGCAGCCCGTCGTCTCCGGTCCCTGGCCCAGTTCCCACCAGTATACCGTACCGTCCCCTCCGAAGGTCGCCATGGGATCGGCCAGACCATCTCCGTCGAGATCGGCTCCGTATACATCGTTGGACATGTCCATACCCTGGTTCAGTTCCCTTCTCATCCACAGGCATCCCTGGGAATCGATGTTCTCGTAACAGTATACGCAGTCGCCTTTTCTGTCGTTGCCAATAACGTCGCTGTCGCCGTCTCCGTCCAGGTCGCCGGCCCATACCGACCAGGCTCCCTGAAGGTCATCATCGATCTGATGGTGTACCCAGACCGTTCCCTGGAGTGTGTTCTCCCACCAGGCCACCCTTCCTCCGTTGGAGGCTGCGATGATGTCCGGATTACCGTCGCTGTTGATGTCGCAGTTCCTTATGGTGGTGCACTGGGTGTACCCCGATTCAATGCTGTGCTCAACGCCGAAGACACCCTGGCCGTCGTTCTCCCACCATATGATCTCTCCTCCATGCCTTGCCCCTGCAATATCCACGTGACCGTCGCCGTCAAAATCTGCAGGTACCGCCCACCAGGCTGATGGGAACGAGTCCTCGACGATGTGCTTGGTCCATGATGTCCCTATGCTGTCGTCGTTGGAGTACCAGACGATGTCGCCAGCTCCGTATTGCGCGGCGCAGAGGTCGATGTCGCCGTCTTCATCGAAGTCCGCCGCTTCCACTGAGAACGGGTAGGAACACAGGGTATCCACTGGATTCATGGTCCATGATCCAGCCCAGTCATTGTTCCTCCACCAGCATATACCGTCACCGCCTTCAGAGGCGCACATCACGTCAGGCATGCCGTTCTTGTCGATGTCGAATGTACTTACTACGCAGGCTTGGGGCAGGTCCGGTTCGATCATATTCTCCGTCCAGAGCGTTCCGCCGCCCTCGTTCCTGAACCAGGCCAGTTCACCATCCCCGTAGCTTGCGCAGGCAAGATCGATCCAGCCGTCGTTGTCGTAGTCTGCGCACGCAATGAACGACGCATTAGCGAAATCGTCGGCTATCTGGTGTTCCAGGGAACTGGACTGGAGTGACAGCTGGCCTGGTTCACTGCTCCAGTCGATCCGTTGAGACTGAAAGAAAAGATCCAGCCATTGGTCTACCGGTCCGTGCACGCCGGGTCCCATGGACCAGTCAGTCTGCTGGGAAGAGTTGGCATACAGGTTCAGAGCAAGGGAGAGTAGCAACGCTGCAATGGTGTATCCGTACATGAGCCGCCCCCTTCCGGAGGATTGTCCTTCCGGTACTCTTCGATCCTGTTCACTGATTCTTCGCTCCACTCCAGGAGCATTTTGGTGAACCTGTACCAGAAGTCGGAAGTCAGACGCTCGATCTCGTGCTCAAGGGAATGTTCGGTAGCCCTGCGCACATCGCTGTACCACTTTTCAAACATGGGATGGTTCATCCTGCAGAAGTAGAGATACTCTCTGAGATGCCTCAGGATGACCTGAGGACCCAGATGCGCCGAGAATCTCAGTTTGAAAAGCAGTTCCATTCTCACCGGTGTACGCTGGGCCGGCTCAGTCAGCCACCAGTCGAGCAACTGCCTTCCGGTGCCTGTCAGTGAGTAGTAGACCCTTTTCCTGCCCTTGAAGTCATCGCGCGCTTTCTCGGCGAGCCCCATGTCCACCATTTTCCTGAGATTCGGATAGATATTACCGAAGGTGTCCTTCCAGCTGAGGAACTCTTCGCTGGAAACCTCTGTGCTTATATCGTATCCTGATTTCGGCCCATCTCCCAGCAGAGCCATGAGCTTGAAGATAGAACCGGGAACGTTGGCTGCGAGGGCTTTGAGTTCTGCTTCCGGCAGGATTTCCTTTTTCCCGTTGACAAGAGCGTCTGATTCCATGGTTTCCTTTCTTGCGCGACACAGATATATAACGGTATAGAATACCCGTGTCAAAAATAGGTGTAATACACATATTATCATAACCCTTAATTGCGGTCATCATTATAAGGCAAGGGCCCTGCACCGAAAAGAAGGAGTGTTCATGAAGCTTGATGAAACCGGTTACTGCGGATATCGCTGCGCGTATTGCGCCGCCGGATCGAAGGACGAAAAAGAGAGGGAGGAGCTGATCGAAGGATGGCGGAGGATATTCGGCTATGACTTCTACACCGTGGAGAACGTTCTCTGTAATGGATGCAGGTCAGAGGGTCCAGTTGCGGACAAGGGCTGCCAGGTAAGGGAATGCGCATCATCCAGGGGAGTTGGATCCTGCGCTTTATGTGAGGATTTCATCTGTGAAAGGCTCTCTGGCATTCTTTCGTCTGCAGCTGAGCTTGTCCTGAGGAAGAGCTCCGAGGGTAAGAGGATAAGCGCCAAAGACTATCACTGCTGCCTGGCTCAGTTCGACGGTATCAGCAATCTTCTGGAGATACTGAGGGAAGCCGGCAGAATAGGTGACTGGGTAGAGGAAGTGATCGGGAGGTCCGGGGGACCTCCCGACAGGAAATAACTACCAGAGGGCCTTGATGGCTCCGAAGGTATGCTGCTCCAGTGAGGAGGCCGGGGAGAACATAAGCCGGGACATCCTGGTATAGAGTGTTCCGGTGGGACTGCCCGCGTCGTTCTTGTTCATTAGCCCCCTGTTCGTGCCGGTTTCCCACATGTAGGTGAAGAACATGTTGGAGCCGCCCACCCAGCTTATCTCTAGGATAAGGTTATGGGTTCCGTCGTAATAGAAGGGAGTATCCAGTTGTATGGTCATCCACTGGTCCGGATCTGCGGACATCGTCTGGGTGGCGGTGGAGTAAACCCTGACCCTTGACCCCGGGACATAGTTGCTCTCGAAGTCGTCTGAGAGCTCATCTATCTCAGCAAGACCCATATAGATCTCGAAGGAATTGTAGAAACCCTGGGGAGAACCTGAAGTACCGGCCCTCTGCCAGGAGACCTCTCCGATGGTCATCGGTCCCTGCATCTCTTCGGCAAGCGCTATCACCTGATAGCGGTTCTGGGAGCCTCAAGACGCGCAGAACGGGTCCATGCTGGGTATTTCCGGCGACCCCACCGTAACGCCTGATGCAACGGACGCTATTGCCAGTACCGCCGCTGTTATGGTGATCCCTTTCACTTCGACCTCCTGTCGTTTGAGTTCATAAACAATACCAAGTTAGTATGAAATAGTCAACAAAATAACACAGGACCCTGGGAAAGGGTTCCCTTTGCAGCTGACTTCCTTTCTTCATAAGTTATGCCTAGTGGAAGGGTAGGGAATAATGCCGGTCAGGACCAAGGCGAACCCAACGGCGCTGATCCTTTTTGCGGTGGTGATAGCCGCTTTTTTCGCGGGGGGTTTTCTTGTTCCTTCAAAGCTCCCATCCGGCGAGTCCAGCCCACTTCCCGGTTTCCTCTTCTTCATGGGGGGCCTGTTCCTTGCCATAAACCTCATCCTGCTTGCCAGGGCGGCGGTGCTGAACAGGAAAAGGGCGTTCATTGAGGCAAACTGGCTTCCGGCAACTGCGAAGGTCACCGCCATCTCCGAGACAGGCACATACATCAACCGGCAGCCCAAGGTGGAACTGCGTCTGCTGGTTGATCCGCCGGAGGGGGAACGGTTCGAAGCCCGTCTTATCCAGGTTCTGCCCGTAACGGCGCTGTCCAGGTTCCAGCCGGGAACGGAAGTGAAAGTAAAGGTGGATCCTGACGACTACAGGAACGTACATCTGATGTGAAGGAGGGAAGAGTTTGAGAACGGTGATCAACTATGGAGTGGTGGGGATCTTCGGCGTCCTGATCCTGGGGTTCATCGTTGCCGGCTTCCTGGTGCCGGACACCGCAAGAACCGATGACGGCCATCCTCTTAACATCTTCTTCTGGGTAATGGCGGGCATGTTCGCCCTTTCCACCGGGGGGGTAATCCTCTTCGCCGCCATTGCCAACAGGAAACGGGCCTACCGGGAGGCCAACTGGATGGACGCCCAGGCGGAGATACTTGAGGTCTCGGAGACCGGCACCTACATCAACAACCAGCCCAGACTCAGGTTCAGGCTTCTAGTCCAATCTCCCGTTCACGGAGCAACGGAAGTGGTTCACAAACAGGTCATCCCCCTTACTGCCCTTGCACAGTTCTCCGCCGGGACCACCATTGCAGTGAAAGTCAACCCTTCCGATCCCGATGACATCATGATCGGCTGAGAGCGAGGAGCTGAAATGGACGCATATGCAGATTTTCTGAACAGCGCCTCGTCCCTTCCGCATGTTCCGCTCAGGTCGGCGGAAGCCTACAGGAAGGCCATACCAGTTCTCAGGAAGCATACCAACACCGTGATCGGCAGCAGGGATGATTTCAGGGAACTCACCGGAGGAAATCCTGAAAGCACCGTGGAGGACAACCATGGAAACCATGCCATGTTCATGTCCACCGTGTTCATCACCGGTGAGTACTCACTGCTTGCCAAGACCCTCCCATGGGTCTACAGGGCCTATACCGCTCGGGGCTTCGCAAGGGATTATTTCCCGGAGGTAGTAAGAGCCTTCATGGACGGAGTATCCAGGTACCTTCCCGCCGAGGGAGCCACCGAGATCCTTGCGATATACTCATGGATGTTAGACAATCATCCGGTAATACTCGATCTGGCAGAAGGGTCTACTGAGCTTATCCCATCCACCGATCCTCGCTGGATCGAGAGGAAGGCATCTTTCCTCAGAGCGCTTCTCAGCGGAGATCACGGCGGATGCATAGAGATAGCCCGGTCATCGGTTCACTCCAATGAAGACCTGGAGGATTTCTATCTTCAGATCATACAGCCAGCGATGTACGAGATCGGCGTTCTCTGGGAAAGGAACGAGATATCCGTTGCCCAGGAGCACCTCGCCTCGGCGATAGTTACCAGAACACTGGGAGCTCTGGATGCCGCGGAGAGGTTCCAGGGCATCCGGGACAGGCGGGTGGTAGTGTCAGCTTCCCCCGGTGAGTTCCACGAGATAGGGGCCTGGATGGTTTCCGACTATTTCGACAGCCGGGGATGGCAGGTGCGGTACCTTGGAGCGAACACGCCACTGGAGGACCTGATAGCACTTCTCGTTGACTTCAGGCCCTCTATCCTGGCCCTTTCCGTGACGATGTCGTTCAATCTGGTGGCTGCTAAGGAGATAATTGAAACCGTACGCGCAGAGGAGCTTTGTTCCAGTATCAGGGTGCTTGTTGGAGGAAGGGTCTTCAATGAGAACGAAGAACTCTGGAAGTCCATCGGAGCGGACGGATTCGCAAGTGACCTCTCTGAGATCGGCGGAGTGCTGAGGGAGTGGGATGAAAGGTACTGAGTTCACCACCGCCGGATTCCTCGAACCGCTGCTGGGATACCTGGAAGGAAGCGCTGACACGGCCTTCGCGCTGCTGAGCCGGGATCTCCAGGTCAGGTCATGCAATGCCTGCTTCCATCAGGTATTCACAGGACCCGGGGGTGATCTGGGGGTTCTACTCTCCGAGGATGAGACGAAGCTTCTTTCACTCGAGGATGGGGGTGAAGAGGCTGTCTGGCTCGTTATGAAGCCTGAGGGGCTTACCTGCACGGTTTTCCGCGGGAACGCATTCAGGAGAGGGGACGTCATACTGCTTGTGGGTTCTGTGAGGAAAACGGGGGATGATGACATAATAAAGAGAATCACGCTGCTGGCGAATGAAATGACCAACATCTCCAGGGATCTGAAAAGGAAGAACAGAGAACTGAGAGAGGCAAGGTCACAGATCGAAACCCTAAGCGGAATCATTCCCATTTGTATGTACTGCAAGGAAATAAGGGATGATGACGGCTACTGGAGCAACCTTGAGTCGTTCATCAGCCAGCACTCCGAGGCAGAATTCAGCCACAGCATCTGCAGCAGGTGCGCGAAGAAGCACTTCCCTGACAATGCATAGAATACTCGGCACTCCCATAGGGCTTCCCGGTTTAGTATCATTCCCGGAACACGAAAGGGAATGACATGGAAATAACCAGAGAACTCATCGAAAGAATGCCCAAGACCGACCTCCACCTCCACCTCGACGGTTCCATCCGGATACCCACCCTCATAGAGCTTGCCCGTTCCGAGAAGGTGGAGCTTCCCAGCACCACTCTTGAGGGACTCAGGGAAACCGTATTCAAGGACAGCTATGAAAGCCTCGACGACTACCTGAAGGGCTTCGGGTACACATGCGCGGTGATGCGCACCCGGGAGAACATAGAGCGAATTGCCTACGAGCTGGCTTTGGACAACCAGAAGGAGGGCGTGCGGTACATCGAAGTAAGGTTCGCTCCCCAGCTCCACGCAGGGGGTTCCATGAACCTGCTCCAGACCATACAGGCGGTGGACGGCGGGCTGGCACGGGCAAAGAGGGAGTTCAACCATCGGCCCAGCGTGATGCAGGGGGAGGAGCCCCCCTTCGAGTACGGCATCATCACCTGCGCAATGAGGTACTTCAACAAGCACTTCTCTGATTACTTCAGGGACATAATATCGGTCCACTCTTTTTCCACCGAGCAGAAGATCTTCGGTCTTGCCTCACTGGAGCTGGTGGGCGCCGGCATTCAGGCCAGGAAGGAGCTGGAGATACCCGTTGTGGGCATAGACATCGCCGGTTCCGAGAAGGGGAACCCCCCTGTGCATCACAGGGAGGCCTACATGCTGGCCCAGAGGAACTTCATAAAGAAAACGGTTCACGCCGGCGAGGCCTACGGCCCTGAAAGCATCTATCAGGCCATCACCGAGCTGGGGGCCGACAGGATAGGGCATGGAACTTCGCTCTTCAACCCCGATGCCATAAGCGACCCTGAGATCCTCGACAGGGAAAGGTACGTGGACGACCTGGTGCAGTTCATAGCCGACAGGAGGATAACCCTGGAGGTCTGCCTTACATCCAACATGCAGACCGATCCCAGCCTGGAAAGGCTCGAGGACCACCCCTTCCGACACATGGTGGACAACAGGCTCTCCTGTTCCATCTGCACCGACAACCGCACGGTGTCACACACCACGGTAACCGACGAGGTGTTCAAGGCGGTGAGCGCCTTCGATCTGTCGATGAGGGAGCTGAAGAACCTTATCGTCTACGGCTTCAAGAGGAGCTTCTACCCGGGCACCTACAGGGAGAAGCGCGACTACGTGCGCAAATGCATGGAGTACTTCGAGAGGGTCACCGGGGATCGAGCCTGACAGCGCCCAGGAAGAGCCTTTCGTACTCCACTGTCCTGGTGCGGTCGATTTGCAGGGTGATCCGGCTTATGTCCAAATGGTGTTCCTCCGGAATGTGGAAGACCACCCAGCTTCCCTGCTGCCAGTAGGGCTTCCATGTCTCCCAGAGGGCCTCTATCTCCGATGACTTCAGCATTCCCCCGGCCCAGCCGCAGAGTATCTCCTGGATTCGGTCCTCCGTGAGACCTTCACCGGAAAAGCTCCAGTCGATGAGACCCCTGGCCGGCGGGGAAAATGTCATGGCCATCCCGTCTATGAAGTACAGGGCTTCCTCCGGGAATCCCTCACTGAGACGCGGAGATCCCCCGGAGTTCCATTCCAGGAAATGATCACAGAAGTCGGAACCCACGGTGCATTCGTAGTAGATATAGTTGGCGGTCTTGTCCGCATCGGGGAAGTACAGGTCCAGCGAGGGAACCGCTTCCCACCATACGGAAGCAGCCTGGAACGGTCCGAAAACCGGGACAAGCTCCTCATTCTGATGCCCGGATGAACCGTCAGCCTCGATGCGCCATGTTGCCTGAATGTCGGAAAGGTCCCATGGCTCGGGATACAGGAAAGTGAAGTTCTGACCTTCGGGCAGATTCACCGTGAAGGCACCGGTGAAGGGTTCCCCGTGTATCCAGACCACCGGGGCTTCGGCGCAGGCGTCGATGTCGCTTTGATCATAGAAGCTCATGCCGTCCCCCAGGCCTCCGGCCATATGAGCACCGGACTCCTGAAAGACCACCACGCCCCATTCGTGAACTATGTTGTCCAGGTATGGACCATCCATGGGTATCATCGTATCAACAAGGAACGGCATCAGCGGGATCATGACCTCTCCTTTCTTTTTCCTTTATACACAGCGAAGGGTCCAGTTATTCCCGGCAGCCGTTCATCAGGGGGTAGGTGTATCCGCCCTCCGGAGCGCTGCCCTTCTCCAGCCAGGTCTTCAGGTACTGGCCGCAGTTGCTTCCTATCCGGTTTTCCTCCTGCTCTCCTATGCTCACAATTACATCATAGCCGGCTTTCTCAAGGGCTGAGACCACCGAGGCGGCGGAGTCGGGGGAGTCCGGGTCCACACAGGTCGATAGACCGTTCTCCATGGCCCGGCATGTGGGGTTGAGGGGGGTGATCTTCAGAAGGAATACCTCGGGGTCGAAGTGTTCCAGCAGCACATCGGGACAAAGGGGCGAATCCACTGCCAGGGCGAAGTTCAGAGTAACCTTCCTGTCGCCTGGCGACATGAACTCCTCGCCGTACCGGGCCATTTCAGCCATGGACCAGGTATCCACCGGCACCAGTTCCCTCCGTCTTTCGGGGTCCGTGGTGTGCAGGGAGAACTGAAGCTGGAACCTTCCTCCCCTGTACAGGTCGTTTTTCACCTGCATGAGGTCCCGGAAGAAGCGGTCGGTCCCCCTGGGGGCAACGGTGGATATGGAGGGCATGAAACCAGGGGCGTCGATCTTTCCGGGGAGGTCCCTGAGAACGTTAATGACCCCGGGATTCAGCGCCGGCTCGCCCATTCTGGCGAACTGCACCTTGAACTGCCCTGCGGGAACCCTGAGGTCGGGATAGCGCCTTCTGATCATCATCATGATCTGGTCGGTGACCTGCTCCGGTGTCAGCTTTCCCCCGTATCCGGTGCCCGCGTCGCACATTGGGCAGCCCACAGGGCATCCGAAGAGGGTGGATACCAGCATCACCCACTTTTCCTCTATGGGTTTCGGCGGCTGAAGGGACTCGGCGCACTCCACCCTTCCTCCCCCGGGGTACTCCACAATGTAAACCCTTGCCAGGTCATCCCTGCCGCTGGAGGCCGCAACTATCAATTCACCGTGTCCCTTCAAGAAAGGATCTGACGGCCATCGCCGCCCTCACTCCCGCCGCAACGGCGATGGAAGTCTGTCTGTAAATGCCGCTGGAGCAGTCGCCGCAGAGGTGGTAACTGCCGTTCCCAGGGGGCGAACATACAAGCTCCCGGGAGAGGAATGCCAGATTAGGCTCCCTGCCGCAGGCAACCACGACGATGTCCTCGGAAAAACTGCTGAAATCACCGTGCTCAGGGAACAAAGCTATCCGTCCGGAAGCCCCGGCCTGCTTGAGAAGGTGCGGCGAAGCCCCTTTGAAGCCGCTCCTGGCGTACACCCGTACCTCAGCCCTTTTCGACAGGGTAAGGGCGTAGTCCAGAGCGGCGTCACCGCCTCCTATCACAGCCGCTGAGGAGAACTCGACCCTTCGTGTGCTCCGAACGCCGTAGTGAACCCTCTCCAACGGCACACCTGGAAAGTCAGGCTTCACCGGAACGGTTCCGGAGGCCACTAGCACCGCCGATGAGAAGGTTGTTCCTCCGGTGTGCGCGATGACGTATTCTCCTCCGGGTTCCCGGGAAAGCGAAGTCACCCCCTCGCTGACCAGTCTGTGGGGGCAGGGGAAGAGCTTCACAAGATCCTCTCCGGAGATGCCCCTGGGAACCCCTGGATAGTTCACCACGGAACCGGCTTCCAGCAGAAGCCCGCCGGTTTCGCCCGGCTCGAACACCACCGGTTCGATCCCGTAGAGCGAAAGCTGATTAGCCGCGGCCATTCCCGAGGGACCGGCTCCGATTATCACAACAACCTCATCAGCCACGGTTTATCGCCTTCCTTACCGTCCCGATACTCACCG
>NPID01000755.1_pt1 | contig 27386 bp, 33 predicted proteins | sample 8637491 | NCBI WGS metagenome assembly NPID01 (sample SAMN07420843, study PRJNA396082) | bioreactor metagenome | isolation source: sample BA6 brine-fed electro-methanogenic bioreactor BA | place: Japan: Kochi | collected 2016-06-14 | reverse complement strand
CCACGCGGATCAACGGGCATTATATCATCGACCCCTCACCGATCCCGCGCTTTGACGTGCCGAAACTGCATCAGGCCGATTGCCTCTATCTGTTCGGCGCAGGCCGTGAAAAGCGTATCTATGCCGTGCCGCCACATACGGATGCCGTGCCGATCACCTTTAACGACGTGACCTTTGCAGTGGAAAATTTCCGCGACAAGGCCACGGGCAAACGCCATACCTGCCGCCGCTGCGGGGCCGATGACAGCTTTCTTGATGAATTCCTCGATGATGCGGGCGCGCGGATTTTCCAATGCTCGGATGCCGCCTATTGCGACATGCTCCTAGAACGGCTGGAGGCCGCAGAATGAAACCGATCCTTGATGTTGATAACCTGACCCGCATCCACGGCCCCGGCTGCCCCGCCTGTCTGGACGTGACCGGACCGGAGCATGACACCAATATCTGCCGCCATTGCGGATCGGTGGTGGCTGTGGCGGGCGCATCCCTGCGCCTGCACAAGGGCGAGGTGCTGGGGATTATGGGCGAGAGTGGTTCGGGCAAGTCCAGCCTCGTGAAGATGCTGTATTTCGATGACAAGCCGACTTCGGGGCAGGCGACATTCCACGACGGAGGCCACGCGCATGACCTGTTTTCGTTGAATGAGGCGCAGCAATTACGCCTGCGCGATACCCGCATGGGCATGGTCTATCAGAACCCGTCACTGGGGCTGAACTTCGACATTTCCGCCGGTGGCAACATTGCCGAACGGCTGTTGATGTCGGACGAACTGAATTACCGCGTGATCCGCGAAAAGGCTATGGCGCTTCTGGCGCGGACCGAGGTGCCACCGGCGCGGATGGACGAATTGCCGCGTAATTTCTCGGGCGGGATGCAGCAGCGGGTGCAGATTGCCCGCGCCCTGTCCACCGGCGCGCCGCTGTTGCTGCTGGACGAGGTGACGACGGGCCTCGACCTGTCGGTGCAGGCACGCATTCTGGACCTCATCATGGAACTGCAAGAGGTCACGGGTGTGTCGATGCTGGTCGTGACCCACGACCTTGGCGTTGTGCGCCACCTGACGACGCGGACCATCGTGATGAAATACGGCCGCATCATCGAATCCGGGCTGACCGATCAGATCCTTGAGGATCCGCAGGCCGCCTATACGCAACAACTTGTTTCCAGCGCATTGTGAGGGCCTGATGGACAATATTCTTTCCGTGCGCGATCTGGGCAAAGGGTTCTATATTCACGACCGCGCCAAACATGTGCCCGCCGCTGAAGGCATCAGCTTTGATTTGAAGCCGGGCCAACTGGCCGCGCTGGTGGGGCCATCGGGGGCGGGGAAATCCTCGCTGTTGAAGGCGATCTACCGCACCTATGTGCCGTCGTCAGGGCAGGTTCTGTATCGCAGTGCTGCGGGCGATCTGGTGGACCTTGTGACCGCGCCCGAAACGCAAATCACCGACCTGCGCCGCGCTGAAATCGGCTTTGTCACTCAGTTCCTGCACTGCTTGCCGCGCCTGACGACGCTCGATGTGGTCGCCCGGCCCCTGCTGCAACAGGGCGTGGACCGTGATGCCGCCCATGACAAGGCCGCAAAGATGCTTGCGGCGCTGGCGATCCCCGAACAGCTTTGGGATGCGACGCCCGCAACCTTTTCGGGCGGTGAACGCCAGCGTGTGAACATCGCGCGCAGCTTTACCCAAGGGGGGCGGCTGATGCTGCTGGACGAACCCACCGCTTCGCTGGACCCTGCCGCACGCGAAAACGTCTGCGCCATGATCGAGGCCGCCAAAGCGAGCGGTGCCGCCATGGTCGGTATCTTTCACGACATGGCCATTGTCGAACGGCTGGCCGATGTGAAGATCACCGTGGATCGCCGCGCGTTCGAGGCGGTGGCATGACACAACATCTGGAAAACGCGCGCATCGTGACGGCTGATGGCCTGCATCATGGCAGTGTCACAGTTGAAGATGGACACATTGTGGCGCTGAACGGGGACGCGCCCAAGGGGGCAACCTGTCTTGATCTGCGCGGTGATCTGCTTTTGCCCGGTCTGATCGACCTGCATGGCGATGCGATTGAAAAAGAGGTGGAGCCCCGCCCCAACGCCTTTTTCCCGCTGCCGGTCGCGCTGGATGCCATTGACCGGCGCATGGCAGCGGCAGGGGTGACGACTGCGTTTCACGGCATCAGCTTTGCCGAGGGCGAATTGGGCGTGCGTGATGTGGAATTTGCGGAAAAGCTGGCGCGGGGCTTGCATGGTTTCAAGGGCGCGGTCGATCACCGCGTGCATATCCGCTACGAGCTCACTGATGCCGGATCCGAGGCGCGGGTCACGCGGCTGATCGAAGAGGGTGTGGCAAGCCTTTTGTCCTTTATGGATCACACACCGGGGCAGGGACAGTTCAAGGATGCCGCTGCCTACGGCGCCTATTTTGGTCGCGTCTATGCCAAGCAAGACGGCGAGATTCTCGAAAAGATCAGCGCGAAACAGGCCGAAGCGGGCAATATCGTGGCCCGCGTGGAACGACTGGCCGAACACGCCCGTCCGCATGGTGTAGCACTGGCGGGGCATGACGACGAAGGCGCGGACCGCGTCGCTTTCATGGCGCATGTGGGGGCAACGATCAGCGAGTTTCCTCTGGATCTGGACACCGCGCGCGCGGGCTGTGCCGCCGGTCTGGTTACGCTGTTTGGCGCGCCCAACGTATTACGCGGACGCAGCCAGTCCGGTGCGCTGTCCGCGCGCGACGCAATCGCCGCGGGTGTCGCGGGCGCGCTGTGTTCCGACTATGCGCCGCAGGCGATGCTGCCCGCGCTTGGTGTGCTGACGGGCGAGATGGGCCTTGGCTGGAGCCAGGCGATTGACCTGCTGTCCGGCGCGCCTGCGCGTGCAACGGGACTGATGGATCGGGGCGAGATCGCGCAGGGAAAACGCGCCAATCTGATCCGGGTGCGCGACACCGGGGGGGCGCTGTCAGTTGCGGCGACATGGGTCGCGGGCGCGCAGGTTTACGGGTTCGGAGCGCCATGACAGGTCGGTTGTTCCTGATCGTCGGGCCATCTGGTGCCGGCAAGGATACGGTCATTGCAGGGACAGTGGCGCGGCTTGTGCCTGAAGATGACGTCATCCTTGCGCGCCGGTTCATCACCCGGCCGCTGCATCCCGGCGGTGCCGAGCAACATGTTCCCGTGATACCCGCCGCCTTTGCGCGGATGCGCGCGGCAGGGGCGTTCGCGCTGGATTGGGACAGCCACGGGCTGCGCTACGGTCTTGGGATTGAGCTGAAGGCGTGGCTGGCGGCGGGCATGACGGTAATCGCCAATGGATCACGCGGGGCTTTACCTCAGGCGCGCGCGGAGTTTGGCGCGGCGTTGATCGCCACCGAAATTACTGCACGGCCCGAGACGCTGGCGGCACGGCTGGCGGCACGCGGCCGCGAAAGCGCCGACGACATCGTGGCGCGCCTGTCCCGCACCGATGCCCTGCCACCTGCGTCGGTCGATCTGAGCATCCCCAACGATGACGCCCCCGATGTGGCCTCTGCCATGCTGCTGTCTGCGGTCCGACAAGGGGCCATGACATGCGCCTGACGTTTCTGGGCACGGGCGGGGTTTGGGCCGCGCCCGTTCACGGCTGCCCCTGTCCCGCTTGCGCGGCAGCCCGCCGTGACCCGTCGCGGGCCCGCGCCCCTGCCTCGGCTCTGCTGGAGGTCGCGGGCCTGCGCTTGCTGATCGACGCAGGCCGGACCGATCTGGCGGACCGGTTCCCCCCCGGCAGCCTTGACGGTGTGTTGCTGACGCATTTCCACGCCGACCATTGCCTTGGCCTGACCCTGATGCGCTGGAGCCTAGCCGAACCATTGCCTGTCTGGTGCCCCCATGATCCGCGCGGCTATGACGACCTGACCAAGCATCCCGGCCGGCTGCGTTTCCAGACCTGTGCGGCGGGCGCGGCATTCTGCATAGGACCCGTTACGGTGACGCCGGTCATGCTAATCCATTCGCGCCCGACACTCGGTTGGGTGATCGAACACGGAGCGGAACGGATCGCCTACCTGTCCGATACACGCGGCCTGCCGGAGGAGACCTTTGCGGTCCTCGAGGCCGCACCCCTCGACCTGGTTGTGCTCGACTGCGCCTATCCGCCAGGCAGTCCCGACCCACGGGGCCACAACGATCTGGACGAGGCCAATGCGATCCTCGCGCGGCTTGCCCCAAAACAGGCACGGCTGACGCATCTCAATCACGATCTCGATCAGTATCTGGCCGCCTCGGGGGTCGGGTGCAGGACCGCGCGGGATTATGAGGTCGTGGAGGTTGGCGAGCATGGTCTCTAGGCTCCAGACCCATTGATTTCAGTCCGTTGTCGTGATTCAGGCCCCGCAAGGAGACCTGAGCGATGAGCAATCTTTACTGGCTGACCGAGGCGCAGATGGAGCGCCTGAAACCGTTTTTTCCTAAGAGCCATGGCAGGCCCCGGGTTGATAACCGGAGAGTGCTGAGCGGCATTATCTTTATCAATCGCAATGGCTTGCGGTGGTGCGATGCCCCCAGGGAGTATGGCCCGGCCAAAATACTGTACAACCGCTGGAAACGCTGGAGTGAAAAGGGCGTCTTCGCCCGGATCATGGCGGGCCTGGCCGCTGAAGGCGCCGAACATACGACCATCATGATCGACGCGACCTATTTGAAAGCGCACCGCGCGGCCTCGAGCCTGCGGGTAAAAAAGGGGGGCGTACTCGCCAGATCGGGCGAACGAAAGGCGGCATGAACACCAAGTTGCACGCCGTCACCGATGCCACGGGCCGCCCGATCCGGTTCTTCATTTCGGCCGGACAGGTGAGCGATTACACTGGCGCGTCGGCGCTGCTGAGTAGCCTGCCAAAGGCGGATTGGCTCTTGGGGGATCGCGGATACGATGCCGACTGGCTGCGAGAAGCCTTGCAAGACAGAGGGATAAAGGTTTGCATCCCCGGTCGAAAGTCCCGCAAGACGAAGGTGAAATATGACAAGCGGCGGTACAAACGGCGTAACCGGATCGAGATCATGTTTGGCCGCCTCAAGGACTGGCGGCGCGTCGCCACACGATACGATCGATCACTTAACGAGACCGACGTCATCCGCGATAAGGAGACGGACCCGGTCCTGTACGAGGGCACGTTCGACCGGCAGGTGCTGGAACGACAGATCATCGATCGCTGCACGCCCCAAGGTGAGAGGACGCCGGGTCGTCGTCGGCGTGTTCCGAAACGACGCCTCTAAGTGTAGCTTTGTGTCAATCAGACCAGGGGATGCGTCGGGCAAGAGTTGGACCGCGCCGGGGTCAAGAACCCGTGCACCTTTTTCCAGGTCCCAGACAAACCGGCTCTCCTTGTCCCGCACAAGGCCGGAAAGACCGCGGCAGTGGATCTCACGAAACCCACGCTTGAGCGTTGAAGTGCTCAGCACCTTCCATGTGGCGGAGCGTAAACTGATGACGGCGCCAGGCTGCGGCACGACATTCATTTAGGAGGCCCCCAAAACATTATCTCGATTCAACAGCACGATCTGCTGGTCCTGCGGTCTTCGTGCGGCGGGGTCGGTATCAAGCCCCAGCCTCTTAAGCGCGTAGAACAACAGCGCGCGGCGGACCGTGATCTGCGCGCGGCCCGCCTCCATGCCGTAATCCATCTCTATCGCGCGGCGTTGGTTGTCGGAGAGGTCCGGATGCGGCCCAATCTCGAGCGAGACGTCTGTGTGCCAAGCGCCATCGGAGCTAGGGTCCGACGTAACAGGCCCTTGGTCCCCAACCTCCACGATGCGAGAGAGCAGGAAATCCTTGAAGACCTGGTCATTCTGGCAAAACGCGCGGGCATGCCAACGGAAGCCGTCAAAGGCAAGAGCATGGGGCTCGATCCAGCGCGCGTTTGGTTCAGGACGCGACATCGATTGATAGGTCACCTGTAAGGCGGCCGGCAAACGGATCGCCGCGAGAACATCGCGCAACGTTTCAGGCGCCACGCCTCGGGCAGGTGTCGGCGTTGCTCCAAAGCCCGGAAAGACGCTGATCCAGCTTTGCTCCGCGCTCACCAGCCCCTGATCGACGGCCCGCAGCTGTGCGAAGTACTCCTCTGCATCCGGCTTGAGATATTTGGGCTTGAATTGTTTGCCGCGCAGGTAGGTGCGCAGGCTCTTGTCATAGACGAGGTTCCGCTTGGCCTGATCGATATAGGCGTTCAGGTCCAGCGATGCCTGCTGTGTTGAAACCCCGAACGCGTCCATCAAATCCCCTCGGTTTATCCGCCCCTGCCAGAACAGGCGAAACTCGATGAACTCATATCGACGTTCGACACCCCAGTTCAGCTGCTTGCCCTTCTTGCGAGTCACCTAGTGCCCTCATCTATATGTCGCAAAGATACACGCGTCCAGTTTTTAGATTGACTCACAAATCAGACCATATGACCCTTGAAGTGTCAGTAAGTCGATTCGTGACGAGCCCGTCACGTTATTAGACGTGTCACAAACTTGGGGGCTCGCCCCAACATTACCCTCCCGCACCGCTCACTGGAAGGGAAAAGGAGCTTTTGCATGACGAAACTTCGTACGCTCACCGCATCCTTGTTGATCAGCACCTGCCTGACGGCAGGCGCCGTCGCACAAGAAAGCTCTCCGCTGGACGCAGAAATTGCAGCGATCGACAGCCAGATTTCCGAAGTCGATGCGACGATCTCCCGCTATGACGGGGGATTGATCCGTATGTTGGCCGAGAGCCGCCGCGAGGCTCTGCTTCTGTTGCGCACGGTCGTGGAGGCACGACAGGCGGCGGAAGCCGCTGGCGCGATGATCGAGGTCACCGTACCGGCGGTAGAGCCAGATCCAGAGCGCGCGGAGCAGCTTCTTGGAGAAATGGCCGCACAGCAGGATCGTGTCGAGACCGCGGAGCGAGAAGCGGCCTCGGCAGGGGGATTGATCCAGGCGGTTGCCCTCAGCCGTGTGGAAACGGAAAAGCTCACGCTCGCTCAACTGCAAATGGCCTATCTGCAGGCCCGTTACGGCATCGCCTTCCCGATGACACCGAGCGTGACGAATTCAGCGCCGCCCATATCCGACCGAACTTCACCCGCTGCCATGACCCAAGGCGAAGAGGTCGCTGAGACCGCATTACCTTGGGCCGACCCGGACCACCCGGACATCGACTACAGCCTCACGCCCTTCGAGCAGGCGCATAATGAAGGGGACCGGATCGCAGGCTGGTGGGTGATCAATGAAGAGCGTGCAGCAATCGACGACAGCCCGTCGGTGGTGGCCATCAACTACTCCGCCTATGACGCGCGCAGCTTCGGTGGTCTGACGGCCCTACTCGCGCAATGCCGCGAGGGCGTGACGTCGGTTGTGTTCGTCCAGGACGACTTCTTGATCAGTGCCATGCGCCGGGATTCCTTCGACATCACCTACCGGATCGACAGCAATCCTGCGCAATCGACGCGCTGGAACGAGCTGACCAATAACAAGGGGGCCGGGCTGTTCGGCTCTGGCTCAGAGGGGTTCCTGCGCGGCCTCTATGATGCCGATAGCTTTTTCATCAGGCTCACGGACGGCAATGGCCGACGCTACGATGCAGAATTTGATCTCGCTGGAATCGAGGAAGCGATTGAGGCAGTGGCTGGCGCCTGCGGGTGGTCGACGCTAGATCTCTCGCCAGACGACTACCGCGCGATCCAGACTCTCCTGAACGCGGGCGGGTTTGACGCAGGCACCCCGGACGGCGTTTGGGGCAATGGATCACGCAACGCGATGCGGGCGTTCCAAGAACAAAACGGCCTGCCCATCACCGGCGCAGCCGATCGCACAACCCTCGAAGCCCTTGGTGTCCAGGCCGGCGAATAGCAACCGTGCCCTACACGGCCCCGGATGCAAATCATCCGTGTCGTCCAGCGGTGGCTAACTGGCGGCTTCACGAGACTTGGGTCTTCCCTGCGGGATCAGCCGATTATGTCTCGTCACCTCTGCTCAAAACAGGTCTGCTCTATGCGCTTTCTACTCGCCCTCCTTCTGTTTTCGTTTGTTGCCGTCCCGCAGGCCCATGCTGATCGTTTGACCGGCGTTGCCAGCGTGATCGACGGCGATACACTGGAAATTCGTGGGCAGCGCATCCGGTTGCATGGGATCGATGCTCCGGAAAGCCGGCAGCTTTGCGCCACGGCTGAGGGTCAGCGCTGGCGGTGCGGACAACAAGCGGCACTGTCTCTCGCCGACAGGATCGGCCGTCGGCAGGTAAGCTGCACCGTGCGTGATATCGACCGCTATGGCCGCTTCATTGCGGTCTGTCATCAAGACGGTACCGATCTGAACGGCTGGCTCGTGCGTGAAGGGTGGGCCGTCGCTTATCGTCGATACAGCCGCGACTACATCCGCGATGAGACCGAGGCCAGATCCGCACGGCGCAATATCTGGTCCGGACGCTTTGACGTGCCGTGGGACTGGCGCCGCGCGCAACGTGGCGGATGACGACGGGCGGCTCGGTCACCTCGCGATCTTGCTGACAACCGCAACCATCATACGCATCATCAATGTTGCAATAGTATATTATCGTATGTATGCTGGATGAAGATTGTCAAGGGTTCTTGCCATGCGTTTCGAATTCAAAAACCTCCCTCTGGCGGCCTTTTTAGCTCTCGCCCTGACCGGGCCAACAGTTCCGACGCAAGCCCGCGCCCAAACCTACCAGATCGATTGCGCCATCCTGCTGTGTTTGTCCGGTGGGTGGCCGGCTTCCGTGCCATGCGCCCGCGCTCGGGCCGAGTTCATCCGGCGCATCACACCTTGGCCGGTGGAGCCGCCGCTGCAGATTTGGCGCTGCCCCATGGGTGCGTCTTACGATGGGCCTGCCAGGTCGCGCCCCACGGACCGGATCTTCGATGCCCTTTATGGTGGTGCAGGAACCCCATCAAACTCTTCAGCCCCGCTCTTTGATCAGGCCGCCACAGCAGGCGGCATGCTTGAGTTCAAAGGCTCAAACGTGGCCTGGGACAGCCTCGTAAGTGCTGATTATGCTCTCCAGCTCGTACAAGACCGCGCCGACATCGATATCAGCGGGCCGGAATTCAACTTCGTGCGTTCCATCCGCGTCTTTGACGTTCGTTATGCCCGCCAGCACGAATCCGGGCGAGATGGCGACTGCAACCGCAGCGCCGTCGTTGTCCTCGGCACCTACGGGATCCAGGGCGATTTTTCCTGGAGGGCGTCGTCACCCGCAGCGCTTCCTGCTGCGCATGCCGGTCTCGAGCGGTGGGGCGAGCACTGCCCGAGCATTTATCACAGATCCGTCTTCGTGGAGTGGCGTGACTATAGCGGGAATTACGGCTTCGAGCAGGTCAATTACTGACTGTTGAGGCGCAGCGACGTCGCGCAGAGCCAGTATGAAATCAAACCTGCAACGCAGGCAAACGCACCCATTCAAGGGCCATAAAGGCCAGATTCTTCCATGTCAGTCGTCGCGACAAGTCAGCTGCGTAAGTGACGCAAAGTCGATTTCAGCTTTATCCGCATCGCAGATATCCGGAAAAATCTTTGAGACACGCTGCGGGCCATGGATGTCCCACCGGATTGCCAGAGAACCTGTGTTCCAGCGATATACCCAGCCGACAATGGTTTCTTCATCGGCTGCAATCAAATTTGCGATCGCGACGCCTTCGACCTCATTTTCGTTCACTGTTTACTGACTTCCTGCAATTTGGCGTTGCGGATAGCAGCTCAGATCCAAAGCGTTTGCTGCAACCGTATGCCGGGCCTCGTTAAAATCGGTTACTGTTCGTCCTCGCGGTAACGAATTCACACCGGGAGAAGTCAGCTCCCGTGTTCTCGATTGATGAAATTGCTCAAATCCGGTGGTCGGGCTCCGTGGCGGCTTCGACGGTCGCCAAAACCTCGAAAGGGTCAAAGCCGATGGCGCGCGCAAGGACGACCAGCTCGACGACGTCGACCCGGCGCTGGCCGCTTTCAATGCGCGCCACGAGGGATTGATGGCACTTGAGCTTGATCGCCAAGTCCTCCTGACCGAGTCCCGCCTTGATGCGGGCGTCGACCAATGCTTGGCAGAGTGCCACCTGTCCTGTGCTTCTGATTGTCTTTGCCACGCGTCACATACCTTTTGTGACGTCGCTAGCGGATGAAATCTGTTATCTAAAAAATGGATATTTGAGGGTGTTATCGGCGTCTGATTTCCATGGGCTGCAAGTCTGATGGTCCCGAGGTTGCCCATCAATCCCCTACCAATTGCAAAAATCGGCCATAATCCTCGCTGACTTCGCGCGCTTCTTCGAAAGCGCGGGCGCGTTCGCTGTCGAGGCAACGGAAGTAGCTCTGGATATCCTGGATGTAACTTTCGAAATCGCCACGGATGATGTCCGCATAGTCCCGCGCTGCCTGCGAATCGCTTGGCAGGAAAGGACGGGCCGGGGCGAAGCAGGATTCCGCGAAACCCGGCCCGGGGAGGCAGATCAGGAGGGCCATAGCTTGCAATCGGAGCAGGCATGTCAACCTTGGGTTTCTCAAACCTGTTATCTCCTTGATCGCAGGCACGGGCCGTGACTAGTGTTTGCGTAACCAAACTACAGCTAAAGCACGATATTACATCTTGCGGTTGATAGTATACTATCGTAACTCTGGGCTTCAAGTGGGAATGCCTGGGGTCGCGCCATTGGAGAAAGCGTGAGCCGGGCCATGAACTGGGACATCGAAGCACCAAATGTGGTTACGGAAGCCAGGTTCCGCGAGCTCGTGGAAAGCGGCTATAGCGCAGAAATCCTGTGCCAGGAGTCGGCACATAAGAAAGGCCCCAGCTATTACGGGGTCTGGATCATGCGCGTTGTCTCTGATGACGGGGTGGAAAAGCTCCTCGTCACCGCCCGCACGCGGACGACCTACAACGATATCAAGATCCGCGAGTTCAAGACGATCTCCGGCGTGGTGTCTTTCTTCATTGGCCTTGGCTTTGCGCATGTCGACCTGCCGCTTGAGGCGGGTACAAGTCGCACGCACAAACTCGCCCCGTCAGACCAAGCGCCATCAGACAAGGACGCTGACAACTAACCTCGTCTGTCTCTGGCTGGTCGCAGCACCTTCCTCAGCTCAAATGGTCCTGGTCATGGAGAGCGACGGCTCTCTGACCCCATCCCGGTCTCAGAGCGGTTTTGCCCGGAACTACAATGACGGCGTTGGTCAGGGATCGGCGTCCGATGGTCTGGCCATTCTTGGTGAGACTGAAGCGGCTTCCGAGCCTGACGCGCTGAGGTTTGCGGCGTTCGCCCAACCAGCACCCCTGCCCCGCGCAGACGTTCTCTCGGGCATCGAGGCAACGGCCCTGCGCTATGCCGGCCATCCCGGCCTGCGTCGCGCGGGGCTTTCCGTGACGGATTGGCTGGCTCTCTATCGGGCCAATATCGAGGTTGAGAGCGCCTACCGGCAGGATGCGGTCTCCCGCGCGGGCGCCATTGGCCTTGGCCAGCTGATGCCCGCCACTGCCCGTGATCTCGGCGTTGACCCGCGTGACCCCCAACAGAACCTCGACGGCTCTGCCCGCTACCTCGCGATGATGCTGGAGCGCTTCGGCGATCCGCATCTGGCGCTTGCCGCCTACAACGCGGGGCCGGACGCCGTGCGCCAACACGGTGGCATTCCCCCTTACCGAGAAACCCAGAACCACGTGGCCCGCGTCATGGCCGTTGTGGCCCGATTGGAAGGATCAAATTCATGAAACAGATTTCAAACCTCTTTGTCGCCTCGCTGGCGCTATTCCTGTTCATTGCCGAGCCCGTCCTTGCACAGAGCATCGATCTCTCCCCGATCCAGAGCTTGTTGCAGGGCATTGTCGATGCGCTGACCGGACCTCTTGGTGTGGTCATCGCCACACTCGCGGTCCTCGGCGTTTTCTTGAGCTGGTTCTTCAACATCATCGACCTGCGCCAAGCGCTTTGGGTCCTCGTGGGCATCGCCGGTGTTGCGGCCGCCCCCACCATCGTTGCCGCGGTTTTTGCCGGTGGCTGAGCGCGCGCCTCTCTTTCTCGGCCTCGTGCGCCCGCCCAAGCTTCTGGGCCTGCCCATCATGTATGCGATGGTCTGGCTCTTCGGTTCGGTGCTCTTGTTCGTCTGGGTCCAGCACATCGCGGTGCTGGGTTTCGCCGCCCTGCTCTATCCGGTGCTGTGGAAGGCCGCGGATTGGGACCCGCGTTTCATCGACGTGATGATGACGGCCCTGCAGGAGACACCGCCCACGCGCAACAGGTCCATCCATGGCGGGGACAGCTATGCCCCGTGATGACGCCCGTGATGCTGCGCTCGATCCCCGCACGATGACGCCGGAGTGGTACGCCCGCGAGACCCGCCTCGCGCATATGCTGCCATATGTGAGCCTCGTCGACGACCAGACCGTGCGGACCCGGGTGAACGAACTCTTCCGCTGCATCCGGCTCGAGGGGATCAACAGCTACACGACCGACGATGCCTATCTCGACAAACTGACGGCGCTCTTTGCCCGCATCGTCGCGCAGCTCGGGCCGGAATTCAGCTATTACGTCCACAAGGTCTCCAAGGCCATCAAACCTGATCTCGACCCCATCCGTGAGGACAGCTTCGCGGGCGAGGTGGACTGGCGCTGGCGCGCGAAACTCGAGACCAGCGGGCTCCGCGACAAAACACTGACGCTCACCGTCATTCACCGCCCGCCTCCGAAAAGCCTCCTGCCTTTCCTGAGCCGCAGCGCGCCGGACCGACTGAAGGAGGAGACCCGCAAACGCCTGCAGCGCCTCGGTGAGGCCGTGAACGTCTTCCTCTCGGGGCTCACCGAGCTCAAGCCGCGCCTGCTGTCAGCCGGATCGGGAGAGTTGGTGGGATTTTTGGGCGCGCTCAACACGGGCACCGAGCTGCCGCTCTACCCGGCCAACACCTACGGCTTTCTGTCCTTCAACGTCGCCAATACCCGCGTGACGTTTCACGGCGACCATTTCGAGCTTTCCGAAGGCGTCGTGGGACATCGCTACGGCAAGAGCTTCACCATCGGGGAATACTCCGAGGCCACGTCCTGCACCATGTTCGACATGCTCAACCTGCCGGTCGACATGATCGTCACCCATTCCTTCACGCCGATCAATTCGAACCTCATGGCGGGCCGCATCAAGCGGCAAAAGCGGCAGATGCAGGCCAGCCAGGACGCAGCCCTCTCGCTCCTGGAAGCCCTCGACATCGCCGCCGATGATCTCGAGGCCAAGCGCCAAAGCTTCGGCGAGCATCACATGGTCGTGACGCTCTTTTGCGACACGCTCGAAGAACTGCAAACCCTCAGCGCCGAGATCGTGAACGCCGCCGCTACCGAAGGCGTGAAGATGATTGGCGAGCGGGTCGCGGCCAAGGCGCATTACCTCAGCCAGCACCCCGGCAACCAGCCCAAGCGCGTCCGCGCCAGCGCCGTCACCAACCGCAACTTCGCGGATTTTGCGGCCTTCCACCGGACGCAGCTCGGCAAACCTGCAGCACTTACCCCCTGGGGCCGGGTCGTCACATATTTGCCCACGCCGGAGCAGAGCGCCTATCGGTTCTCCTATCACGAGCAGGGCTCGCCCGACAAAGAACCGACCAGCGGGCATACCCTGATCATGGGGCGCCCCGGGTCGGGCAAGTCGGTGCTGTCGGCCTTCCTGATGACGCAAGCCCGTCGCGCAGGCGCCCGTATCTTCGTTTTCGACTACCGCCTCGGCATGGAGATGGCGGTGCGCGCCAATGGCGGGCGCTACGCCTCCCTGAACGCCGGCCAGCCCACGGGTCTCAATCCGCTCTGGACAGAGACCGATGCGCGGGGCACCGCGTGGCTCTCGGATTGGCTCGCGACGCTGCTCTACCGCGTCGACAAGCCGCTGACACCCGCGCAGACCAACCGCATCCAGGAAGTGGTGCGCCAAAACGCGCAGGCCTCCAATCCGGCCCTGCGGAACTGGCGGGATTTCGCATCGCTTTTTGTGTCCACCGATGATGGCGGCGATCTGCACCAGCGCCTGCTCGAGTGGACCGAAGACGGCCGCTATGGCTGGATCTTCGGACAGAGCCTTGAGGACACCTTCTCGCTCAAAGGCGATGTGGTGGGTTTCGATCTGACCGGCATTCTCGACAGCGAGGCCGACAAGGAACGGATGGCGGTCCTGTCCTATCTTTTCCGCCGGGTCGAGCGCGAGATCGAGGACCGCCGCCCCACCATCATCGTGATCGACGAGGCCTGGAAGGCGCTCGACAACGCATATTTCGCCGAGCGGCTGTCGAACTGGCTGGTGACCGCGCGCAAGCAGAACACGGTAGCCGTGATGATGACGCAATACGCAAGCCAGCTTGAGCGCACCCGGACCGGCAAGACCATCGTCGAGGCGGTGCCGACGCAGATCCTGCTGCCCAATATCCGCGCACAGCCTGCGGACTACGCCATGCTGAACCTCACGGAGAAGGAGCTCGACGTCCTTCTCAACACGGGCAGCAACAGCCGCTTGGCGCTGATCCGCGACGATCAGGGCTCAATCGTCGTCGATGCCGATCTGAGCGCCCTTGGGCCCACGCTCACGATCCTCGGCGGCATGGAGAAAGGCGAGGCGCTCGTCGGCGCCGACTACCGCACCCGCCCGGACTTCTGGAGGCTTTCATGATCCGCATCCTGTTTCTTCTCACCGCGCTCGGCGCTTTAGCCTCCTGCGCCCAGTACCAGGAACCGCAGGCAAACTGCTTTTCCTTTCTCGCCTCGACGGCAGCGACAGCCCAGGATTGTCACTTCGCACCGCTCGGCGCGCCGGAGGGCGACATTGAAGTCTAGCCTGCCTCATATCCTCGCGATTTGCCTGCTGCCCGGTCTCGCCTTGTCTCAAGGTGTGCCGACCAATGACAGTGGGCTGACCACGCGTGACATCGTCGAGACCGGGGATCGAGAGACAGACTTGGCTGTTCAGGCCGACAAGCTTGCAGTGCGCGAACTCATCGCCGAGATCGAACGGGAGCAGCTGGAAACCCTCCGACGCATCCTCGATGCCCAGACCAGCTTCGGCGGTCAGGGCTTGCCGGCTATGGTCTCGGGGCTGGAAAGCGGCAGCGGGGATCCCGACCGCGCCGTGGAAGCCGTCTATGGAACGGGCGAGATCGATCCCAATCGCGGCGGTGCGCAGATGTTCGGGGATGCGGCGGAAAACATCGAGCGGCTCATCATCCGGGTCGCCCAGGAAACCAGCGGCTTTGCGGGTGTTGGCCGCGCAGGGCTCTCCCCTGTCCAATGGCGCGCGTTGCTGCAAGCGCTGATCTGGCAGGAAAGCCGTTTCACCATCGGTGCACGCTCTCCTGTCGGCGCCTATGGTCTCACCCAGATCATGCCGGGCACGGCCAGCGATCTCGGCATCAACCCGGAATACTATGACAGCCCCTACCTGCAGGTGCATGGCGGCGCGCGCTATCTCGCGACCCAGCTCAACACATTCGATGGCAACATCATCAACGCCCTCGCGGCCTATAACGCCGGACCCGGCCGGGTTTTCGAGTATGGCGGCGTGCCACCCTTCCGCGAGACCCAGCACTACGTCCAGGTGATCCCCGAACGCTATAACCTCTATTTGACCCGTATCGGCGGGATCGATGCGCTTGGCACGATCGATCCGGCGCTTCTCGCCAATGCCAACCTCTCGCTCACGGGTCATGGGGCGGCCTTTTATGGCAGCAACTCACCCGCCGCGATCAGGCAAGCCGCCCTGCGTATTGCGGATATCGTCGAACGGATTTCCGAGACTGAAGACGTGCAGGAGAGCGTCGCGCTCAACACCTATGCCCGCGCCGAACTCGTGCGTCTCGTGGCCGCCCGCATCCGGCTTCAGGCAGCGCGCACCAGCGTCCTTTCCGCCGAAGAGCTGGCTCAGGCCAGTGCCCGTATGGCCGAAGGCACGTTCATGGAATTCACGATCAGGGAGATAGACTGATGAGAGATTTGCTCGTGAGGATGGCATTGGCCACGACGCTTGGGATCGGTCTGCATCTCGGCACCCTGTCCGCTGCCGTGGCGCAAGGTGTGCCGGTCGTCGACACCCAGAACATCGCGCAAAACATCCAGCAGCTCCGGCAGATGATCGAAGACGAGATCCTGCAAAACGAGCAGCTGACGCAGCTCCGCGAACAGCTTGCGACACTCACGGACCAACTCGCGGAGCTGCAACGCACCTATGAAGCGCTCACCCGTCTTGCCGAACTGCCGGAGATCATCCGCACGGAAATGGAAGACGAGCTGAACGGCCTGCTCGATCAGGAATTCGGCGACATCCTTGCGACGATTGAGGCCATCAAGACGGGCGATTTCTCGGGGCTCTCCGGTTCTGGCGCAGGCGAGATCGAAACCCAGATGGACCGGGTGCTGGCCGATCTAGGGTTTGACGACGACACCCTCTCGGAAATGGCCACCAGCGGAAATCCCGGGGCCAACCGTGTGGCGACGCAGGCCACAACCGGCGCGCTCGTTTCAGCCGCTGCCCAGAACAGCTATGAAGATGCCGGCCAATCGCTCGAGCGGGTAGACCGCCTCGTCGGGCTCATCGACGACATGGAAGAACTCAAGCAAAGCGTCGATCTCAACACGCGCGTGACAGCAGAATTGGCCATCGCCCTCGTGGCGATGTGGCAGCTGGAAGCGATTCAAACGGTGGGCGATGGCACCGGCGGCGTGATCGATGCCGCCACCATCGCCGAAGAGCAGCGCTTCATGGATTTCACCTTGCCAGACCTCCGGGCAGACTAAGGCGTTTCGAAATTGACCCACAATACAAAATATCGGTTTTCGCGTTCGAGCGCAGCGAGAGGCAGCGAAGAACCGATTCAACTCATTTCGAAACGCCGAGCGGGGGCATGACGGGTGGCGACTGAACAAGAAATCATCGAGGAAGAACTGGTCTATGGTGCCCTGCGCCGCGAACGGCTCTGGCAACGCCTTGGTCTGACAGGTCTTGTCTTCGGCATCATCGGCTGTCTGAGTGCCGCGGCTGTCTCGATCCTCGATGTCGACCCGCCCCCGGTTGTTGTCCCCTACGATCCCGCCACCGGCTTTGCTCTCCCCGAGGCCTCGGTGGGCGCCTCCTCGGTGACCGCCAACCAGGCGATCATCGAGGCAGAGGTGTTCCGCTATGTCACCGACCGCGAGGTCTACAACCAGCTCGACAACGATCTACGCATCCGCAGCGTTCTGCGCCGCTCGGACGGGGCCGCCGAGAGCGGGTTGCGCCAGATCTGGAACAGCGCCAACGAGAATTACCCGCCGACCGTCTATGGCCCCAACGCCAGGCTCGACGTGGAAATTCTCAGCATCAACCGGATCGGCACCAACCGCGCCACGGTGCGCTTGCGCAAGCGTCTGACCTCCATCAACGGCACCCAAACCGGGCTCTTCACCGCCACGCTTCTCTTCGAGTTCCGTCCCGAAACCCGTCGCTCCATCGACGAGGTCTGGACCAATCCGTTTGGGTTTGCCGTGCTCGAATATTCCATCCGCTCCGACAGATTGGAGAACTGACGTTGTTGTTTATAAGATCGCTTGTTTTTGTCATTGGCCTGTTGCCCGGCCTCGCCTCTGCCGAAGCCATCCCGCGTGGCGGTCCCAACGACAGCCGGGTGCGCTTGGCCACCTACCAGGAGGGCCAGGTCTACCGTCTCAGCGTGTCGCTCACCCATGTGACCACCATCGAGTTCGGCGAGGGTGAAAGCATCCGCTCGATCATCGCGGGCGACACCGAGGGCTTCGAGATCGACGGCGTGCCGGGCGGGCAGGCCTTCGCGATCAAGCCTGTGGCGCGCGGGGTGCATACCAATGTGACCGTCTATACGAACCGCCGGAGCTACTACTTCAACGTCCAGGAGGTCCGCAGCCCGACCTTCTACGTGGTGCAGTTCCGCTACCCTGACGACGCTGCGCGCCCGACCCGGGCCATCGCAGCCCAAGCGCCGAACTACAACTACGGCGCCAGCGCGCGGACCGAGTTCACGCCAACCCGCATCTGGGATGACGGGACGTTCACGTATTTCGCGTTTCCAAGAAACGCGCCTGTGCCCGCGATCTTCCGCTACGCGGGCGGCCGTGAACGCACGGTCAACACGCAAACCCCTGAGGACGGCGTGATCCGCGTCAGCGGCGTAAACCGCCAATGGGTCCTGCGACTTGGCGAAGAGGTGATCTGCATCGAGGCGATCCCGCCCGCGGAGCCCGCCTCATGAGCGATACTGAGAACACCGAGCTGGAAAAACGCCTCGCCGCCCTTGAGAAAGGTAGTGCCCGCGCCCCCAAGGCGGCGCAGCGCCGGTCGCCCCTTCTCGCGCTGATCGTGGTCCTCGTCATCGGCGCAGGTGGTGCCCTGCTCTATCTCCTCTCACAGCCCGACGAAGAGGAAGCCTTGCCGACGGCCACCCCGGACGTCTTCCAAAACGAGGGGGACGGCTTTGGCGCTATCGAGACCTTGCCCCCGCCCGAACCCGAGGTTGTGTTCGTCGGACCAGACCCCGTCGAGCCCAACGCGGAGCTTCTGGCGCAGATCACCGCGCTGCAGGCCCAGATCGAGGAATTGCGCAACGCCCCTGAACCAGTTGTCGAGGAAGACACCGCCGCCGCAGAGGCGATCGACGCGCTGACCGCTCAGATCGCGGCGCTGCAAGCCGCCTCGGAAGCCGCACAGCAACGATTTCAGGACGAACTGACGGCGCGGGATCGCAGCCTTGAGCAACTCCGCATGGATCTGGAACTGGCCCAACTCGAGGCCAGCCGACCGCAACCCGCGCCAGTGGGCCCCACGGAAGATGAGCTGCGCGCACGCGAGCAAGAGCGACTGCGCCGCGAGGAAGAAGCCCGGCGCATGGCCGAGCTGGAGCGCCGCGCCGCGGAGGAACGCGCCTTCCAGGAGCGGCGCATCACCTCGCCCACGATCGCTTTTGGCGGCACGTCCGGAGCGAATGAAACGGCTCTGACTGAACGCACTTTTGGCGAGGTGACAGATTTCGTGCTGAACGGGGCGCTGCCCTCGACGGTGACGCAGGCCGAGGTGATCGCCAATCCCTCCAACACCATCATCCAGGGCACCATGATCCAGGCCGTCATGGAGACCGCCCTCGACAGTTCGCTGCCCGGCCAGACCCGTGCCGTGGTCTCCGAAGATGTCTACAGCGTCGACGGCACGCGACTCCTGATCCCCCGCGGATCCCGCCTCATCGGGCGCTACCGCGCCGGCGTCGATGTCGCGCAGCGCCGCGTTACCATCGCCTGGGACCGGATCATCCTGCCCGACAACCAGACCGTCCAGATCAGCTCCTTCGGGGGCGATGAACTTGGCCGTTCGGGTGTCACCGGCTTCGTGGACACACGCTTCGCCGAGCGTTTCGGGTCGGCCGCCCTGATCTCGCTGATTTCGGCAGCACCTGGTGCCGCCGCCTCCGAGGTCCAGGATGAGACTGCCGCCGACGTTCTCGAAGACGTGGGCGATGATCTGGCAGATGCGACGGACAGCGTCATCGGCGACTATCTCTCAATCGGCCCCGTCATCTATGTCGACCAGGGCGCCCGCGTCACGGTCATGGTCGACCGCGATCTGGAGATATTCTGAGCCCATGTCGCTGAGCTATCTCGAAACCTCGCTTGACCGGATCGACGCCGCCGCCCGCGACGATGTCATCGAGATCTGCATCAACCCCGACGGGACCTGCTGGGGAGAATTCCAGGGCGATCACTTCATGCGCGCGCTGGATCAAAGGCTGACGGGCGTTCAGGTCAGGGACCTCGGTAACCAGATCGCCTCCTCTGCCAATACCACGATGAGCAAGGACCGCCCCATCGTCTCGGTCTCGATCACCTACAAGGGACGCCCGATCCGCGCACAGGTCATCACCCCGCCCGCCGTGCTCTCGGCCATGTCGATCAGCCTGCGGTTCTTCTCGAGCCTGCCACTCGAGGGCATCGCACTCGATTTCCTCTACGGAAAAGAGCGCAAACTCGAAGACCTGCGCGTCGAAAAAAAGCGCGCCTTGCGCACAGTGGTGGCCGCGGGTTTGATCGATGATGCGCTGGCCTTCTGCGTCGAGAACAAACTCAACATGATCGTCTCGGGTGGCACCTCCACCGGCAAGACCGTGGCCGCGCGCAAGATCCTCTCTCACGTACCGGCCGAGGAACGCATCGTGACCATCGAAGAAGCGGCCGAGCTTCTGCCGACCCAGCCAAATGCCGTGACCCTCATCGCCAATCGTGACGCGGAATTCCAGACCGCCGATGTGCTTCTCACCGCCACGCTGCGCATGCGCCCCGACCGGATCATCCTGGGCGAGGTGCGCGGCAAGGAGGCAATGACCTTTCTGGAAGCCATCAACACCGGCCATGGCGGCTCGATGACCACTCTACATGCCGAAACACCGCAACTGGCCGTGCAGCGCCTCGCGATCGCAGCACTCAAGACCGAGATCCCGATGACCTACGCCGACATGATCCAGTACATCGAGAATTCCATCGACGTGATCATCCAGGCCGGTCGGCATGACGGCAAACGCGGCATCACGGAATTCTACCTCCCCGGCGCAACCGAGATTGGAACTTCCCCGTGAAGACGTTTGAGTACAATATCCTGTCCTTTCCCATGACCCGTAAGACCAGCCTCTCCGACATGCAGGCCAGCCTGAATGCCAAAGGTGCAGAAGGCTGGGAGGTGGTGTCGATCAGCTCCTCAGAATTCGCCAATGTCGGGCACACGGTCTTCCTGAAGCGTGAGACCACACCAGCCGGAGCCACGGCATGAGGCAGGCGGGCTGTACCCTCGTACTGACCGCGCTGGTCTTGGGCCTGACGTCGGCACCCGGCTTCGCTGAGCGCAATCTCGTGCCGACCCTCGATCGCAGTTTCGACGTCTGTCCAGACCGGCCCGCTGAACCCGTGTGGATGCAGGAGATCCCCCTGCGCCAAGCCTATCAGCGGGTTCTGGTTCAGGACATCTATCGCGCCCAGAATCTCGAGCGGGTCGTCGAGATCGGCAACTGCGACTGCGCGACCCGGTTCCCGTACTGGGAGGCCGCCGAGGCGGTGTTTCGGGAGAGGTACGCGAGCGACGAACGATGGGAGATTCTGCAAGCCTCGGACGCCTACAACCGCCGCGCCAATGCCGCCCGCCCTGCAGCGAAGGCAATCTGCGACGCCGCAGGCAATTGGTAAGGCAGCGCCGCGATGAGTGTCGTCACCTACTTCGTTGAAACCTCCCAAGCCTATCTCGACACCGCTGCCGAAACCCAGTTTGGTGCGGTTGCGGCAACGGTCGGCACGCTCCTGGTTTTGGGGACAACGCTGGTGGTGATCCTCGTCGGAATCAACATGATCTATCAATACCGGGCCATGGATGGGCACACAGCCTTCTGGCTCGCGGTCAAGATCGGGCTCATCGGGATATTCGCGACCAATTGGATGCAGTTCAACGCCTTCTCGTCTGCCATTCTCTATGGGATCGACAGTATCGCGGGCGCGCTCGTGGCCTCCGTCGGCGGCGGCAGCCCGGGGCCTTCTGGAACTTTCGCTGAAGAATTCGACCGGCTGATCGCCGAGCTCGGCGATTACCTGAATGCCGCCGGGTCCGAGCTGAACTGGATGGCTGGCGCCATGCTCGACATCGTCGGAGTGCTTCTGCTCTCGATCCTCGGCGGACTGGCCGCCTTCATCCTCGTGGCCTCCCGACTGATGATCGCGCTTCTGATCGGGATCGCCCCGGTGATGATTTTCCTGACCCTCTTCGAGGTCACCAAGGATTATTTCGCTCGCTGGTTATCCGCGCTGGTTTCCTTTGCGCTCTACCCCATCGTCGTGGCCGGCGTGTTCGCCACGATCACTGGGGTTTCATCAGCCTTGATCGGTGAGCTTGGCGACCCGGAAGGGGCCTCCAATATCGGCGCGCTCATCCCCTTCTTCATGATGGTGCTCATGGCCAAAGGGTTCATAATCGCAACACCCTTTATCGTCCGCGCGATCTCCGGCAACATCATGATGCCCGCCCTCTCCGGAGGTCTCGGCGGCGGCTACAGCTTCGCTCGCGCAGCGATGGGCAGCCAGCAAGCCTACAACCGCTATCTGATCGGCGGTGCAAGCGGCGCAGAATACGCAGCCCTCAGGGCGCGGCAGTTCTTTGGCGTGCAGCAGATTCCCGTGAGGCAAGGCATGGGGCAGACGAGTTCCGCAGGCGGCACAGGGTCCGCAGACTCTGGGTCAAAAATGCTGGCGCAGCTGGCGAGACTGGGACGGCTTGGGCGACGGTGACGGCCTATAGCGGTCACTCGCGACCAGTTCTTCGAACGTCTGACTTTCAATGTTTTTCCGTGTTTAGAGCCCTCACAAACAATTTCGACCTTAAACCCCGTCGAGGTTTGGCCACTCCTCAGGAACCAACGCTGGGGGTTTGGTCCACGGTTCTTCGACCAACGCGTCCTGAAACCACTGATCACGGAGGTTGGCGTGCTCGGTGACGATCAGCTGAAAGCCGGGTACGTCATCCTGCGTATATTTCAACAGCAGCTCGAACAATCGACGAACCGCGTTTAGATCCGCATCAGCCTCTGTTTTCTGGAAAGAGCCGTCGGCCTCCTTGTAGATTTTCTCAGACGGGAAGTAGACTTGGGTTGGCTGATCGATCAACAGGAAGCGCGGGATTGGGCGGTTATTTTGCGCAGCGAATAGGTGCAGCGCGAGTAATGCAGAAAGGTGATAGGCTAGATGGTTTTCGCCGCCTCCTGTGCGACTCATAGGGACCGGACGCTCAGGCCGATCGAAGATGATCGTCAACTGTGGTAGGTTGAGCCGCGCCGGGAAGTCTTGGAATTCTGCCTCAAATTTCCGGATGAACCGCGTGACTTGCGCAGAGATGTTGTTGAGAATTGAGGCTAGGCGCTCGTCGCTATCGTCGGTGCCGATTTCCTCCTCCAGTTGCGTCACCCTGTTGATAAGACGGCGATTCTCCAATTCAAGTCTGGCAAGTTCTTCGTTCGGAGGGAGCGTTTCCAAGAAGTGGCTGATACGGCCTACGACGCGCGCGGCAGCATTGTTGCGACTTCCCATTTGGGCAATGATCTCATTAGCTGCGATCGCAGCGGACAGCTCAGTTTCTTTCTGTCTGACTTCTGCTGCGATGTCGTCCGCCTGAGCAGTCAATTCAGCCAAGTAGGCTTCGAGCTTGGGGCGCTGGCCGGTGGCAACACGTAATTCCTTATCTAGCGTTTCAAGCTCGTTTAGCAGGACGGCAGCAAGCGGGGAGTCGAGTGCTAGGTTCCGTTCGCTGAATGGCCATTGCCATTCGCCGCTATCGGGATTGTTTGGCAGTGCCTTGATCGAAGTGAGACGATCTATTTGTTCAGCGGCCTCGTTTTCGTAGCCGCCCGCCCTCTTGGCGAACTGACGCGCCGAATCAATTCTTGCCTGAGTGTCTCGCCGGTCTTGACGCAGTTGAGCCAACTCTTCTTCCAACAGGGAAATCCGGCTACCGTCGTCGTCAGGCACCTTTTCAGGTTTCCAAGAAAGCACAGATCTCAATGCTTCAATGATTGCTTCTGCATTTTGATTTTCATCGGCGCTTCCGATCACCCCAACCGCCGTCGCTTCCGAGTGCAGACCGATTGCCTGCTCGTGCGACGTGTCGACTGCATTGCGCGCCTGCTCTAGCTTTTTGTTGCTAATTCTCAGATCCCGTTTCGCAATCCGTAGCTTTGACTCCCATTCGAAGCGGTCGTGAGAGGAGACGCCAAGCAGAATTGGCAGGGTATCGCGTATTGCCTGCGGCTGGAATTGTTCGTTCTGGCGGTAGAAAAGTTGGTCCTTGTTAGCGATCAGTCCTTGCTTTTGAAACAGGTAGTAAAACGTGTGCTTTACGTTGGCGTCGTAGCTGGCGCGGCTGTGTTCACTCGCAACTTCGGTGCGATTTTCTGGAATTCCAAGCAGCCGCGACAGGAGTTCGACGATACTATCGTCGTCAGTGTTGATCGACAGATCTTCGAACACAGGAATTGGCAACTGGTTGCCCCTACGCAGCATTGCAGTGCTGCAACTCGCACCACCTCGAGACGGTGTTGGCTTCGCAACCAAAACCTGCTCTTTTTCAAATTGGTAGATCACAGCGAACCATGCCACCTTGTCGCGGATTATTCCTTCTGGGACGTTAAAAGTAGATAGTCCCATACAGTATTCGATAATCTCTGAGAGTGCGGACTTGCCAGTAGAAGAGCGGCCGGTAATGACGTTAAGCCCGTCAACCTTGAATTGCAGGTCGCGGCGTTGGCCGTTAGGGCTATAAATGTGAATGGATCGAATCTTCATGGGCGAATTCCGAATGTTGCATAAATTGTTGACCGGTCTGCAATGCGAGCAAATTCTCTACCAACTATCCGCGCGACTTTGTGGCAATCAACAGTTTCATCCGTTCCAGTAACGGTCTTGCGCACCTTCTTGGGCACGGTTTGGATGCGGCCGCTATCTGAGACTGTGATACAGCCCCTTTCCATAAGGAGACCAAATCCCTCGAAAGCATAGGGTAACATCTCTGAGACTCGATCGCCGAAGCCCACCATCAGTTGCTGGTTATTCTCCGTCGTCTTAAGCAGGTAGCTGCGTGGATTACTGACAATTACCTGGCGCGAGTCCTTGTGTAAGCAGAGCGGCAGAACGAGTAATGATAGTGAAAAAGGCATGCCTCGCTCATCTATGTCTTCATATCCGTTCAACGAGCGGAACAAGACCAAGCCGCAAAATGCCGGGTTGAATAGATTACGAATCTCGAACGGGCGTTGGTCCCATCGTTTCATGAGGCCACCCCCAACACTTTGCATACTCGTTCAATAAACCGTGGGTGCCAATAAACTCTAGGTTCAGGCGTGGTATCCGCGAGAATATGAAAGCTGCCTCGGACGACATAGGGTTCCGTCACGCGCGCGCGAATTCGAAGGGACTCGATCTTCCCGGTTTCAAATTCTGCCCAGTTGTAGAGAGTGGCTCCGGCTTCGCGCAACGCATCCTCGGCGCTGTCGTCCGTGAGCTTCTCGAAAACCACATCCCTGTAGCGGCTCCATTCCTCTGCGAGACGGTCCTCGTATTCCTCAATCTCTCCCGACACGATTAGGTTTTCGCGCGCCCAAGCCGATCGCTGCTCGAACGCTCTGTAGTAATCTAGGATCGCACTCCTGATACGGTTGGAAGAGATGCCTATCTCGTACATTTGTTTAACGAAAAGGCGCGGATCGGCATCGGTGTCAATCTCGGTGGCGGGCACCTTCCCGCGGAAGGTGATTGGCAGATTATCTGTTTTGTATTCCTCGGTGATATTGGAAAGCTTATCCGAGACTTCGTGGCCGAAAATTCCTTCTGGCCTGACGCCAGTCAACTGCTTGATCACAGCATCGGTCCACCAACCTTCCAGCCGTTCTAAGACGAACTGGCGGTGTTCGCGTCTTATGCTTCGCATGTGCTTTTCCCGGATGATGGCCGGGATGTCACTGATGCGCGGATTCCCATCGAGGATCAGGATGCGCTCGAGAAAGTCTTGCTTCGCTGAATCGCTTAATTCGTTAAACGCAGCTGCGATCGGAGTGATGAGTTTTGACTTTGATCTAGATAGCGCGGCGGTGGCCAGTTCGGCCAGTGTTGCTTCATTACTGGAAGAGGTGGCCTGTTCCGGGAGGAAGCGAGCAAGAAATGAATCAGTTGACACGGTGCCGGTGGTAAAAAGGAAGAACTGCAGATTTGATGCAGCAAGGCCATCCCGCTTGTATCGCACCAGCCAAATGTTGACTGATTTCCAGAAATCAGTCGACAGGTCTGTCAGTTTATCGCCAATCGCCTTGTGCTTTAGCGAAGCTAAGGACTTACCGCCTTCGGTGTCAATGAAATCGAGATCGTCGTCTTTTTCAATGAAGACTGCCGCATCTTCCGGAAGCTGAAGCAGTCGAAGCAACGCAAGGCGACTTTGGTAAATATATCCAAGGCCCTGCTCGCCTGCTGAGAACTTATCAATTTCTTTTTCGACCATAGTTCTCCCGCCCAGTCAGATTATCCAATTGGCCGGTAGCGACCTCTGATCCGGAAACCACCGTATGGCACACTTGCTGATTTCACACATTGGCGCAAGGCACCGCAAACTTCCGCTTCCGGCCCTGTTCAACAGACATACCATCCTCGTTAGACTATCGAGCAACCAGCTTATCGCTATCCCCCTCCTGCAGCATCGCTTCCATTTCATCCAATCCATCGACAGCAGAGCGCATCTGCGCCTCATCATCCACGCCCACGGTCTCGGCATCTGCAACTTGGCCCCCAAAATCCATTTCCATCTGTCGCTGTTCCTCAGCGATAACGGCTTGAACGACAGGCGCAGTCTTCTTTGGGGCGACATCAGTTTGCCCTGACGATTGGCCATCAGCAGCCTGGCGTGCGGCCTCAACGTCGGCTTCTGTTCCCCCTGGCCCATCCGACGGCGGCGTCATCGGCATGGCGCGCACGCTCAGCGGCAGCGTTCCCTGCGGCCCCCCTCCCCCAGGCTCCGGAAACGGCAACTCCCCCGTCTGCGCCCCGTGGATTGCCTTGAACAACCGATCGTCAAAATATTGGATCCGCTTCGCACGGACCGGCATCTGGGCATCGATGACCATGACGATCTCATCGAGCGGCAGGCGGCGCGCCTCATCTTCGGGCAGCAAGGAACTTTCTTCGGTCCGTGTGGATTGGCTGCGCCCTTCAAAGGGGTTTTTGCCAATGGACTGCGAGCGCGTGATGACGGTCTTGGTGGTCTTGCCGACCGCCTTGCTCAACTCCTCGACGGTCTTCTCATCCGAGGGCGTCAGGTAAAGCTTCACGCCCGCGTTGCCCTGCAGCGCACGGCGGGTGTTCTCGCCGTAGATTTCATCGAGGGCGGGAATGGTTTGCGTGACCACGGCCAGGTGACCACGATAGGTGCGCAGGGTCTCGATGCTCTCGACCACGATGGGCATTTTGCCCAAGCGATTGAACTCGTCGAGCATGATCATTACGGGCCAGGGCTCATCCGGCCCGGGATCCTTTTCCTGCATGGCCGAGAGGAGATCGGAGAAGAAGAGCCGGATCAGCGGCGCAAGGGGTTTGACCATCAGCGGCTGGACCACGAGATAGACCGAAAAGGGCTTCTTGCGGATCGTCCGGAAATCAAAATCCGAAACCGCCGTCGCCTCATCGATGGCCGGGTTCTGCCATTGATCGAGCCCCGAGGTCATCAGGAGCGAGACATAGGAGGTCAGCGTATCGTTGTTGGTCGAAGCTAGCCGCGTAAAGATCAGTTTTGCGGCCCTGTTGTCCACCTCGTGGCCGCGCGCGAAGTATTCCTTCTGCTTGTTCCCGCCCG
>NPID01002053.1_pt1 | contig 27413 bp, 27 predicted proteins | sample 8637491 | NCBI WGS metagenome assembly NPID01 (sample SAMN07420843, study PRJNA396082) | bioreactor metagenome | isolation source: sample BA6 brine-fed electro-methanogenic bioreactor BA | place: Japan: Kochi | collected 2016-06-14 | reverse complement strand
CATGACCGGCGGCACCGTGGTCATTCTCGGCGAGACCGGCATCAACTTCGGCGCGGGGATGACCGGCGGCGCGGCCTTCGTGTATGATCGCAGCAAGACCTTTATCGACAAGCTCAACGGCGAGCTGGTGGAGGCGCGCCGCATCGACGTCGACGACGACAACGAGGGCAAGCTCTACCTGAAGAACATCCTGGCCAGCTACCACAACCGCACCCGCAGCCCCAAGGCCCGCCGCATCCTCGACAACTACCGCGAGGAGCTGGCCTACTTCTGGATGGTCACGCCCAAGGACATGAAGGCGCCCCTCAACCCCAAGGAAGGGGATTGAGGTCGGTGGGCAGTGAAAAGAACTGAATTTTTGTTTGAATAATTTCAACCATCCAATGTGAGGCCGGCGGAAAAGGCTATGCAGAGTTTTGTAGAAACCAGCAGGGAAGAACCCGTCAAGGAAGGCGTCAGTCGACGGGTCCACAGTTTCGAGGAGATCTACCAGTTCTTCACCAACCGCCAGGTGGCCCGCCAGGCCGAACGCTGCGTGCAGTGCGGCGACCCGTTCTGCACCACCAACGGCTGCCCGCTGAACAACTTCATCCCCCAGTGGCTGGAGGCCATCGCCGAAAAGGACCTGGAAAAGGCCTTTCTGCTCTCCAACGAAACCTCCCCCTTCCCCGAGATCCTCGGCCGGGTCTGCCCCCACAATCGGGTCTGCGAGGGGGCCTGCACCCTCGATGACGGCTACGGGGCGATCACCATCGGCCCGATCGAGGCCTCGATCACCGACCTGGGGTTCCGCGCTGGCTACCGGCTGCCTTTCCCCGGCATCACCAGCGGCAAGCGGGTGGCGGTGGTCGGCAGCGGCCCGGCCGGCTTCTCCTGCGCCCACTTTCTGCTGCGCGCCGGCATCGGCGTCGACATGTACGAGCGCGCCGAACGGCCCGGCGGCCTGCTGACCTACGGCATCCCCGGCTTCAAGCTCGACAAGGGAATCGTCGAGCACCGCTTCGCCCTGCTCGAGCAGGCCGGCCTGCGGCTGCATCTCGGCCAGGCGCTGGGCCGGGAGCTCGCCATCGACCGCCTGATCGACGAGTACGACGCGATCTTTCTCGGCATCGGCGCCACCGCCGGCAAGCGCCCCGGCCTGGAAAACGAGGACCAGCCCCACGTCTTCATGGCCCTCGATTTTCTCACCAACGTCCAGCGGCGCATCAACGGCGAGTCCTGGACCGAGCACTTCAGCGTGCTCGGCAAGCGGGTCGCGGTGATCGGCGGCGGCGACACCGCCATGGACTGCCTGCGCACCGCCATCCGCGAGGGGGCCGAAACCGTCACCTGCCTCTACCGCCGCGACGAGGCCAACATGCCGGGGAGCGAAAAGGAGTACCGCAACGCCATCGAGGAGGGAGCGGTCTTTCTGTTCAACGTAACCCCCAAGCGCATCGACCTCAACGACGACGGTCTGGTCGCCGGCGTCGACCTGCTCCGAACCCGCCTCGGCGAAAAAGGTCCGGACGGGCGCCAGAGCGTTGAGGAGATCCCCGGCAGCGAGCACTGCGTGTCGGCCGAGGTGGTCATTCTGGCCCTGGGCTTCGACCTCGAGGGCAACGGCTTTCTCGAGCAGGCCGGCATCGAAACCAGCCGCTGGGGAACCATCGTGGTCGATCCGGTGACCGGCCGCTCCTCCCACGAAAAGATCTACGCCGGGGGCGATTGCTACCGGGGCGCCGACCTGGTGGTCACCGCCGCCGCCGACGGCCGCCGGGCGGCCCTGGCGATCATGGACCAACTGCTGGGGGGCTGAAACGCCAAGCCAGTCCTTCGGCGGCGAACAAGAAGCAGGCCGCCTCCCCGGGGAAGCGGCCTGCTTCTTGTTTCCTGCTTAGCAACCGTCTTCACTTCGCCGATCTAGATTCCACCCATGCACAGGTATTTCATCTCGAGGAAATCATCCATCCCGTACCTGGAACCCTCGCGGCCGATGCCCGATTCCTTCATCCCGCCGAAGGGGGCCAGGGTGGTCGAGATCAGGCCGGTGTTGATGCCGACGATGCCGTACTCGAGCGCCTCGGCCACCCGCCAGATCCGGCCGATATCGCGGCTGTAGAAATAGGCGGCCAGACCGAATTCGGTGTCGTTGGCCATGCCGATGACCTCGTCGTCGGTCTTGAAGCGAAACAGCGGCGCCACGGGGCCGAAGGTTTCCTCGCGGGCCACCGCCATCTGCGGGGTGACATCGACCAGCACCGTCGGCTGAAAAAAGCTGCCGCCGAGCCGGTGCCGCTGCCCGCCGGTGAGCACCCGGGCCCCCTTCTGCAGCGCGTCGCCGATATGCTCCTCCACCTTTTCCACCGCCGCCATGTCGATCAGCGGCCCCTGCTGGGTTTCACCCTTGAGCCCGTCGCCCACCGTCATCTCGGCCACCCGGGCCGCCAGCTTTTCGGCGAAGGCGTCGTAGACCCGGTCCTGAACCAGAAAGCGGTTGGTGCACACGCAGGTCTGGCCGGTGTTGCGGTACTTGGAGATCAGCGCCCCATCGACCGCCGCGTCGAGGTCGGCATCGTCGAAGACGATGAAGGGGGCGTTGCCGCCGAGTTCCAGGGAAACCTTTTTCACCGTGGTGGCACACTGGGCCATGAGCTGCTTGCCGATTTCGGTGGAGCCGGTAAAGGTCAGCTTCCTGACGATCGGATTGGAGGTCATTTCCCCGCCGATGGCGCCGGAGGAACCCGTCACCACGCTGAAAACCCCGGCCGGGATGCCGGCCCGGACGGCCAGTTCGGCCAGAGCCAGGGCCGAATAGGGGGTGGCGGTGGCCGGTTTGACCACCATCGTGCAGCCGGCGGCCAGCGCCGGGCCGGCCTTGCGGGTGATCATGGCCGAGGGAAAGTTCCACGGGGTGATGGCGGCGCAGACCCCGATCGGCTCCTTGAGCACCAAGATCCGTTTGTCGTTCTGGTGCTGGGGGATGGTGTCGCCGTAGATCCGTTTGCCTTCCTCGGCGAACCATTCGATGAAGGAAGCCGCATAGGCGATCTCCCCCCGGGATTCCGCCAGCGGCTTGCCCTGCTCGGCGGTCATCAGCACGGCCAGATCGTCCTGATTCTCCAGCAGCAGCTCGTACCAGCGACGCAGGATGGCCGCCCGCTCCTGGGCGGTTCTGGCGCGCCAGGCGGGGAAGGCCCGATTGGCCGCCGCGATCGCCCGCCGGGTCTCCGCGCCCCCCATCCTGGGGATGGTGCCGAGCTTCGCACCGGTGGCGGGGTTGGTCACATCGATGGTCGCTCCCTCGTCGGCATCGAGCCACTGGCCGTCGATGAAGCATTGCTGGCGTAAAAGCGAAGGATCTTTCAGGGTCGGCAAGGTCATTTCGTTTCTCCTACAGGGGCAATCTATTGAAAATGTGGTCAGTCAATATTACAAAATTCCCCGGCGGAGTCCACCCCCTGACCTCCGGGCCGAATGCCGGAGGCGAGTTTTTTGTTCCGCACCCCGGAACGCGAAACTGAACCAGCCCAAACCTGGCGGATGCTGCGCCAACCCCTTGAGGACGACCTCTCCGCCGGGCCCGCACAACTGCGGCGCCTGGTTCGGTGATAATCATCAAAAGATCGCCGATGAGACTGACCGCCCTTACACCGAGGCGATGAATGCCGGTCTGGCGCGGGGCTGCAACAAGTGCCACGCCGGCTGCAACGACTGCCACTACGAAGGCTTCACGCAGTCAAAGAGCCGACACGTCTTCAACCGCCAGCCCCCCAGCCTTTCCTGCGCCGGCAGCGGCCGCGGTACCATCTGCCATGCCGGCCCGATGGATCGGCGCCGCGGCGCTGGCTTCATGCGCAGTGAGTTCGCCTTTCCGGTCGACGAGCTGCCGCCGGACGTACATCGGGAAAACGGCCTGGACTGCGTCGACTGCCATACCATCAAAAACCATGATTACGGTATGATGGCCCAGGCTGATGCCCGCAAGGCCTGCCAACGGTGCCATCCGGAAATCGTCGCGGCGGTGACCGACAGTCAGCATGGTCAGGTGGACTGCAGCGCCTGCCACGTCCAGGCGGTTGGGGCCTATCAGTTCACCTTTCACGGTCCGGGAAAATCGGAAGGGCAGTTCAATCTTTTCACCAAGCACAAGCAGTATTACGGCGTGCGCGATCTGCCGACCCTGGTGAAGCATCCGGTCACCGGCCGGTGGCTGCCGATGAAGCCCTATCCCATGGGGACGATGAACATCGATACCCCGGTCAAGGCCACCGGACTGCTGCTGAGGTCCATCCCCGAGACAACAGTCAAGGGGCAGGAGCGCCTCGGCGAGCCGACTTCTTTCACCGTGGCCCGGACTCCGGAGCAGATCAACGACATGTACATCATCAACGGCACTTTCAAGGGATTGGGCGAAAACGATCCAATGCTTGGCTGGATTCAGCTCGACAAGATGTCTCACGCCATCGGTCGCGGGCGGGCCTGCGATTCCTGCCACGGCAGTCATGAACAGGTCTCCACATCCTGGTACACTTACGCCAACCAAAATGATGTTCAGCAGCCTTTCAGCGGCTCCTATACTCTCAAAGCCACCCGCGACGGGCTGTTCTTTTCCGAGTTCACCAACTCGGAGATCCTGCCGGTGGAAGGGCGAAAAGTGTCGGACTTCGCCCCTTTCGTCATTCTGAGCAACGTCTGGGATGTGAAAGGGATCGATTTTTCCATTCCCTTTGATGAGCGGAAGTTCGAGCAACAACGCAACAGGTTCAACCGTTTATACGCCCAGCTGCATCACCTGAAAACGGCCAACAAAAATCAGCCCGGGCGGATGGATGTACTTCGCCTGATCGAGTCCATCCTGCCTCACAATCAGCAACGCGCGGAAACGATGCTGGAAAGCTTCGGCAAGCAGGGAGGGGAAGAGGACGGGAACGGTTGATCAGCAACCCCAGATCTCCTTTTCACGCAACCCGCTGAAGAGCAGCGCGGGCCCTTAAACCGACAGCTCTGGACACCCGAAAAACGGCCCCCTCGCTGGAAAGCGAGGGGGCCGATGCCTCTCTCCATCGCATCCTGGAAGCGCGGTGCCCTTCTGCCTTGCCGCGAGCGATGCCATGAGAAGCCCGTAGAGCCTTCGTTGCTCAGAATCTCAGCCGATCCTGCCGTTAAGAATCGCCGCCAGCGTTAGGCCGCTGGCCAGCAACCAAAGGCTGACGCCTTGAGCCAAGGGACGGATGCCGACATTTTTCAGGATCTCTTTTGTCAGACCGGCGCCGATCAGAAACAACGTGATCACCAAGGTTTGCTTGGAGACGACTGCCAGCCCGCCCCAAACGGTTCCGAATTGCGGTAACAGCGTGCGCACCGCCGCAGCGACAATGAAACCAACGATGAACAGAGGGACCCTGGCCTTTTTCTCGGACCTGGTCATCCAGGCCGCACCCATCACAAAGGGAATAATCCAGATAGCTCGAGTCAGTTTGACCGTTGTCCCTGTTGCAAGCGCAGTTGAACCGTAGGCGGCTGCGGCCCCGACAACACTGCTGGTGTCATGAATGGCAAGTCCGGCCCATACTCCAAACTGGTGTTGGCTGAGATGCAGAAGATGGCCGAAAAACGGAAAGATCAACAGGGCTACGGAGTTCAGGGTGAACACTGTTGCCAATGCCAGGGCCGCTTCGTCATCCTTGGCTTTGATAACCGGAGACATGGCGGCGATAGCACTACCCCCACAGATTGCCGTACCGAAAGAAACGAGCGCAGAGGTGTTCTTCTCTATCTTGAACAGGCGTCCCAAGAAAAGGCCGACCACAAGAGTCAGAGAGATACCGACAATCGTATAGAGCATCGAGCTTTTTCCTACCTGCCACACCTGGCCAAGGCTCAGCCCAAAACCGAGGCCAACCACCGATAATTGCAGCAGCTTTCTGCTCGAGTCCGAAGACTTCTGGGGCCATGGATTACCGAGAAGCAGGCTGAACAATATCCCGGCGATCAGAGCATACGCGGTGCTGACCAGAGGGAAAGCACAGGCCGCCAATAGAGTCAGAAACAAGGTTTTCTTTAAATTAATACCAACCATCGGTTTTCACTCCTGTTGAATCGTCCGTCTTCAAACCAGCTTAGAAAAAGCCCGCCTCTACCATCGCGGAATTCTCAGGCAAGGTCTGCCTAGGAAAATAGGCTTCCACTTTTCACAAGTCCAATATATAATTTTTTAGATAAATATCAGTTTTATTGATAAGGACTGCGTATGGGAATTACCCTCAGACAGCTAGAAGTGTTTGTCTCGGTGGCACAGGAAGGGAACGTCACGCGGGCCGCTGAGGTTTTACGGATCTCCCAGTCGGCAGTCAGTATGTCGCTGGCTGAACTGGAAAGACTCCTGGGGGAGAAACTCTTTGATCGCCGGGGGAAAAGGCTGTTGGTGAATGACCAGGGGCGGGCGTTGATTCCCAAAGCGGCGGCCGTGCTTGCTCGCGTCGGGGAAATTGACACATTTTTCAGCGGACCCGACAACCAGTTGGCGGGCTTGCTGAGAGTCGGCGCCAGCTCGACCATCGGCAACTATCTGATGCCGCGAATTTTGGGAGAATTTACGGCGACCTTTCCAGAGGCGCGGCTCTCCCTTGATGTCGGCAATACGGAACAGATCGTTCAAGAGCTGCTCCGCTTCAATATCGATATCGGTTTTATTGAAGGCTTCTGCCACCAGGCTGGTATCGAAACGATCCCCTGGCGACAGGATCATCTGGCCATCCACGCAGGGGCAGACCATCCGTTAGCAAGGAAAAAGGAAATGACCGTTAATGACCTGATGCAGGCTCGCTGGATATTGCGAGAGAGGGGCTCGGGGACCCGAGAAGTCTTCGAGGCTGCGCTGGCAGGAAAGATGGACAGTATCAGGGTTTATCTGGAGCTGGGGAATACCGAAGCGATCAAGGAGGCGGTGGAAGCGGGGCTTGGCGTCAGCTGCCTGTCTCTGCTGGCAACCCGGCGGGCACGCCAGAGCGGTGCCCTGGTGGCCCTGAAGACTCCGTTTCTCGATCTGCGACGTAACTTTTACCTGTTATTGCACGGCGATAAATACCGGACAAAGCTTCTGCGCCGCTTCATGGCCTTTTGTGAAGAATATTCGGCATACGACAAAGGGAAAGCGGGTCAAAAAGTCTAGTGGAGAAGTTGAAAAAATTACTAAAGCGCCCTGTCCACTATGTTGTTAACTAAAACCTTCCAATCTCCCCGGAGCAAGCCATATCAACACAGATTATGGTGTTCAGGAACTGGCCGGCGGGGACAGTTAATACCGAGGCCTCGCGAAGGTGCGCAGAGGGCTATGGGGGGATGAAGTTGCGAGAGAATGGCTGGAAAAGGAGAACAGGAAAAGTGGGGCAGTCCTGAAAGATGGCCGGAGTTCCCTCTCGGTTTCAGCTGAAGCACCCTGCAATGCAAGTTGGTGAAATACGGGCTGGCAGAGGCGTAAAAAATTTTGGCACCCGTCCCCGCCCCGCTGACATTCATGTTCAAATTTTTTTACACCAAAAATTAAGCATACCTCCAACCACTTGAAATTAAGGGGCAGTTTTTGTTGGCACATGTGTTGCCTTAACTCCTACAGCCCCTGTTTTGCCCCGGAGCCCCTCTCAAGGAAGGAGTTGCATGCCCAACCGGATTTTCCCCGGCCGCTTTCTGTCCCTGCTGATTCTCTCGCTTGCCTAACTGGTTCTCTCGTCCCTGTTGCGCCTGGCGTTATGGAAGATCTTCGGGGCGGAGGCCGCAGGCAACATCGGCATCCTGGCGACCGGTCTGCTCAACGACCTGGTGGTGCTTGTCTTTCTCAACCTCCCGGCCAGGCTTTACCTCACTCTGCGCCCAGACCGCCTGGCCCGCAGTCGTTGGCATCAGAGATCCTTCTCGGTTCTGGTCCTTGCAGTCTGTTCGGTCTGCTCTACCTCGCCCAGATCGGGTTTTTCTTTTTCGACGAATTCGACGCCTGTTTCAACCTGATTGGCGTCGACTACCTGATCTGCCCGCGTGAGGTGCTGACCGACATATGGGAATCCTACCCGGTGATCTGGGTCCTGCTCGTCGATAGCGTCATCAGCCTGCTCCTGTTCCGCTGGATCATGCCCTGGAAACGCTGGGCCGCACCGGGGCACGCACCGCCGGCTCTGGCCTAGTTGACCGCACATGGTGAAACCTAAATAAAACGCACATCATTCGGCACCCGTCACCGTCCTTTCTTCCCCCTCGTTCCCCGGTCGCTCCACGGGCGGTCAACGGATCGGGCAGTCAAACAGGTGGATGCGAGGGTCCGCCGGGGCCTTTAGGTCATTCATGAAAAAGATTTCGTTTGTGATTCCCGTTTACAATGAAGAGGAAAACCTGGACGAGCTCTGGCAGCAGATCGCCCGGGTCGCTGGCCGGTTGGAGGCCGACTTCGAGCTGCTGTTCGTCGACGACGGCAGCAGCGACGGCAGCCTGGAGCTGATCCGCTCTCTGGCCGCAGAACACCCGGAGATCGGCTTCCTCAGCTTTGCCCGCAACTGCGGCCAGTCGGCCGCCCTCTATGCCGGCTTCCAGGCCGCCGAAGGGGACGTCATCGTCACCATGGACGCCGATTTGCAGAATGATCCGGCCGATCTGCCAGACATGCTGTGCTACTACGGCGATTACGACATGGTGACCGGCTGGAGGCACAATCGCCAGGACTGCCTGTCCAAGAAGATCGGCAGCCGCATCGGCAACGGCTTCCGCAACTGGCTGACCGAGGAGAACATCCACGACACCGGCTGTTCGCTCAAGGTGATGCGCGCCGAGATGCTCAAGCGGATCAAGATGTTCCGCGGACTGCATCGCTTCCTGCCGACCCTGATGCGCCTCGAGGGCGCCCGGGTCAAGGAAATCAAGGTCAATCACCGCCCGCGCCTGCACGGGGAATCGAAGTATACCAACCTGCGCCGCGGCATCGAGGGATTCTACGATGTGATCGCCGTGCGCTGGATGATCAAGCGGAATCTGAACATCGAAATCGGAGAGCGACATGACTAAAACCGAGGGGTCCATCCTGGTTCTCGGCTTCACCGGCCAGGCGCTCTTCTTCATGCGCTTCCTGGTGCAATGGCTCTATTCTGAGAAGCACAAACGCAGCATGATCCCGGTCGCCTTCTGGTATTTCAGCCTCGGCGGCAGCAGCCTGCTGCTGATCTACGCCATCATCCGCAAAGACCTTGTCTTCATTGTCGGTCAGTCGACCGGCTTTACCATCTATCTGCGCAACCTCTACCTGATCGCCCGGGAGCGCCGGGAAGAACAGGCCTATGCCGACGAGAATCAGTAAACGCCTGTTGCTGCTGCTGTTGGGCGGCTATCTTTTGCTGCTGCTGCTTCCCGCCGGGGCGATGCCGCTGATGGAGAGCACCGAGGCGCGCTATGCCGAAATCGCCCGTGAGATGGTCGTCACCGGCAACTATCTCGAACCCTACTACCACGGCATCAAGCACTTTCACAAACCGCCACTGACTTACTGGGCGGTGGCTGCCGGTTTCAAGCTGTTCGGCATGAATGACTTCGGCGCCCGGGTCTTCGGCGTGCTGACGGCGGCGCTGGCGGTATTTTTCCTTTACCGCCTCGCACGGCTTTTCTTCGAGGAGCAGAAACCAGCGCTGATCGCCGCGACCGCCTTCGGCTCGTCGCTGATGTTTTTGACCGTCTCTCGCCTCGCTTCGACCGAGATCTACCTGACCTGTTTCACCATCGCCGCCCAATACTATCTGTTCCGCCAGCTCTACGGCCGCCGCCACTGGTGCAATGCCCTGCTCTACGGCCTGTTCCTCGGCCTCGGCTTCTTCACCAAGGGTCCGATCATCCTCCTCTTCACCCTGCTGCCGGCGCTACTTGCTAAACTCTGGGATCCTGAGCACCGGCACATCTTCAGCTGGCGGGAGACCGTTCTGGCCGCTGTGGCATTTGTGCTGGTCGCGCTCCCCTGGTACCTGCTGGTGGCGGCGGAAAACCCCGGGCTGCTCCACTACTTTCTCAAGGTGCAGACGGTCGACCGGGTGGTCACCGACCGCTTCCACCGCTATCAGCCGCCCTGGTACTTTCTCTACATCTTCCCAGCGACCTTCTTCCCCTTCAGCCTGTTCCTGTTCCGCGGCCTCGGCAGCTGGCGCCGCCTGGCGCCGCGGATCAAGACCGCCCTGGTCTACATCGCCGCTCCGCTGCTGGTCTTCAGCCTCGCCAAGGGCAAACATGCAACCTACATCCTGCCCTTCTACGGCATCGCCGCACTGCTCACCGCCGCGGCCGTGCAGCAACTCGCCATGCCGCGGATACGGATCCTTGCGCTGCTGGCCCTGGCTCCCATCGCGCCGGCCCTCGCCGCAGCCGGCTGGTTCTACCCGCCGCTGGCCGGGGCAAAGCCCTGGTTGTTGCTTGTCGGCCTGGTCGCCGCCGGCCTGCTCATCGCGGCCTGGCGACGGCGGAAGAATTTCGCCTACTGGGGTTGGCTGGCCGGCTTTCTGCTCTTTTTCTCCAGTGTCGGCATCTGGGGTGTCGGCATAGCCGCCCCGCAGATGCGCGGCTATGAACAGATGGCCAACGCCATGAATCAGCTCGACCCGAACCGTGAACTAGAACTCCTGGTTTACGACAACTTCCTCCCCTCGCTCTCCTTTTACCGCGACAAGCTGGCCGTTTCCGGTCCTGGGTTGGTGAGGGAGACACAGTTCCAACCGGAAGCGAGCTTCCGCCCCTGGTATCCGGCCGACGAGGCGGCGCTGAAATCCTTCCTCGAAGGCCAGGAACGCCTGTTCGTGGTCGTTGACAGCGGCACCATCGGGGCCTTCAGCGGCGAGTTTTCCTACCGGTGCGAGCCGGTGTTCATCCAACGCAAGAAGAGCGCCTATCTCTGCCGTCGGGCGACAATGGCAACAACCACCAGCGACTGAACTCTCCGCGGGGTCGTGGGGACGTTGTTGCTTAATTTCAGTATGCGGGTTTTTCGGATATTCTGCCCCCATGCCAAGACAACCTCGATTCGATATCCCGGGCCTGTTGCAACATGTCATCGTTCGCGGCATTGAACGGTCCTCTATTTTCACTGATGATGATCGAAGCCGTTTTGTTGATCGGCTCGGCAGCCTGCTCGTCGAAACTGAAACCGATTGCTATGCCTGGGCTTCGCGCTTCACATAGCATTTTCACCTCCTGCTACGTTGCAAGCGCCTCGAACTCTCCCGTTTTATGCGTCGCTTGCCGACCAGCTATGCCGTCAATTTCAATCTTCGACACAAGCGATCCGGGCATCTTTTCCAGAACCGGTACAAGTCCATAGTCTGCCAAGAAGAGTCTTATCTGCCCGAATTGATCCGCTACATCCATCGCAACCCGCTGCGGGCAGGGCTTGTGACGGATTTGGGTTCCTTGGAGCGCTACCCCTGGTGCGGGCATGCGGTGCTGCTCGGCTATCGGCCTTTTGCCGGACTGCCGGTCGACGAGGTTCTGACACGGTTCGGCAAGCGTCTGACCGCCGCTCAAAACCGCTACGGGCAGTTTATTGCCGACGGCATCGCCATGGGAGAGCGCCCTGAACTGGTTGGGGGAGGACTGCGAAGAAGCCGGGCATTGTCGGGCGAATGCCCCGAAAAGGGGGCGCATGACGATCGCGTTTTGGGAAGCGGCGATTTTGTCGAATCTCTTTCCCAAGAAGACCTTCTGCTCAAGCGTTTGTCGCCCAGGATGAGCCTCGAAGCTCTTGAGGGGGAAATTGCCGACCTTTTCAACTTGCCCACCGGGCATCTTCAGATGCGGGGCCGAAAAAATGACCGTTCCGAAGCTCGTGCCTTGTTCTGTTATCTGGCCGTTCAACAGTTGGGCTATCCTGGCGCTGCGGTAGCTGCACAACTCAGCATGGGGCCATCTTCAGTCAGTCGGGCCACCCGAGGCGGTGAGGCACTGATGGCTTGTAGACCAGCACTCGGGGACGGGTGGGAGGGCCAGCTAAAGCACTAAGGCAACAACGTCCCCTTTGGCCACGCAAGGTATATTTCGGGAAAGCATTTTATAGGCACCTTTTCGGATCCGAAAATCGGCCCATAAGCTGTTTTTGGCGACGAACAATAAGGATGTTCCTTACAAATTTCTGCGGGTTGACTTTGCCCTCCCCCGGGGGCAACCCGGGGGAAAACGAAAGCTGTTGGCCGAGGCGATACCGTACCGGGGCTTGGATCGAAAAGCGACCTGACTTAGCTATCTAAGCATACGGAGGCCATCGATTTTAGATTTTTCCGGAAGCTCGCTCAAAAACCAGACCGTAATGATGGGGCGGAAGGTCGATGATCCCTGACTGTCGCAGGTGAAAACCAGCCTCTTCAGCCCAATCTCGGCATTGCTCAGGCCTGGGACGGATCGCCATCGAAGGCCCGCGCGGCGTGGTCGGATCGAAGTTCCAGTGAATCACCGCCAGAAGACCACCCGGACGCAGTATGCGGAAGGCCTCCGTCAGCAGAACGCCGGGGTTTTCGGCATGCAGGATATTGAAGAGCATGGCGTAGTCCGCACTCTGATCCTTAAGGCCGGTTCCCTCGCCGACGAAGTCGCGCAAAATCGTTTCGACGTTATGCAGCCCCTCCGCCTCGGCCTTGCTCCGAGTGGTCGCCACCATCTCCGGTTCGATGTCGATGGCATGGACCGTCCCTGTGATGATGCGGGCAGCGGCCAGGGCAAAGGTGCCGTAACCGCAGCCGAAATCGACCAGGTTGCGGAGCTCGGGCGCAAGGCCGAGCTTCTCAAGAATGGCCTCAGGGATAAAAAATCCCGCCCACATCTCCTCGTCGGGCATGCCGCTTTCACGTGTCTTCATGGCGCTCTCCGGTCCGATCTCAGACGTCAATGGGTCCAGTCGATGATTGTGGCTTCAGAGCCGACTCGATTGCGGATCGCGTCCCGCATTTGGGTGAAGTGCGGGCAGACAAAACCGATGGGGTTGCCCTTGCTGATGCAGGAGGCAAACACGATCGCTTCGGCACCCCGCTCGATCATGGCCCTGGCCCTTGAAACGGCGCGTTTTCCCGGGCAGCCCCCGCAGGAGACAAAGCCTATGACCTCAACGGGACCGATCTCTTCAAAGGCCTGCCGGCCTGCTGCCGCCACCTTGAAATCGGTGGTCCCGGGACAGATGTCTTCGGTCTGCTGACAACGGACAATGCCGACTTTCATCTTTCTGTCACCTCCGGTGGTTTTCTGTCGGTAACGTAAACAGGATGCCGGAACGATTGCCTGGCACCCTGGTCAACCAAGGCCCAAATAGGGGATAACTGCTCCGCCAAGCCCGGCTGCCCCGACCACCATCCAGGGCGGCGTCTTCCACAGGGTCAACAGGCCGAAGGCCGCCAGGGCCAGCACGAAATCCCCGGCCGAGAGAATCCCGCTGTTCCAGACCGGATCGTAGAAGGCAGCCAGCAGCAGCCCAACCACCGCGGCATTGACGCCGACCAGCGCCGCGCGGACCCGACGGTTCCTCCTCAGCCCCTCCCAGAAGGGGAGAATGCCGACCACCAGCAGGAATGACGGCAAAAAGATCGCCAGCAGGCAGAGCAGACCGCCGACCCAGCCGCTGGGGGCCACCTGCGAGGCCGCACCGAGATAGGCGGAAAAGGTGAACAGCGGTCCCGGCACCGCCTGGGCAGCCCCGTACCCGGCCAGGAACAGATCCTTGCTGATCCAGCCCGGACCCACGACCTCGGCCTGCAGCAGCGGCAGCACCACGTGGCCGCCGCCGAAGACCAGTGACCCGGAGCGGTAGAAGCTGTCGGCAAGAGCCAGCGCCTGAGAGCCGTCACGGGCGAGAAGCGGCAGGACCAGCAGCAACGCGATGAAGAGGCCGAGGCTGATCACCGCGCTCTTTTTGCTGAGAGTGAACAGGTGCGGTTCATGGTTGGTCGGCCCTTGGTAACGCAGGCAGTACAGCCCCAACAGGGCCCCACCGCCGATGGTCGCCAGCTGACCGGGGACACCTGGCCAGGCCAGAGCGAGCATGGCGGCCAGAATCGCCACGGTTCCCCTTGGGCGGTCCGGACAGAGCGCCTTGGCCATCCCCCAGATCGCCTGGGCCACCACCGCCACCGCCACCACCTTCAGGCCGTGCAGCCACCCGACTTCGACCACCGACGCCTGCAGCGCCGTAACACCGTAGGCGAACAGAATCAGGGCCAGGGCCGAGGGGAGAGTAAAGCCGGCCCAGGCGGCCAGTCCTCCGCGCAGGCCCGCCAGAGAAAGACCGATGCCGATGCCGACCTGGCTACTGGCGGGCCCGGGAAGGAACTGGCAGAGGGCGACCAGATCGGCATAGCTGTCCTCCTGCAGACAGCGCTTGCGGGTCACGAACTCGTCGCGGAAATAGCCCAGATGGGCCACCGGCCCGCCGAAAGAGGTCAGGCCGAGTTTCAGGAAGGTCAGGAAGACCTGGCCGGCTGATAGTTTTTGATTGTTATTCATACTTTTTGTGTTGGGGTTTCAAAAAGTCCATGACGCTGAAGGCCGTACCCTCAGGAACCCTCTTTCAGCTCCCGGCGCAACTCGCCAAGCTGCCTCCCGACATGGACGAGGATCTCTCGCCCCTTCTCGGTCAGGTAATAGCTGCGGGGGGCCTTCGGGCCGCGCTCGGGTGCCACTTCGCTGCGCAGCCAGCCGTGGCCCTCCATCCGCTTGAGCATCGGGTAGAGGGTTCCCGGACTGACGTCGTAGCCGTGCCGCCTCAGTTCTTTGAGCATCCACTGCCCCACCACCGGCCCTTCGGCCGCATGGTGCAGGATGTGGATCTTCCAGAATCCGAGCAGGATTTCCTTGTTGACCGTGGTCATGTCGTCATGGGTTAATTTCATAACGAAAACCGTAAACGATTTTCGTTATAGAGTCAAGCCGATTTTCTGAGAATCCTGAAGACCGATAAGCAGACAGGTTCAGGATTCCGCACCCCTTCGGCATTGTAATCGCCGGAAATATATTGGTTTCTGAAGAAAAGTTCAGAAAAACGTCAGTTGCCCGAAGAACACCCGACAGTTTATAGGTAGGCCCATGAAACGCATTCTGGTGATCGAAGATGAAGTGAAAGTCGCTCAGGCTCTTAAGCAGGGGCTGGAAGAGGAAGGTTACACCGCAAGGGTGGCGACGACGGGGGAAGAGGGCTTTTTCCTCGTGACCACTGAGGCGTTCGATGTGGTCATCCTCGATCTGATGCTGCCGGGACGCAGCGGCCTGGAGGTTTTGGAGGCGCTGCGCCGCCGGGACGAGCGCACCCTGGTGCTGATTCTTACCGCCTGCGATGCGGTGGAAGAGCGCATCTACGGCCTGGATAGCGGAGCGGACGACTACATGGTCAAACCCTTTGCCGTCAGCGAGCTTCTGGCCAGAATTCGTGTCTTGCTGCGACGGGAGCGGGGCGATCAGGCTTTTCGGCTCCAGGTGGCCGACCTCGAAGTGGACCTAGTGGCCCGGGAAGTGGTCCGGGACGGGCAGCCCATCGACCTGACCTCAAAGGAGTTCGACCTGCTGGCCTACCTGATGCGTCATCAGGGCCGGTTCGTGACGCGGGAGATGATCGCCCGGGACGTTTGGAAGGAGACGACACGGGCCACCCCTTTGGACAACGTGATCGACGTGCATGTGGCCCGGCTGCGGAAAAAAATCGACAAGGATGCGGTCGAGAAGCTGATCCACACCATCCGTGGGGTCGGTTTCATCATGAAACGGGGAGGGTCATGAAGCTGAACCACGTTTTCAATAGCATCAGGGCGCGCATCACACTGTGGCACCTTGGTGTGTTGGTGGCGACGCTGCTGGTCTACATGCTGCTCAACCAGGGGTTCCTTTGGCATCAGCTGACTATCGAGCTCAAAGACAGTCTGCGGGATGACGTGGAGGTCGTGGAGAGTTTTCTCAGGGCGGCCGAAGACGGGGGCATCGTTTGGAGTGGTCACGACGATACTCTGGTGAATGACGGGCAGGAACGCTGGATCGAGGTCCGCGGGCTGGCTGGAGGTTTAGTTTACCGCAATTTTCCCCAGGAGGGACTGTTTTCTTCCCTGCAGGTCCCATCGCGGCAACTTCACGAAAAGACCTTCCATCCTCTTCGCCTGGCCGATGGGGAGGACCTTCTGGTCGTACAGGAAGTTCATGAGGTTGCGGAACAAGGGGTGGAAATCCTGGTGGGGCGCTCCAGAGAGCGGTTGTCCCAGGAGATGGGACACCTTCTTGTTGTCCAAGCGCTCGGTTTTCCTGCCGTCATCCTTCTGGCCTGGGTTGGAGGATTCATCCTTGCAGGCCGGGTGCTGTCGCCGCTGAAAAAGATCATCGCCCGGACCAAAACCATCTCGGCCGAGCGACTCCACGAAAGACTGCCCGTGGAAAACCCCCAGGATGAACTGGGGCAGCTCTCTCTCTCCTTCAACGAGCTGCTCGGCAAGCTCGACCGCTCTTTCGGTCAGATGCGTCAATTTACCGCCGATGCCTCCCATGAACTGCGCACGCCCCTGGCGGCGATCCGTTCCGTGGGGGAGATGGCTTTGCGCACTCCCAGGGCCGAGGCCGACTACCAGGAGACCATTGGCAGCATGCTCGAAGAAGTGGAAAAGATGACCGTCCTGGTGAACGATCTTCTGGCGCTGGCCCGATCGGACAGCGGCATACTCAGCCCCACATTCGAGATTACGAATCTTGGGGATGTGGTCGGGGACGAGGTGTCGCTGCTCAAGGTCCTTGCCGAAGAGAAGGCCCAGCGGCTGACTATGGAGATCGAGCATCCCTGCCCGGTGCAGCTGGATCGGGGCATTTTTCGCCAAGCCGTCAGCAACATCCTGCACAACGCCATCAAGTATACCCCCGAAGGGAAGAACATCCGCATTCTGGCCGGGAAGACCTCTGCGGGATGCTATGTGGAGATTGCCGATTCGGGGCCGGGGATCGAGCCGGAACATCGCGAGCGCATCTTCGACCGGTTTTACCGGGTGGACAAGGTGCGTTCGCGGGAAACCGGGGGCTCGGGTCTGGGGCTGGCCATCGCCAAATGGGCGGTGGATGTCCATGGCGGCCGCATCGACCTGACCAGCGAGCCGGGGAGTGGGAGTACGTTTCGGATCGAGTTGCCCGCACGCGCAGGCATCAACGCATGAAAGGAGGATAGGAAGATGAACAATACGGATCATTTTTCTTGGAATCTCTTAGCAGCAAAACGCTCACAAAAAATGCTGCGGTGGATCTGGTTTCCCTTGATCTTGCAGGTGGTAAGCCTGCTGTTCATGGCTGCTTTGGCGGTCATCGGCTGGCGCTTGGGTTTGCATGAAAGCCATGAGCAGCTGCTCATCTTCCGCAAGACCAATCTGACCACCTTGATGGTCTGGGGTCTGTGGTGGCCAGGAATGATCGCAACAGTCTTTCTTTTCGGACGTGTCTGGTGCACGATCTGCCCGATGGAGCTGTTGAACCGGATCGGTGATGGGATTGCCCGGCGGGTTGGGTGGCCGCGGGTGAAACTTGGGCGCCTCCTGCGTGCTGGCTGGTTCACACTGCTGGCCTACCTGGTGCTCCAGTTCCTGGTAAACGGCATGTCGCTGCACCGAGTCCCGCATTATACTGCGTTGTTGCTAATCGTCCTGGGCGCGACAGCCCTGCTCAGTGGCCTGATCATTGCCGCTCCCCGCTCCTTCTGCAAGGCCTTCTGTCCGGCTTCACCCCTATTGGCAACCTATGGCCGTTTTACTTCGCTGCAGCTCGACAAGCGGGTCCCCGAGGTGTGTTCCGGCTGCACAACGAAGGATTGCACTGACCAGGCAAACCGCTATCGCTTCGACGGCAGAAGCTGTCCCTCCTTGCTTCGTCCCGATGCCCGTCACCAGTCGGACGGCTGTGTATTGTGCTTCCAGTGCGCCAAAGTCTGCCCTCATGACAATATCGGTTTCGGCCTGGCCCGAGCCGAGGCCGGCGTTCGCAACCACCGGCTGCTTAGTCCCGTCGAAACCGGGTTTGTTATGATCGCGGCAGGTTTCGTGACTCACGAAGTGATCGGCGAGGTCAAATGGCTCGAAGAATATTTTCACTATATTCCGAATGTCCTGCAGCAGGTTCTGGCGTCGTTCGGCTTCGGGTGGCTGGAAGCGGCCTGGTATCTCGGGATCTTCCCGGCACTTCTCTGGGCGCTGGTTGTCCTTTTCAGCCGGATCACCGGGCATCGAGGCAGTCTCGGCAAGCTGCTTGCGGCCGCAGCCACCGGTGCGGCGCCGGTTCTTGCTGTGGCCCATCTGGCCAAGGCCCTGGCGAAGTTCGACAGCTGGTTCGGATATCTGCCGATTTCCCTTGCCGACCCTGGGGGAGAAGAAACCTTTCGTAACCTGGTGGACGGATCCCTTACGCAACCGTCTCCATTTTTTGGCCTGTCCGTCGTGGGATGGCTGATGTTTCTGATGTCGGCAATTATCACATTGCGGGTTTTGCGACAAAGCGGGTGCCGGTTCGAGGGGGAACAGCTGCCGGCCATGCGGACCGGACTTGTCATTATCGGCGGACTTTTTTCCAGTGTGCTTTGGTGCTGGCTCGGAAGCTGATCGGCAACCATGGAGAAGGACTTCCCCCAAAATCCATTAAACGGGCGGTGCATCACAACCCAACATCAGGATCATGTCATGAATGGACCGGCAACCCGAATTGCTGCCGTGACGGTCGAACTGCTCAGGTACCTTGGAGCCAGTATCGCCGGCACGGCCCTACATTACGGGGTGCTGCTGATGCTGACCCAGGGCTTTGCCTTCAGCCCCCTTTGGGCTTCGACCTGCGGGGCTATGGCGGGGGCCGTGACCATTTACACGCTCAGCTATGTTTATGTGTTTCGCAGCAGCCAAATGCACCTTGTCGCGCTGGGCAAATTCGGCCTGGTCGCAGCGGTCGGGCTGGTTGTGAACGGGACAGTCCTGAGTGCCGCCCTGTCCCATTTGAATTGGCCGCTGGTCCCGGCGCAGGTGCTGGCCACGGGTGCTCAGTTCCTGCTCGGCTTTATTTTCAACCGCAATTGGATTTTCTAGAGGAGAAGCCATGAACGGCAAGCAGAAAATTTCTGTTGCATCTCAGCGTACGCTGCTGTCGATCATCGTCCCTGCCTTCAACGAACAGGAGGTGATTCGGGAGTTTCATCGTCGGCTTTCTGCTTCTTTGGCTTCGGTAGAGGTCGATGAGGTCGAGATCCTGTTTGTCAACGACGGCAGCACCGACGAAACCCTGAAGATTCTGCATGAACTCGCCCGGAGCGACCGTCGCATCCAGATCCTCGACCTGAGCCGCAACTTCGGCAAGGAGGCAGCCATGACGGCCGGCCTCGACCACGCGCGGGGCGATGCCGCCGTGATCATCGACGCCGACCTGCAGGACCCACCGGAGCTGATCCCGGAGATGGTGCGCCAGTGGCGCAGCGGCTTCGACGTCGTCTGCATGCGGCGGCTCTCCCGGGAGGGTGAAACCTGGCTGAAAAAGAGCACGGCCCGCGCTTTTTATGCTCTTATGGGGCGCATCGGACGGTTCAAGGTCCCGGAGAACGTCGGCGACTTCCGGCTGCTGAGTCGGCGGGCAATCGCCGCCTTGAAGCAGATGCCCGAGCGAACCCGCTTTATGAAGGGGCTCTTCGCCTGGATCGGCTTTCCCGCCAAGGAGATCGTCTATCACCGCGATCCGCGCCATGCCGGGGTGACCAAGTGGAATTACTGGAGCCTGTGGAATCTGGCGTTGGAGGGGATCACCTCCTTTACCGTGACCCCGCTCAAGGTCGCCAGCTACCTCGGCGTTCTGACCTCCCTGGGGGCGCTTCTTTACGGGCTGTTCGTGCTGACCAAGGCACTGCTCTTCGGCGACCCGGTTCCCGGCTACCCCAGCCTGATGGTGGTCATGCTGTTTCTGGGCGGCCTGCAGCTGCTGGCCATCGGCATCGTCGGAGAATACCTGGGCAGGATGTTCATCGAAACCAAGCAGCGCCCCCTCTACCTGCTCAACCGTCATCACCGTGCCATGGCCGAACGTATCGTGCTGAACCTTGTCAAGGAGGAGGTCGCCCGGTGAGAAGCATGGACCAGATCGTGAAATTCCGCCGCCGGCTCTGGGCGCTGCTGGTCGGTCTCGGTCTGCTGCGGCTGGTGTCCTTGGGGCTCTACCCCCTCTCTGATACCACCGAGGCCCGTTACGGCAACATCGCCCGGCTGATGGCCGAAACCGGCGACTGGATCACGCCCCAGTACACGCTCGGTGTCCCCTTCTGGGGGAAGCCCCCCCTGTCGACCTGGCTTTCGGCCGCCGCCATGAAGCTGTTCGGCGTCAATGAATTCGCCGCCCGCCTCCCCTCCTTTCTCCTGGCACTGGCCGTCATCAGTCTGGTCTGGTCGCTGGCGGTGCGGCAGCGCGGCCGCAACCACGCCCTGGCCTCGTCGGTGGTGCTGATGAGTTCCGCCCTGTTCTTCGTCGGCAGCGGGGCGGTCATGACCGATCCTTCCCTGCTGCTCGCAACCACCCTGTGCATGGTTGCCTTCTGGCAGGCGTTCAGCCTCTCCGGTCGCGCCGGGAAGCTCTGGGGATATGCGTTCTTTGCCGGGCTCGGACTCGGGCTGCTGGCCAAGGGGCCCGTGGCAATCGTTCTGACAGGCCTGCCGATCGGCACATGGATATTCTGGCAGCGCAAATGGACCGACGCATGGCAACGTCTGCCCTGGGTTGGGGGACTTATTTTAACCGTCCTCCTCAGCGTCCCCTGGTACTGGCTGGCCGAACTGAAGACCCCGGGCTTTCTCGACTACTTCCTTATTGGTGAACACTGGAGGCGGTTCACCGTCCCGGGGTGGGAAGGGGATCTGTACGGCAACGCCCATCTGCAGCCCAAGGGGACCATCTGGCTCTATTGGCTGGCCTGCACGCTCCCCTGGTCGCTGATCCTGCCGGCGCAAATGCTCTGGAGAAAGGATCGAACCAGACTGTTCAACCTGGAGTCCAAGGAAAACGGATGGCTGCTCTACCTCGTCTTTTGGGCGCTCGCTCCGATGGTGTTTTTCACTTTGGCAGGCAACATTCTGTGGACCTACGTGCTGCCCGGCCTGCCGGCGTTTGCTCTGCTGGCGGCTGAGTTAATGGGCGGTTCGTTTTCATCCCGCGAGGGAGAGCTTCGTTTTGCCCCGACATTGAAATGGGGAGCCGCTTTCATGCTCATACTTTTCGCGCTGGCGTTGACCGGAGTGACCTTGGGGTATGGCCCCGCCGAAAAGAGTCAGAAGGAGCTGATCGCCGCATTTGAGAAGAGTCGAACGGATCGAAACGAATCCCTGACCTACCTTTTCAAGCGCCCCTATTCCGCTGAATTCTATTCCGGCGGAACCGCCCTTCTGGCCCAGGACCTGGACAAGGCGGAAAAGCTCTTCCAGGATGACGACATCAACTATTTCGCGATCCGCGGGAGAGATCTTGAGCGACTGCCTCCCTCTTTCCTTGCCCGGGTCGTCAATCTGGGACCGGTCAACCGGAACTACTTGCTGCGGGAGAAAGACGCATCGGTCGATCTGGCCGCCCGCAATGAGGAGCCATCACGGATCGGGCCCCGGCCCGGCTCTTCACCGAAAGTATTTTGATGGTTTGGCGGGCCGTAGCTCGGCATCAAAACCATGGGAGGGTTAAGCTGCCGGACAAATGGGAAAGATGTTTTTGAAAAAATGCACTACGTCCCATTTTAGAGGGATTTATCTCGTGTTATTCGTCCTCTTTTCCGGCGTTGCCGTACAAAGGGGAGAAGTTCAGTCCGCACAAAAGGGTCCCGGGAAGGGGGCCATGACCCTGGCACAAGCCGCGGTGCTGAGAATGGTTGAAGGTGTGGCGGAATACCTTCCGGTCAGCTCAACCGGGCATCTGCTTCTGGCGGAACGGCTCATGGGCATCGGTTATTCTCCTGCGATGACGAGCGAGGAAACGAAGCGTAACAAGGGGGCCGCCGATGCCTATGCCATCGGCATTCAGGCCGGAGCAATCCTTGCCGTGTTCGGCTTGTATGTCCGGCGGATCAAACAGATGCTGCTCGGGTTAACCGGGAAGAGTGCCGAGGGCCGCCGACTGCTGCTTAATGTCGCCTACGGGTTTTATGCCCGCAGCGATGATCGGAACAATGTTCACCAAGACCATCAAAGACTCCCTCTTCGGCCCCCCTGGCCGGTGGTGTCGGCCTGGTTTGTGGGGGGGGGGTGGCAATTCTCGCCGTCAGCCGGTGAAACCGGTGGAAAAATCCACCGATGCGCAGCGGCCTGCCACTCGAAGAGCTGTCCTGGCGCATGACGCTGCTCATCGGTTTCGGACAGTGCATCGCCATGTGGCCCGGGGTCAGTCGCAGCCTCGTCACCCTTGTTGGCGGCCAATTGGCGGGTCTGTCCCTGGCGGCGGCGGTCGAATTTTCCTTTCTGCGCGGTGTGGTGACCCTCGGCGCCGCGACCATCTATGACACGCTGTCGAACGGCCAGATCATGTTGCAGACCTTTGAGGTGCTTCCTCTCTCGGTAGGTCTGCTCTTTGCGTTTATCAGTGCAATCATGTCGGTAAAATGGATGGTGTCCTTGCATTGCCTTCTTTTTATCCAACCCGAAAAGCAATAAATCTGCTCCGGCAGAAACCGCTCTATCTCCTCTCGATTATGTCTATAAGGCTTGTGCCTTCCGCGCAGCCAGTCGGCCAACGGTTCAGGGTCCCGACCCATCTCGGCAGCGAGTTGCTCTAAAGTCAGTCCATGGACCTGCTTGTACCAGGCCGGTCCGTCCATGACGCCTTCGGGCGGGGGGATAGGGTCATATCCGAGAAAGGCGATGATCCGGGGGAGGTATTTCAAGTCGACAGTCCATACGTCTTCCCAATTCTAGATGGTGAAGGGGGTCACGCCGATATGAACGGCAGCATCTTTCTGGTACAATCCACGTTCAAGACGGCGACGGCGCTGGTGATCGCCGGGACTGGAGGGATCTTGGGTAAACTCTGGAGGCAGTTGAATCTCAAGGGGAATTTCGATTTTGCAGGCTGCCTTGATCGGATTGGAATTGTTGATCAGGGAGATTCTCTCCTTTTCAAAAAGCCGGCGCCCAAGTTTTTTCAAACCCTTGATCCCTTTCCTGCGCAACCCCTTTCCTGCAATCTACCCGCAAGGCCCCGGACTGCAAAGGAATGTTTCTTCCCCATGCAATCCGGGCAGCCTCAACGTTTTTGGATCAATGTTCCTGTGCATCCACCACGGCCACAGCGGCCATATTGACAATATCAGCCACGTCATCGCCACGCTGCAAAACGTGGATCGGTTTTTTCATCCCCATGAGGATGGGGCCGATCGCTTCGGCCCCCCCCAAGTTTATTGAGCAGTTTGTAACAGATGTTCCCCGATTGCAGATCGGGAAAAATGAAGACATTGGCATTGCCCTGGACGGCGGAGAAGGGGAACTGCCTGGCCGTCAACTCAGGGTCGAGAGCGACATTCGCCTGCATTTCGCCATCGGCCGCCAGCTCCGGGGCCCACTCCTTGACCAAGGCGGTGGCCCTTTTTACCTTGAGACTCAGAGGATGCTCGGTGCTGCCGAAGTTGGAAAAGGAGAGCATCGCCACGCGGGGCTCAATATCCAGCTGGCGAGCCTTTCTGGCTGTGAGAATGGCGATTTCGGCTAACTCTTCGGCGCTCGGCTCAATGTTCACCGTGGTGTCGGCGAAGAACGCCACATCTTTTTTGGTGACCATCATGTAGGCGCCATGAACCTTGGAGAGGCCGTCCTGTTTTCCGATGACCTCCAAGGCCGGCCGGATGGTATCAGGGTAATGATGATCAATGCCGGACAGCAGGGTATCGGCGTCCCCCATACGAACCATCATTGCACCGAAATAATTACGGTTTTTCATGATCATCCGTTTCGCCTCGGCGAGAGTGATTCCCTTGCGCTGACGCAGCTTGAAGAGTTCATCGATATAGCAATCCCGACGGCCGCTGGTCGCCGGGTCGATGATTTCGACCCGGTCCAGTTCCAGATGAAGGCCGGCTATTTTGGCAAGGATAGCCGCTTCATTGCCAAGCAGAACCGGCCTGGCGATCCCTTCATCCAGTAGAATCTGCGCCGCCCGAAGGATTTTTTCCTCATCCCCTTCGGGGAAAACGACCCTCTTCGGATTGGCCCTGGCCTTGTTGATAAGGGTTCGCATGACCTCCTTGGAGCGTCCCTGCAGGGACTCCAGGTGCTCGCGGTATTTGTCCATATCCTCGACAGGCTTGCGGGCCACCCCGGAGTCCATCGCGGCCCGGGCCACCGCCGGAGCGACATGCAGCAGCACCCTGGGGTCAAACGGCTTGGGGATGATGTATTGGCGGCCAAAGCTGATCTCTTCTCCGCCGTAGGCCCGGCGGACCGAATCGGGCACATCCTGTCGGGCCAGATCAGCCAGGGCCTTGACGGCGGCCATCTTCATCTCTTCGTTGATGGCACGGGCATGGACATCCAGGGCCCCCCGAAACAGAAACGGGAAGCAGAGAACGTTGTTGACCTGGTTGGGGTAGTCGCTGCGCCCGGTGCCAACGATGGCATCGGGGCGGGCCGCCAAAGCCTCGGGCGGCGTAATCTCCGGGTCCGGGTTGGCCATGGCGAAAATGATCGGGTCCCTGCCCATGCTCTTGACCATTTCCGCGGTCAAGGCTCCCTTGACGGAAACCCCGAAGAAGATGTCGGCCCCTTTAACCGCTTCGGCCAGGGTGCGGGCGCTGGTGTCATTGGCAAGGCGCTCCTTGTACTCGTTCATCCCTTCGCTGCGCCCCTTGAAGATAACCCCTTTGGAGTCGCAGAGGATGACGTTCTCCTGTTTGATACCGAGGCTGATGACCAGGTTGGCGCAGGCGATGCCGGCGGCGCCCGCCCCGTTCACGACCATTTTGACATCCTCGATTTTTTTGCCGACCAGTTCCAGGGCATTGAGCATGCCGGCGGCGGCGATGATCGCCGTGCCGTGCTGATCGTCGTGAAAGACCGGAATGTCCATGATCTTTTTGAGCTGCTCTTCGATGTAGAAGCACTCGGGCCCCTTGATATCCTCCAGGTTGATCCCGCCAAAGGTCGGCTCCAACAGCTTGACCGTACGAACGATTTCGTCCGGGTCCTTGGTGGCGAGCTCAATGTCGAATACGTCGACGTCGGCAAAGCGCTTGAACAGCACGCCCTTGCCTTCCATGACCGGCTTGCCGGCCAGAGCGCCGATATCACCGAGGCCCAGGACAGCGGTCCCGTTGGAAACGACCGCCACCAGGTTCCCCTTGGCGGTGTACTCATAGGCCAGACCGGGATCTTTTTCGATCTCGAGACAAGGCTCGGCCACGCCCGGGCTGTAGGCCAGTGAGAGGTCGCGGCTGGTGGCGCAGGGTTTGGTGGTGATGACTTCGATCTTTCCTTTGCGGCCCTGGCTGTGATAGTCAAGTGCATCCTGTCGTTTGGACATGGTTTTTCTCCTTATTGTTGGCAGGCCTCGGCCTGCCGGTTTCGGACACTCCCGAACCCTGGAGCATACGGCCTGCTCACCGGATGTAGCCCAGAGCCGTCGAAAGCTCTTGGGCGCTGCCCAGAAGAAGAGGGATGATCTCCTCCTCGATTCGCCGGGAAGCCATTCGGAATGAGGGCGCGGACACGCTCAGGGCACCGATCACGCTTTGGGTGTAGTCACGCACCGGCACGGCCACACAGCGCACTTCCCGGTCAAATTCTTCATCGTCCACCGCATACCCCCGCCTGGCGATTTCCTGCAGATCCTTCCGGAGGGATTCCTTCGACAGGTGGGTTCGCGGGGTAAATCCTTCCAGAGCTTCCCGAGGGTAGAGAGAGTCCAGCATCTTTTCGGGCAAGAAGGCCAGGTGCGCCTTTCCCGATGCCGTGCAATAGGCCGGCAGCCGCGTCCCCAGCCGGGAGGCGACACGAACGGCTTGATCGCTCTCTACAGCATCGACATAGATGATATGCCGTTTTTCCAGCAGGGCCAGGTAGACGGTTTCGCGACAACTCTGGACGATGTTTTTGAGCACCGGCCCGGCCCGGCGTAATAGCCCCCCTTGATGGAGATAGGTCTGACTCAGGCCGAGCGCTTTCAGGCCGAGCCGGTAGCGGCCGGAAAGCTTTTCGTTTTCGAGGTAGCCCCTGAGCTCCAGGGTGGTCAGCAGACGAAGGACATTGTGTTTAGGCAGTCGCAGCTGCTGGGCGATTTCACTCACGCTCAGCGCTTCCCCGTCGCAGTGAAACAACTCGAGCAGCTCCAAGGCGTTGGCAACCGCGTGGATGATATAGTCGGATTTCTCTTTTCTGGCCATGTCTCAAGCTTCGTAAACGGGGGGCATCCCCTCAATCTTCGATTCGACTCCAGATGGACCTCTCGCCATCGAAAGGGGCTGGAGCCATTTTCCGGGGCCTCCGGGACGCGGAACCCTCCTCCCTGGAGAGCAACGCCTGGCCTACCCAGCGCCGGGCGAACTGCAGTGCGGTACGCCCGCAGCGCTTGCTCTTTTCATGCGACCAGGCGATGGCGGCCTGTTCAACGTCACGCCCCCAGGCGACCGAGATCCGGTGCTCGCGGCTGAGAATCTCCAGGCATTGCTGCACCACCTGGAGATACTGGTCCTGGGAGAAGACGTGGAAGGCGACCCAGAGCCCGAAGCGGTCGGAGAGGGAGATCTTCTCCTCGACCCCTTCGCCGTGATGGACCTCGTTGTTCACCATTTTCGCGCCGAGGTTGTCGGTGGCGTACTCGGGGATCAGGTACCGGCGGTTGGAGGTGACATAGATCAGGGTGTTGGGAGGGGCGGCATAGACCGATCCGTCCAGGGCGCTTTTGAGAATCTTGTAGCTTTTCTCGCCGGGCTCGAAAGACAGGTCGTCGCAGAAGACGATGAAACGCCAGGGATGCCCCTTGATCTGGCTGAAGATATCGGGCAACGAAGGCAGATCGTCCTTGTCGACCTGGATGACGCGCAGCCCCTGACCGGCGTAGCGGTTGAGCAGCGCGCGGATCAGCGACGATTTACCCGTGCCGCGCGAGCCCCAGAGCAGGACGTTGTTGGCCGGATAGCCTTTGAGAAACTGGCGGGTATTCTCCTCGACGACCTGTTTCTGCGGGTCGATGCCGAGCAGTTCGTCAAGCTGGATGGTGTCGCTGGCCGGCAGCGGTTCGAGGTAGCCGGTCAAGGCATGCCGCCGCCAGTTCGCGGCGGGGCAGCGTTTCCAGTCGATGGCGGGGACGGGCCGCGGCAGAATCTGTTCCGCCGAAGCCAGCACCCGGCGCAACTGTTCGATCAACTCGGCATCCAGATTCATGGTGTTCTCCTTTCTCTTCGAGCTCTTCAATCCGAGTCAAAGCCGCCCGAGCAGGCGCAGCAG
>NPID01001351.1_pt1 | contig 27430 bp, 29 predicted proteins | sample 8637491 | NCBI WGS metagenome assembly NPID01 (sample SAMN07420843, study PRJNA396082) | bioreactor metagenome | isolation source: sample BA6 brine-fed electro-methanogenic bioreactor BA | place: Japan: Kochi | collected 2016-06-14 | reverse complement strand
GGGTGGAAGACCGGGCTCGAACCGGCGACCTTCGGAACCACAATCCGACGCTCTAACCTACTGAGCTACATCCACCGTTTTGCGGATGCAAAGATAGATTATTTTATTAAAACATCAATCATCTCTCAAAAAAATCTTACTCACTTATCACAAAAGTACTATCAGGAATATTTATGCAAAAATCATCGAAAAGGATGTATGTGTCCTTATAGGGAGCCCACTCAGGACTATCTCCACCATAAAAGGTGCTAAAAAGGATGTGATCAATGGCAAGAGCTGAAGTATCACGAAACCTAAGGGAATCAATCGACAACACTTTAACTCCGTCTATCCAAGCGCAAAGTTTACCATCGCGCTGCTTGGGATTATTCATCCTTAGGTAATGGGTAAATTCCACCCAACGACCAACAGGTAGTTGTATTTCAGTTGAATCTAATTTCCAAAAATGATACTCGCCATACTCAGTCTTCTGATCTGGATAATACAAGTAATAAGCTACTTCACCATGTTCATGGAACATTAAACGAGCACTCCACCCATCATAACCATTAGGAACCTGACCACCAGCATTCCCCTTTCCGCCAGCTAAACCAGGCAATTTACCTCCTTTTGCAAAATCGAAACCAACGGGAAAGAAAACCTTATACTGCAAAACCGCTTCATCAACCGAATGAAAAGCTGATTTCCACTGACTTCCAACGAGAGGGCCATAAACGTTTGCAGGATAATTGACTCTAAGTACCCTATTACCTTTGTGGTCTAGTATTTCAGCATACTTTGGAGTTAGCCCCAAAGTATACTCAACACGATCTTTTTTGCCCCAAAGCATTTTTGAGTTTGGCCAATCGGTTCTAATCTTCTTTGGAGAATAATCACCTATGGGCGATGCTTCAAAATCAACATAAATAGGGAGTGAATCTGAATCGCTTTTGCTACAGCACGAATAGAGTTGAATCAAAAACAATAATGCTAACGAGCTTATAAGAAGCCTATGATAAAATTTCACTGTAAAATATTTTTTAAGATTCACTTAATATCGGGAACAATATAACTATCGAGTTTTCGAATAACTCTGGCTGGATTTCCAGCTAAAACCTGATTCCCTTCGAGAAACGATTTGGTAACCACGGCACCTGCAGCAACCACGGTATGAGGGCCTAGTTCAACTCCAGGCAGGATAATTGAATTGGTGGTTAACAGCGAGTCGCGCCCAATAACCACTGGTTTCTCAACCTTGTAATGGTTGTAGTTTAGCAGATTGTGATCCATACTAATAATCGATACCCGAGGTCCTATCCAAACATTATCGCCCAAGACTATCCCGTTACGACCATCGATATAGCAACCGAGCATAGACCCAGGTGTTTCGGTTCCTCTTTGAATTTTCTCAAAAGCTTTCACCTCAGAAGTCCAATGAACCGGCCAAGGAACTTTTCGGTTAATACCGAAAACCCGCTGAAAAAAGAAGCACTTTAACATTTTTCGAAACGGAAATTCGTAGTAGTTAAACCCTGGGTAGGCCCAACGAAAGAAAAGCACTCCAAAAATACTAACAAAAAAACGCTTCACTTTTAAATAAATTTATGGTTTGATAAGAACTTCAATGCTAAAACTATCTAAAAATAGCAAAATTACCTAATAGCAGCTTGCTTTGCCACCACTTTAAATCCCATATAGGCTAGCACGGCATAAATAGCAGCACCAATAAATGCGTAAATACGAATTAGAAGATAGATATCGAACGATCTTGCCAAAAAAATCCAGCTAACCACAATTAGCAGATAGGCAACCTGCCAAACCAAAAGCAGCTGGTTTTTCTTAAAAGCCGAAAAAACGTTGGACACACACGCCGTGGCATAATTCGAAATGGTTAATGGAGCAATTAGCCTTGCAATGGTTCCAGCAGCAACCCATTCCTTGCCAAGAACAAAACCAAAAATGGGCTCACCCCATAGCATTATTGGAGTTAGAACCACCGAAGCAATTGCAAGATTGGCAAAATAAGATACTGAATACAATCGTTTGGGATTTGCCGATTTGGTCATTTGCTCATAAAAAACATTTCCAAAAGAGGTACTCAACAGCGAGAAAGGCATATTTATAACCCTCCAAGCTCTTTCGTAAAACCCAACTATTGTACTCGATGCAATTGCCGATAGTGAAAAAATAAGAATGTTTACCGAAAATGTGTTAATTACTGCCATGGGCATTAAAAACTTCGGGAAGTTTGCATATTCCTTCAAGGCTTTACGCATCGACTTTCGTGACAAGAACCTGAATCGCCAAATATCATTTCGAAATATTTTGACTGCGTAAACTACCCAAGCAACAAATTCGCCCACGATGGTTCCAATTACAAGCCCCCAGTAACCATTGGTGAAAGCAAAACGGCCAAGTTTAACTCCAGTTTGTGTTGAGCTTAGAATTACTCTATTTTGTGCAATAGTTCTATACTTTTTATCACGGTTAAACCAGTAGTGCATGCTTTTATGCGTAGCCAAAAGGAATACGAGCAAGGGTAACAACCATATAATTCGGTTAAACGACTCAGCATTAAACGCTGATGTTATGGATTCTTTAAAAACTGCCACTACAATAAAAAGGAATACAGTTACCACTATAGTAATACCAATACTACCTGAAAATAAATGAAAAGCCTGACTACTTCGCTTTGGGGGTACTATAGCCATATCGTATCGAGCGTTGGCTGCAATGGCTATAACGTTAACAATGCCAATAAATAACGCCACTTCACCAAACTCCTCTGGGGTATACATGCGCGAAAGTATGGGTATAGCAAGTAAACCAATTATCTGTGCAATTGTATTGCCAGTGATAAGGGTAAAGATGTTTTTAAAAAAATCGTTCCTTAAAATTTTGGCTAGGTCTTTCAGCATCTAAATAATTGAATTACGCACCATTAGTAAACCAACACCTATGTAGCATTAAGTCTCAAAAGTAGAAAAATAGACGGATTTATCCTATTATTCGTAAATTGCGAAAAAATACACTAATGGAACTACAACGAATAATCCAAGAGGTTAAGCGCCAAATGAACGGTCCAGTATCCCAAAGCCTATCCGAACTTGGTATTGAGTACAAGGTTAACTATGGTGTATCGATACCTGAATTACAAAGCATTGCAAAAGATTATACGGGGAATCATGAGCTAGCACTCTCGCTCTACGAGCAGGATATTAGGGAATGCAAACTATTGGCATCGATGATTGACGACCCGAAATTGGTAACCGGTGAGCAAATTGACAATTGGGCTCAGAGTTTTACAAACCATGAAATTGTTGAACAGGTATGCAGCAATTTACTTTGGAAAACCGACTGCGCCCTATCACGGAGCATTGAATGGTGCCTTACCGATAACGAATTTCTCCAAAAAGCGGGGCTTATAATTGCTGCGCGTTCTGCATCGGATATAAACGTTAAAGACATTGTTTTTGAACCCTACCTTGAGATCATCGAAGGATTTGAAAGCGAAACCTTTTCGGCACAAAAAGTATCAATTGAGTTTGCCCTAAGGCAAATAGCCAAACGCAACACTTTATTTAAACAAAAGGTGCTCGCCATTGCTAAAGCACTCACAAATAGCAGCGACGAGCACAAGGCTTGGGTTGGCAGCCAAATTCTTTTTGAGTTTGAAGAAGATAACGAGTAAAAGAATACGCAATTTTGGCATTTTTATTAATTGGTATAAACCTTGGTAGTAACGCCAAAACAATTTTTAACAATCATTTTATATCATGAAATCATCAAACCCTGCTTTAAGCGAGCGGATTTTTGCTAAGGAGAGAGCCAACACCTCAACAGAGGTAATGACCATCGAAGGAACTAAGCTTAAAACAATTACCATGCTAGCCCTAGTTGTACTAGGAGCAGTTTACACCTGGCGTTTGGCCATGCTTCAATCACCATCGGTTAACACTTGGATGATTGTTGGTGGTATTGGGGGCTTTATTACAGCGCTAATCACCGTGTTCTCTCCACGAAATGCGCATATTACTGCGCCGATTTACTCTGTACTCGAAGGGCTTTTACTCGGCGGGCTTTCTGCCTTTATGGCAGCACAATACGGGCTCGGCATAATTACACAAGCCGTTGGACTTACTTTTGCGACTTTTTTCTTTATGCTTATACTGTATCGCTCTGGCACTATTAAAGTTACCGCCAAATTTCGCATGGCAGTATTTGCGGCTACCGGCGCAATTGCGCTAATGTACTTTCTTTCATTCACACTAAGCTTTTTTGGTGTTGACCTTGGGTACCTCCACCAAGGAGACACTCCCGGAACAGTTAGCACCCTTAGCATAATAATCAGCCTTGTAGTTATTGGTGTTGCGGCATTTAACCTTTTGCTCGATTTCGACTTTATTGAGAGGGGTGTAAGCCAAGGAGCACCAAAATACATGGAGTGGTATGCTGCATTCGGATTGATGGTTACCCTAATTTGGCTTTACATTGAGATCCTCCGATTGCTGGCAAAGGTTAATAGCCGTAAGTAGGCAAAAAAACTTTCGAAAAAAACTCGCTGATTATTTTGCTATTATCGTAAGAGTTAATAATTTTGCAGGCCATAAATTTTGCTTGAACGAGTTTTTTAAAAGATAAATCAACTTACAATGAAAAAGGACATACATCCAAAGAATTATCGACTGGTGGCGTTTAAAGACATGTCGAACGACCATGTTTTCATCACCAAATCGACTGTGAACACAAAGGAAACCCTAGAGGTAGATGGCGTTGAGTATCCACTGGTTAAGGTTGAAATCTCAAACACATCTCATCCTTTCTATACAGGCAAAATGAAGTTGGTTGATACCGCTGGCCGTGTAGATAAGTTTATGACAAAGTACAAGAAACACCTCGACAAGAAGAACAGTTAAACCATTCTTCCTCTCTGCTTTGGCTGAGTTTAACGAGGAACTATGTTACAATACAAAGGAGCAACCACTGGTTGTTCCTTTTTTTATGCTTTACTATTCTGCCTTAAAGCCTTAAAGAGCTAACTTTGTAAAAACCCAATTCAAAACAAATGGCTAAGCAAATCATTCTGTTCGACGATTACCGAAGAGATCAACTACTACCACTTACTTTTACTCGTCCCGTTTCGCACATAAGGGTTGGCATACTAACCATTAAAGAGAAATGGGAAAAATATCTTCAACAGCAATGCTTCGACCTAACACAAGATTATCTATCGAAAAAATTCCCAATGCCCCCAGAAAGCAACACCGATTGTTTGATTATAAACGGAGGGGTTTTGCCTACTAGCGGGTTAGCCAACCGAATTAAATCGCTAAATAGTGGCCAAGCACTGCTAAAAGGCAACACGCTTATCGCTGCCATATTGCCACACTCCAGTATTTCCATCGATAAGCTTAGCCGCTTAAACTTGCCTAATACTATTGAATTTGAAGACGAAATCGTAGAAATTACCCAACCTTGGAATATCTTTAGGCTGAATGGTTTGGCAATAGAAGCCGATTGGCAGCTAATTACAACTGGGCGAAAATCGGCCCCAATTTCATCATCCAACAAAACGCTTAACCCCGAAAAAATCTTTATAGAAGATGGTGCAACGGTTGAATGCTCGGTACTCAACGCACAAACAGGGCACATATACATAGGGGGAAACGCTGAGGTAATGGAAGGTTCGCTAATCCGAGGACCCTTTGCGCTTTGCAGCAACTCCACCCTTAAACTTGGGGCAAAAATCTATGGACCTACCACCGTTGGCCCTCACTGCAAGGTAGGGGGCGAAGTAAACAACAGCGTAATTTTCGGATACTCCAACAAGGCGCACGATGGGTTTATTGGCAATTCAGTTATTGGCGAATGGTGTAACCTTGGTGCCGACACCAACACGTCGAACCTAAAGAACAACTATGCCAACGTTAAACTTTGGAACTACCAAAAAGAGGGTTTTGTTGATACTGGCCTACAATTTTGCGGGCTAATTATGGGCGACCACAGCAAATGCGGGATTAACACAATGTTTAACACCGGTACGGTGGTTGGTGTAAGCGCAAATATTTTTGGCGATGGATTTCCTCGTAACTTTATTCCTTCTTTCGCATGGGGTGGCGCTCAAGGTTTTACAATATATAAAACAAGTAAAGCTTTCGAAACTGCCAGCATAGTTATGGCACGGCGCGGCATTGAACTTACTGATGTTGATAAAGAAATACTTTGCAACATATTCAATCAAACCACAAAATACAGGCATTAGCCCTAATCAACAAAGAACAACTAGCGCATCGCGTATCAGGTTTTTTTTTTTGGCACAGCAATTGACAATGCTACTGGCGCAACAAAATGGAGGTTGCCAATGCCACATTGTCACAATTCACAAATAACCTTTAATCACTAATGAGCAAAAAGTTCGATTTAAAAATAGCAACACCCTTTTTAACCGATTCGTTCGACCAAGACTCTGAGTTTATTCCTCTTTTCACCGAGGACAATGGCGATTTTGACGCAAAAGAGATGCCCAAAACGTTACCCATACTCGCCTTGAGAAACACAGTACTTTTCCCCGGAGTTGTTCTGCCAATAACCGTTGGTAGAGACAAATCGGTTAAACTGGTAAAAAGCCTTACTCAAAAAACTAAGTTTCTTGGTGCCGTTTCGCAAATCGATGCAAATATTGAAGACCCTGAGATTAAGGATCTCTTCCCGCTTGGCACAATTGCGCGAGTTCTCAAGGTCCTTGAAATGCCCGACGGAAGCACATCGGTTATTCTTCAGGGTTTACATCGCTTTCAGGTAATTGAGTATTTGTCCAGCGACCCGTTCTTTATGGCCTCTGTTAAAACCCTTACCGACGAGCCAACCAACGAAAAGAATAAGGAGTTTGAAGCGCTAATCAGCTCAATTAAAGATTACGCTCTCAAAATAATAAGCCTTTCGCCAAACATGCCACAAGAGGCTGCGTTTGCTGTAAAGAATATTGACAACTACTACTTTCTCATCAATTTTATTTGCTCAAACATTGAGCTACCCGCCCCCGATAAGCAAAAGCTTCTTGAACAAAATGATTTAAAGTCGAGAAGCACTTTACTGCTCGAATTTATGGGGCGCGAAATTCAGCTGCTTGAGATAAAAAACGACATCCAAACAAAGGTCAAGCTGGACATGAACCAGCAGCAGCGCGAGTATTTCCTTCACCAGCAAATGAAAACTATTCAGGATGAGCTTGGAGGAAGCCCCAACGAGAAAGAAATTGAGGAAATGCGCAAGCAAGCAAAACAGAAGAAATGGGGCAAAGAGGTTTCCGATGTTTTTAATCGCGAAATAAGCAAACTAAGCAACATGAACCCCATGGCACCCGACTACTCAATGCAGCTTAACTACGTTCAGCTGCTGCTCGATTTGCCATGGAACGAATACACAAAGGATAACTTCAATTTAAAGAGGGCTAAAAAAGTTCTAGACGATGATCACTTTGGCCTTGAGCAGGTGAAAGAACGAATACTTGAACACCTAGCGGTACTCAAGCTAAAGGGCGACATGAAAGCACCTATTATCTGTCTTCACGGCCCTCCGGGTGTTGGAAAAACTTCACTGGGGAAATCCATTGCCAGGGCACTCGACAGGAAATACGCACGAATTTCGCTTGGTGGTTTGCACGACGAGGCCGAAATTCGTGGCCACCGAAAAACCTACATTGGTGCAATGCCCGGCCGAATAATCCATAACCTTAAAAAGGTTAAATCGTCGAACCCTGTATTCATCCTCGATGAAATTGATAAGATTGGCAAAGATTTCCACGGCGATCCCGCCTCTGCCCTACTCGAGGTTCTTGACCCCGAACAGAATAACGCTTTTCACGACAACTACCTCGATGTGGATTACGACCTATCGAAGGTTCTTTTTATTACCACAGCCAACAACATTTCGACTATAAACCCTGCCCTACGCGACAGGATGGAGCTAATTGAGATGAGCGGCTACATTATGGAAGAAAAAGTTGAAATTGCCAAACGACACCTAATCCCCGATCAGCTTGACAACNNAAAAAAGCAGCTAAGCATACCCAACAAGGTTATTGAAGAGATAGTGCAGGGATACACCCGCGAAAGCGGTGTTCGAAGCCTAAACCAACGCTTGGCAAAAGTAGCCCGATATGCTGCTAAAAGCATTGCCTTTGGCGAGGATTACTCGCCTAAGCTCACAGCAGCAGAGCTAAAAAAGATTCTTGGCGTTCCAAAATATCTTAAAGACCTATACCAAGGCAATGAGCTAGCAGGGGTTGCCACTGGCCTTGCGTGGACAAGCGTTGGCGGCGAAATTCTTTTTATTGAAACCAGCCTAAGCAAAGGCAAGGGGAAACTTACTATAACAGGTAACCTTGGCGATGTAATGAAAGAATCGGCAGTTATTGCGCTGCAATACATAAAATCGAACAGCGAAAAACTTGGAGTTCAACCCGAGGTTTTTGAAAGCTGGGATGTTCATTTACATGTTCCCGAGGGAGCAATTCCAAAGGATGGGCCATCGGCCGGAATTACTATGATTACTTCGCTTGCATCGGCATTTACCCAACGCAAAATACGAAAAAGCATTGCCATGACTGGCGAAATTACCCTACGAGGGAAACTCCTTTCGGTTGGAGGTATTAAGGAAAAAATACTTGCAGCCAAACGGGCAAACATTAGCCAAATAATACTATCGAAGGAAAACGAAAAAGATATCTCAGAGATTAAAGAAATTTACCTAAAAGGGCTCACGTTTAAGTATTTCGATAACATTGGCGATGTGCTCAATTACGTTTTACTCAAAGAAAAAGTTAAACAGCCGCTACTTGTATCATAGAGCAGAACAGTTTGGACATAATTTTTCCAGTATTTGAATTAAAGGTTATATTTGAAACCTAAGACAACACAAAAGCTAATGGAAACAATTGCCGTATTCCCCGGAACCTTCGATCCTTTCACGGTAGGCCACGAGGCCCTTGTTAAGCGAGCCCTAAGCCTTTTCGATAAGGTGATTATTGCTGTGGGAACCAACCTGTCAAAGAAAACGCTATTTACCATAGAGCAACGTTTGGCTATGGTTAACGAGGTTTTTGCTAACGAACCAAGAGTTGAGGTAAAGAGCTATCAAGGCCTCACCGTTGAGTTTTGCCAGAGCATTGGAGCCAAATTCTTGCTTAGAGGTCTTAGAACCGCTGCCGACTTTGAGTACGAGCGTGCAATTGGACAGGTTAATAAGGCTATGAACCCCGACATTGATACCGTTTTTCTTCTTACCTCGCCTGAGCACACCCCTGTTAATTCAACCATTGTAAGAGATATACTAATTAACAACGGCGATGCATCAAAATTTTTACCCAAAGCCATCAGTATAAAAAAGTATATGAACCGTTAACCATAGGTAAAACTATTGGCTATGCAAACCCGAAAAAAATCACTGCTAACTTTCTTAATAATTCTTGCAGCCACTGCTGCAACCTTTGCACAGGTTAGCATATCGGGCAATGCACCAACCTACCGCAACCAAACCATTGTTTTTTACAGGTATGCCGACCTAATTACAAACGCCGAAGAAGAATTGGCAAAATGCGATGTTGATAGCAGCGGCAACTTCAAGTGTGATTTAAAGGTGAATGAAACATCTTTTATTTACAGCAATTCGGGCATTTACAAACTCTACCTTTTTGTTGAGCCGGGTAAAAGCTACAGGGTTGTACTCCCCGAGTACGAACCCAAAACCGAGGCTCAAAGGCTTAACCCCTTCTTTCGCGAAACCGACGTTCATGTTGGCATTGAGCAGATGGACCTAAACGACTTGAACTACCTCATTAGCTCGTTCGACCTAGCCTTTAACGAGAACTTCGATCAAATTGTACGTGATGCATACGCTGGGATTGAGTCAATTTCCGTAGATTCGCTAACCGCAGCGCTCGAAAAGCGCTTTAGCCAGTTTAGACATCCATTTTTTGATGCATACAGGAATTACAGATACGGGTTACTCAAGCAGTTATCGCTTATGCAACAATCGCGAAGCATATCGGAAGAGTACTTTGCCAACCTACCCATCAGGTACAACAATCCGGCGTATATGGAGCTATTCAATCTCCTATTCGATAAGTACTTTCTGTTTTTTGCTCGAGCCGATAAAGGAACCGATGTATTTAGCAATATTACCAACGAGCGCAGCTACACAAACCTAAAAAATACGCTTGCCAACGACGATGTACTCGCCAATGATACGCTAATGGAACTCGTAATTCTAAAAGGTTTACACGATGGCTTTTTCGACGATAAATTCTCGCGCAAGGCTTTGCTCACCATACTCGATTCGGTTTACACAACAACAACCGTTGCGGAACATCTCTTAATTGCCGAAAACATCCGATCGAAGGTAACCCGATTGCTAGCAGGCTTTGTCCCCTCTCCATTTGAACTTTATACTATTGACGGCAAGATTAAATCGCTAAACGATTTTGAGGGAAAGTACGTTTACCTCAATTTCTGCACAACCACAAGCTACTCATGCTTGCAGGAATTTTCGCTCCTCCAAAAACTTTACGAGAAGCATAAGAAAAGGCTTGAGATTGTTACCATTTCGGTTGACAGAGATATTAGCGATCTCGAGAATTTCATTACGCAAACTGGCTACCAGTGGACATTTTTGCACTACGGAAATAAGCCCGACATTATAAAAGATTTCGATATTAGGGCCTATCCCACCTATTTCCTAATTGGGCCTGACCGCAGACTTATTCTCTCGCCTGCTCCATCGCCCCGCGAAAATTTCGAGGTTCAGTTCTTCAACTACCTTAGGTCGATTGGTGAAATTTAGATCAGTTGCGCAGCGGCAAACACAAGTTTTATCGATTCAAAAGTATTAGCCAAATACGTAGGTAGGTCACCAGACTCAACCCAAACAGCATCGGTTATTCCTTCAATTTGCTGCGGTGTAGTATTGGTATTTCCTTGAACAACCATTAAGTACCAAAACGATTTCTTAAGCACCCATTGCCCATCGAGATTATAGGTATGGTAGGTATTAACAAGATGTTTTTCGATTAATAAGCTACCCAAACCACACTCCTCTTCAACCTCTCGAATGGCTGTTGACTCAGGACTCTCACCATCCTCAGACTTACCCTTTGGCAAATCCCAAATCCCGTTACGCTTAATGAGCAAAAGCTGCCCGCTACTATTTTTTACCAGCCCACCTGCTGCTGTAATATTAACAAAATGAGACGATAACACACTCATCATATTATCAACATCAGCGCTTATTAGGTATAGGGTTTTAGGGTATGCTGAGGTTTGAAAAAAAACAAGTAATTTTGCAATCTCCAAAGGGGTTTGATACGCCACAAACAGACCCTCCCGATTGTTTAAAGGAGAATCGAACTTTGAGGTTAAAACAATTTTACGCGAATCGAAAAAAACCGAATACTCTTTTGCCATGCTTAATACTGAAATTATTTCAAAACTAATCGAAATTAACGCAATTAAATTGAATCCTGCAAGTCCGTTTACATGGGCATCGGGATGGCGTTCCCCAATTTACTGCGACAACCGAAAAATACTCTCGTACCCTAGCGTACGAAAGCTAGTTTACCAAGGTTTTAAAGAAATGGTTAACCAGCATTTCAGCAACGTTGAAGTAGTTGCTGGGGTTGCAACTGGGGCAATTGCTCATGGAGCACTTGTTGCCGAGGCGCTTGGCCTTCCGTTTGTTTACATTCGCTCATCGGCAAAGCAACATGGTTTGGAGAATCTTATCGAAGGAGAAATTCCTAAAGGCAAAAAGGTAGTCGTAATTGAGGATCTGATATCTACTGGACTAAGCAGCCTAAAAGCGGTTGATGCACTAAGAGAGGCTGGTGCCGAGGTATTAGGCATGCTTGCCATTTTCACTTACGGTTTTAACGTGGCCCAGCAAAACTTTGCCAGTAAAAACGTTATGGCCTATACGCTGGCAAACTATGAGCAGCTTATTAAGCATGCCCTCGAAACAAAACGCATTACCGAAAACGAACTGGAGGTGCTTAAGCAGTGGCGTTTAGACCCCGAAAACTGGGGAAAGTAGTTTAAAAAAAACCTTGAAGAACAAATACAATGACAACCGTTGAAAGCAAAATAGTTAGCATAAAACGCTTAGATGAAGACATTTATAAAATCCTTTCCGATTTCCAAAACTTCTCGGCCTATGCACAACAGGCAAACCTTGAGAACTGGCAAGCTGGGGACGATTGGTGTAGCTTCGATGTTCAAGGGATAAAAGGCGCTGGACTAAAAATTATTGAAAAAGAGCCCCATAAAACCATCAAGTTTACTGGTAACGAAAAAATTCCGTTTGAGTTTTATGTTTGGATTCAGCTAAAACAAGTTGCCCCCTATGATACACGTATGAAAATCACGGTTAAAGCCAAGCTAAACATGATGATGAAAATGATTGTGGGCTCGAAGCTTAAAACAGGGGTTGATAGCCTTGCCGATCAAATAGCCAAGGCATTTAACGGATAATTACTATAGCACGTACTCAATTTCCTTAAAAGCATACTCAAAGGTTTTACCCTCTGACGTTTCAAGTATAAGTTCACCTGAGTTTCTAACACCAACAATTTTGGCTACGAACATTTTGTTGTTTGCCTTAAAACTGTAGTATTTCTCATATCGATATAACCTTTCGATGTAGCTGTCGGAAATTCTTTTTTCTTCACTAAAAAGCTGTGAATACCTTTTATCAAGGGCGTCACAAATACCTTGTAAAAGATGCTTTACACCTAGCACTTCTCCCTGTTCTAGCATTAGCGAAGTGGGGTTCGGAATACTTTCAGCAAATTTAGCTTGGTTTACGTTTAGCCCAACACCAACAATTGAGGTATCGAGCATTGCCGAGCTAAAGCTATGCTCAATTAGAATTCCTGCAACTTTTTTATCGTTAACGTATATATCGTTAGGCCATTTTATGCTAACCCCACTTACGATATCAGCAATCACATCGCATAGCGAAAGAGCAACCGCCTTTGAAAGCAAAAATTGTTTTTGAACCTCGAGGAAGTGAGGTTTAAGAATTACGCTAAAAAGTAAATTTAATCCTTGAGCACTCTCCCATTGGTTTCCTCGCTGCCCTCTTCCCGCTTTTTGAAAATGAGTGGCCACAACTACCCCATGCGACAATGGGTCCTTGGCTATAGCTGATGCGTAATCATTTGTAGAATCGAGCTCATCGAACCACTGAATTTTATGGCCAATTCTATTTTGCTGCATTTACTTTTTGTTAATCGCCCAAAATTAGCATAAAAACATCAATTACCTGCTCGGAAATAAACAATGGTTTTTTAGCATAAACTATCCACCTAAAAACCCTCATGAACACAACATTTCCTAAAAAATGTTAACCAGAAATTTCGCTTTGCTTTTACACCAAAAAACAGTAACTTTGCCCATTAACAATTAACGCTATACACAATTAATGAGCAAAAAGAAGAAAGAAAATACAGAAGCACTTCACACCTGCATTATCGATGCAATTTCAGAGAAAAAAGGAGAGAAGATTATTAGTCTCGAACTGGGATCGTTGCCAAACGCTGTTTGTAAGCATTTTGTAATATGCCATGCCGAATCGACAACTCAGGTAGCCGCCATAGCCGAAAACATTGAAGACAAGGCTAAAGAGGTGCTAAACGAAAAACCCTGGCAAAAAGGAGGATATGAAAACAGCATATGGGTAGTTCTCGATTATGTTGACATTGTTGTTCATGTATTTCAAACGCAATGGAGAGAATTCTATAAGCTCGAAGATCTTTGGGCCGATGCGAAACGAACCAGCTACGAGTAAACATTATTTCACCGTTTTGGTTACTATCATCTTTAACAACAATCAATATCCAGCAAGATAAATGGAAAACAACAATACAGACCCCGAAAAAGAAAAGGATAAGAAACAACAAGGATCAACAAACGGTTCTTCAGGCAAAGGAGGAAACAACCTAAACTTTGGTGGCAAAAAATTTAACGTATACTGGATTTACATCCTCATAATCCTTGGTATACTAGGCCTCAACCTATTCTATAGCACGAAAGAGCCCATTGAAACTACCTGGCAAGACGTTCAGGTGCAAATGATTAAGCAGGGCGACATTAAAAAACTAGTTGTAGTGCGCAACTCGGGCAAAGTTGAGGTTTACATTAAAGATAATAGCCTTAGCAAATACTCGGGAAAACTAGGGCAAGATGCTGAGAACGTAAATCGCAAGGGGCCACACTTCTTCTTCACCATTGGCTCAATCGATGCTTTTGAGCGACAGCTTGAAGAAGCCCAAAAAGAGCTTACCGTTAGCGAACGCATATCGCCCGTTTACGAAGATAGGCCTAACTACTTTGGCGAAATTGTTACTTGGCTACTTCCAATAATAATCCTCGTAGGGGTTTGGCTCTTCATTTTTAAACGGATAAGTAAAGGCGGCGCTGGCCCAGGTGGTGCGGGCAACATTTTTAGCGTAGGCAAATCCAAAGCCCAGCTATTCGATAAGGAATCGAACATCAAAATTGATTTTAAAGATGTTGCAGGGCTCGAAGAGGCTAAGGTTGAAATTATGGAAATTGTCGATTTCCTTAAAAATCCAAAGAAATACACCAACCTAGGAGGGAAGATCCCAAAAGGCGTTCTGCTTGTTGGCCCTCCGGGCACTGGAAAAACGTTACTTGCTAAAGCAGTTGCCGGCGAGGCAAATGTCCCATTCTTCAGTATGTCGGGTTCCGATTTTGTTGAAATGTTTGTTGGTGTTGGCGCATCACGCGTTCGCGATTTGTTTAAGCAAGCCAAGGAAAAGGCTCCCTGCATTGTGTTTATCGATGAGATTGATGCAATAGGTAGAGCAAGAGGAAAAAATGCCAACTTCTCATCGAACGATGAGCGCGAGAACACCCTGAACCAGCTTCTTACCGAAATGGATGGTTTTGCCTCGAACCAAGGGGTAATAATTTTAGCAGCAACCAACCGCGCCGATATTCTCGACCGAGCCCTAATGCGTGCTGGCCGCTTCGACCGTCAGATACACGTTGAACTGCCCGATTACAAAGAAAGACAGGAAATATTTAAGGTACACCTTAAACCGCTTAAACTTGAGGAAAACTTTAGCATCGACTTTTTGGCTAAGCAAACCCCTGGTTTTTCGGGTGCCGACATTGCTAATGTTTGTAACGAGGCGGCGCTAATTGCCGCTCGAAAGAACAAAGAATTTGTTGAGAAGCAAGACTTTTTAGATGCTATTGACAGGATTATTGGCGGCCTCGAGAAGAAAAACAAGATTATCTCTCAGGAGGAAAAACGCACAATAGCCTTCCACGAGTCGGGTCATGCTACGGTTAGCTGGCTTTTAGAGCATGCAAACCCTCTGCTAAAGGTATCTATAATACCACGTGGCCGTGCCCTTGGTGCAGCGTGGTACCTACCCGAGGAACGCCAGCTTACCACCACCGAGCAAATGCTCGATGAGATGAGCTCGGCACTTGGAGGAAGAGCTGCTGAAGAGCTAATGTTCGGAAAAATATCTACTGGGGCACTTAACGATCTGGAAAAAGTTACCAAGCAGGCCTACGCTATGGTTGCCTACTTTGGCATGAGCAACGAGATTAAGAACATTAGTTTCTACGACTCCTCAGGACAAAGCGAGTACGCATTTTCAAAACCCTACAGCGAGAAAACGGCCGAGGTTATCGACAGCGAGGTAAAGCTTATCATCGATACTGCCTACAATAGAGCAAAAGATATTCTTACTAACAACAAGGCTGGCTTAACCCAACTTGCAGAGCTACTGCTTGATCGAGAGGTTATTTTTAGTGAGGATTTAGAGACTATTTTTGGTCCCCGTAAATCGCACACCAGAGCCGAAGAGCTTGTAAAAGACATTGAGGAGGAAGAGAAGAAACACGAGGGTGAGGACAAAAAGGATAAAGAAAACAGTTAACAATAATAACCATGGACGAAAAAAACTGGTCGCTTGTATTCACTACAGCCCAACCTTTTCAGGCCGAAATTGTAAAACAGATGCTTGGCAGTAACGGTATTGAGGCTGTAGTTCTGAACAAGCAAGACTCATCGTACCCCTCAATAGGAGAAGCCGAGGTTTACGTTTCATCTGAAGCAGAAACTAAGGCAAAAAAACTCATTGAAGAGCTAGAATTTTGAGCACATTTGTACAACGCACTATTACCGGAACACTATTCGTGCTGGTTATCGTAGGATCTATTATCCTAGGACGCTACAGTTTTTTTGTTGTTTTCCTTGGGCTCACCCTAGCAACACTTTACGAGTTTTACCGGCTAACCTTTAAGGCTCGAGTTAGACCTCAGCACCTTTACGGGCTGGTTTTAGGAGCAGTAATATTTACCGTAAACTATTTATTTGCCATTGGAAGGCTTGGTAACTATATCTTTCTTGGGCTTATCCCCCTAGTGCTGAGCGTTTTTATTATTGAACTTTTTAGAAATCACCAGAAGCCAATGCACAACATTGGCTACACGCTGCTCGGACTTATTTACATTGCCCTCCCGTTTTCGCTTCTCAACTACTTTGCCCTTAGCTACGCATCGTATCGCATAGGTTTTCAAACCAGCCTGCTGCTTGGTTTCTTTATTTTAACTTGGGCTAACGATACAGGAGCATATGCGTTTGGGCTAAGCATTGGACGAAACAAAATGTTCCCTCGCATATCACCAAAAAAATCGTGGGAAGGCCTTGTAGGGGGGATTTTTACAACACTGCTTACAGCATGGATTCTATCGCTATTCTTTATTGAAATATCGCTCTTTCACTGGATTGCAATTGGACTAATTACTGCCTCAATGGGCGTATTTGGCGATTTAGTTGAATCGATGTTTAAGCGAAGTATTGGTGTAAAGGACTCCGGCAAGTTTTTGCCTGGGCATGGAGGTCTTTTAGACCGTTTCGACTGCATTCTGCTATCAGCACCCATTGTTTTTGTTTACCTCGAGATGATGATGCTGATATAACGATTTAAAAACGCTTTTTTTAACTAACAGAACACCTATTACAAATACATAGATGAGAATACACAGAGAAGGCAGAACAATTTTACTAATTGCATTAATACTATTTGCAAGCATTAGTTTCGTATTCTGGTATGCCATAAGCAACATTGCGCTCTACATTATTTTAGGCGTAACCGTACCACTCTACATATTTATGCTTCGATTTTTCAGGGTACCCAAACGCACTGTTAAACTCGATGATGAAAAAGTGCTATCGCCTTGCGACGGAACCATTGTTGCCATTGAAGAGGTTGATGAGCCAGAATATTTAAAAGAAAAGTGTATTCAGGTATCAATATTCATGTCGGTTTGGAACGTGCATATTAACTGGCATCCAATTAGCGGAGATATTATCTACCAAAAGTATCATCCTGGCAAATTTTTGGTTGCATGGGAGCCAAAATCGTCAACCCTAAACGAGCGCACAACAATTGCCCTTAAACGACCCGATGGTGTTCAAGTACTCTACCGCCAGATTGCTGGTTATCTTGCCCGACGCGTTGTTTGCTACGCAAAACAAGGCGAAAAAGCAAAGCAAGGTCAGGAAATGGGTTTTATAAAATTTGGGTCAAGAGTTGACCTCTTCCTTCCGCTTAGCGCAACGGTAAAGGTAAGTATTGGCCAAAAAGTAAAGGGAACGCAAAGCACCATTGCTGTTATTGCTGAAAACAAATAGAGCGTTAGTTAAGTTTTCCCCGTAAACGAAAACCGCTCTAGTATGCCTTTTTTATTGAAGTAAAAGTTAAAGGTTCGCCCAAACTTTGGTTCTTTAATTGATATTGTATCGTTAGGCAAAGGGTCAAAATCGGTAAAACAATTAAAAAACTGCGCTTTAGCCATACCCTTTCTAATCCCGTTAACAAGCACAATTTGGGGGTTTCGAACATTTCCTCCAAGCAAAAATTCTTGGCTAAACTGAGTTTTGTAAACGCTAATTTTCGATTTTTTAAAAAGGAAGTTGTATACCGTATCGGGCTTATGATGAGGTCGCGGGTTACGCTTTATCAGCTTCTGAACTCGTGTACCCTCAGGCAAACCCGCCTTAAAATCGTCAATACTCTCGTTATGCCCAAAGGGCTTTAGCATGAACTCCTCAACTGGTATTGGATTTACCTCTACCTCAACTGGCTGGTTGAGAATTGAGCACGATGATAAGGCAGTGAGAATAATTACTAAAAATATTTGCTTCATCTGGTCATTATTAGTTAGCAAACCACCAAACCTACCTATGCGAAAATTAAACTAATCAATTTGGCTTTTTGTTTTACAATGGTATAAACAAATATACTACGATTTTTTTCAAACTACTTAGCAAAAGTATAACTGTCACATATTCTGAAAAATAAAACAACGATGAATTTTAAATATTTGCAAACAAGGTATTCATAGTAAGTAGATAAATAGCATTTAAAATAAATTTAGTTTGTTTTAACTCTTTATTGAATTACAAATACCTACTTTTGCAAAAAAATTTGCATTGAATAATTTTTTCCAAATATCATTAGTAATTCTAATTTCAGGCATAAGTGCTTTTTTTCAATTAGGGTCTCCCATTTCAAGCGAGGCTAAAAGTGAAAACACCTATGCCAAAAATAGTAACCACTGGGGCACAACCCTATCCGACTCCATAGGCATTCCTACTGATGCTCTCAACCTTGCTATTAGAGGTTACGTTCGCCTAAAGCAGCAAAATAGCCTAAAAAACGATTCGCTAATAGCTATTATCGATTTTAGTAAACCCTCGGTTGAGGATAGATTTTTTATTATTAATCTAAGAAGCAAACAGGTTATAAAAAAAACCTTAGTTGCCCATGGCAAAAACTCGGGAGTACTAAATGCCGAATCGTTCTCCAACACAGTTCACTCAAACCAGAGCAGCCTAGGGCTTTTTGTAACACAAAACACCTATACGGGCAAGCATGGGTACTCGCTAAGGTTAAACGGGGTTGACAAGGGCATTAACGATAATGCATTTAAGCGGGCAGTTGTAATACACGGAGCCGATTACGTAAGCGATTACTTCATACAAAAGCATCAGCGTTTAGGGCGCAGCTTTGGTTGCCCTGCCCTACCTATTGACGAAACAAAAGAGATAATTGATTTGATAAAAGACGGCACCTGCCTCTTTATTTACCATCCAACGCTTAGCGCTATATCTCAAGCAAACCCGGGAACGTAGCCATAATTTCCTGCTTATCGCGATTGTAAATATCAGCAAAAAACTGCATGTTCCTATCCTCAGCAGCAGTACAAGTAATGTATTGGATGTGCACATCGAGCTGATTGCTTAGCTCAATATCGGTTGTACTTCGGTTTGATATTAGCTGCTGAATGTTTAGCTCATCCTCAACAAACCTATCGGTTATGTACTGCGCAAGCTTATCGGGGTTTTCAAGCCTTATGCAACCATGCGAAAAAGTTCTTACTTCGTGATTGAAGAGGTTACGCGAGGGTGTATCGTGAATGTAAACGCTGTAATCGTTAGGAAACAAGAATTTTATCAATCCTAGCGCATTCGATGTGCTATTTCTTTGACGCAATGCGTATCGATTTCCTAGCGGATCGGGATTGCTCCAATCAATAGCCTTGCTGTCAACCTTTTGCTCAAAACTATTAATTACGTAGTAGCCATTCCGAGTTAAATAAGTAGAATCGCTTCGTATCTTATGCAGCATTTTTGCAACAATACTCTTGGGTACAGTCCAATACGGATTGGTTACAACCCTATCAATCTTACCTGAAAACACGGGAGTTGGAGTTTCTGCCTTACCAACTATAACCCTAAAAGTTTCCAACTCTTTCATCGAGTCAATAACGTGCAGCTTAAACTCAGGAATATTCACGAACAGGAAACTACCCTCGAGGCCATTCATTTGCCTTAAGCGGTTAATATTTAAACAGGCCTGAAAATACCGATACTGAAGCATCGAAACCAAAACCTCATGCGTTTGAGCATTCAGCGTAGAATCAACTGTAAGTCCAAGTTTGCTTTGCACCCGTGCAATTAGCTGTTTGCTGTTTTGTGACGAATCAATGTATGTAAAATCGGATAAACCAGCCGTATAAAACGCCTTTGCAAGCATGTTATCATCAATAAACTTTGGCGTGGTATGCTTTACCGATAAGTGCATATCGATGAAGTTAGGGAGCGATGCAATAATTCGGTTATACTTTTCCAGCTTAGGTTGCAAAGCCAAAACCATTGGTTTTAGGCTATCGGCTTCCAATGCATTTGCCAGCAAGTACGAAACACCCATGCTTGCTACAACGCTATCGGTAAGAAATGATTCAGCATTAACCCCCCGATTCAGATAAAGCATCAGCCTAAGCGCAGCAGCCGTTGCCTGCAACTCAAGGTTAACCCTTGCAGCTAATGAGCCTGTAGTAGCTAGTTGACTAATTAAAACTTTTAGATTACTCGTACTAAAATAATCAACGGGGAAACCTAAATAGGTTGCGCTATCGAGTAGGCTTATAAGTTCTGTCAGCTGACCATTTGCTCCAAACGCATCAGTCCATGCCGACGCAAACTCCTGTTGTGTATAGAATTGCTGCACCTGCCTCTGCACAAGCGGGCTACTAATTAATGAGGAATCTGCATTGGAATAAACAGCGGTAAGAATTTCGTACTGTAAATCGATAAACCTATAGCTAACCTTTTTTTCATTTGCACTATTTGGTAGCTGGTAGCTGGTTAGCACAACCAGCATAATAAATGCCGATAGCTTAACCAATAGGTTCAGCCAAGCTGGTTTTACCCTTCGCTGTTCGGCTCGATTAAATTCAAACTCTAAAATTGTGCTATTATCAACCATGATTTAGGGTAGCTGGTTTTACCATTATGTACGTTGATAATACCAAAAAGGGAACATTTTTTACATGAAGGTATGGTATTGTTTGACAAACAACCAAATTCCTATTACACAAGCGTATTTGCCTGACAAAGTGAACATTAACCTACACTCTTTGTGTTTGCTGAGAATAAAAAAATCTTTTATAAAACTAAATCAACGAAAAAGTTTACAAATCAAAATACGAACATTTTCAGAAACAATAGCGCATAATACTTAGTGACATATATTGGTAATTATTATAGAATTTTTATCTTGCGCATACTATTAACCTTAAACCAACTAACTATGAAAAGTCGCATTTTAATTACAGGGGTCATTGCATTCATTGTTGCTTTTACCTCTTGTCAACAACATGAAGAACTATTCGAAGAGGTTTTGCAGGAGCATGACGACAATGTTATTCTGGAGGAAAACCCAAAACCACTCTCGTTGAAAGAGATTAAAGAAGAAATAACATCAACACTAAAAGAGAAAGGAGACTTCCGCTGGGAAGAGTGTTCAGATTATTTTTTGTGGAGCGCACTAATGCACGGAGACTCAACGCTAATAATTGGCTATAGTTCTGAGATAATTCCAAATGCCAAATCGCCCGAAATTGGCCTGGCAAAAAAAGAAGTAACCTCATTAGTAAACAGATTTGAAGGCAACGACCTAACCAAAGGGGAAGATAGTTTTATTGATGATTTTGGAGAATTTACACACCTTCTCTTTAGGGTTGAGAAACTTCAAACTTTAAAAGAACTGCGAAAAAACAGAAATGTTAGGTTTATTGAACCTGGTGTTTTACCTGATGTTTTTAGCGACCAATATACCGATAAGTCAAGTGGAGATTGTGATGATAATTATGTAATAAACCCGAATGACCTTGTAAGTAAAACCGTAAACGGTTACACATCTAATGTATCGTGGGCTTTTGATGCAAACGGAATAACTACGTGCTGGAGTGTTACAACTGGCTCGGGTGTTAGAGTAGGAGTTATTGATACTGGTGTAAAAACCGATTATGCTTTGGATGGTAGCACCTTTAAAGCCACTAATCCGTCGCGCTTGTATTCGTGGAAATATATCAGAAGCAAATGGTACGAAACCGATATAAGTAATCCCTGGGACATAGAGGGACACGGCACCTTTATGGCTAGTGCAATTGCTGCTCCTTTTGGAGTTGATGATATTATTCCCGGCGCAGCATTTAACTGTAATATTACAACCTACAGAGTGGCAAACGATGTTATTTTAGGTATGGCAGGAGAAAGGCGAAGGGTTTCTGAAGCATTTAAAAAGCTTGCCGACGAAGGGATCAGAATTATTTCCATGTCAATGGGCCATCCCCTACACTCAAATACAATTGAAGAGGGTGTTGCTTACGCCTACAATAAAGGCGTTATTATTTTTTGTGCTGGAGGAACAAGCAAAGAATGGTTATCGGAGAGCATTCGTAACCTAGCCATTTATCCAGCGCGCGACTCAAGGGTTATTGGCGTTACAGGTATAAAGCAAAATGGAAACTTAGGAAGCAACTGCCATTGGCACACTTCCGAAATTGATTTTGCACTAATAATGGAAAGAAACTATGATGATTGCAGAAAATCGCCAACCGCTGGCTGGGACACCCCTGCATACTATGTTGGAGGTTCATCGGTAGCTACTGCAATGATGGCAAGTATTGCTGCCATGTACAAGAGCACATTCCCATGGGTAAACAGGTATACCATATACAACTGGTTAAAATCGTGCGCAACCCCAAACCAATGGACAAAGTACGGAACGGTTAATGTAACCAATAAAATTAGGCCTTGGGTTCAAATATCTCAAACCTCAAACTACGGAAACAACTTCCAACTTAAGGCTTCTGTTCTAGGTGGGGGACTTCCGGGTTATACTTATAGCTGGAGCTACACGGTTTATCCTTTTGGCAATAGCTTAACTAGCTTCACACCAAATGGAAGTAACCTTAATTTAACCATCAACAACAACGTACAACGGCTATTTGTTGGCGTTACGGTAACCGATGCCAGAGGTTTTACTGGTGTTGCTGAGTTTATTATTGATAACCCAAATTTCTCAGGTGATACAGGAGGAATAATTCCATACTAGCAAGTAGAATAAAGTAAATTTGAAAAGAGGCTGCTAGAAAGCAGCCTCTTTTTCGTAGCATGGAAAAGCAAACATCTTCAATCTATCGGCAAATAACATCCAGTCTATTACCAATACTTTCACATCAGTTCAACAGATTCCGAAAATCCTTACGTGATATACGTCACATATAATCATGTTTTTATGGTAGTACGTAGGCAGGTAATTGCATTTAGTCTACTTTTTAAATCCCCCCTTAATTTGCGCTTTATATTGGTCGAGCAATTTAAAAAACTAACCACATTTTTAAACCTAACCAATTTTAATCGTATGAAAACAAAGTTATTAGGACTAGCAATTATTGCGGGCATCATTTTTACTGGTTGCCAAAAGGAGGAATTAACGCCTCAAACCGAACAGGATTCGAACGTAACCTTGCAAGAGCTTAAACATGGCGATGCCATACCCAACAGCTATATTGTTGTGTACAAAGAAACGGGCAAGTTCAGAAGCATTGAGCAGAATTTTTTTGATGCCAAAAGCGCATTGCAAAGAGATTTCAGCTCGAAAAACGAGCCTTTAGAAAAACTTTACGATGAAAAAGTTAAATCGTTCCGCAACGAATACGAACTGGTGCTTAACGATTTGAGCATACCCACCGAAGCCATTGAGCACGTTTACACTGGCTCGGTTTACGGCGTTGCAGCAAAGCTAACACCCGAAGAGGCTGAATTGCTAAAGATGGACAAAAGGGTTGACTTTGTTGAGCCCAACCGCTACGTTGAGCTTAGCTACATTACAGAAGGCGAAGCCGTAACCTCCGAAAAAGCCCAAACTACCCCTTGGGGCATATCGAGGGTTGGCTACACAAACTATAGCGGCGATATGGTTGCATGGATTCTCGATACTGGCGTACAGTATAACCACCCCGATTTAAACGTATGGACAGGTGCTAGCCGCTCATTCGTATCGGGCCAATCGTACAACGATGGAAACGGACACGGTACCCACGTGGCCGGAACCATTGCGGCTAAAAACAACACCATTGGCGTTGTGGGTGTTGCTGCTGGTGCATACGTGGTTGCCGTTAAGGTTTTGGCAAACAACGGCGGAGGATCGTACGCAGGTATTATTTCGGGTATCGACTATGTTCGCAGCAACGCGTGGGCTGGCGATGTGGCTAACATGAGCCTTGGCGGACCGGCCTCATCAGCGCTTGACAATGCGGTAATTAACCTAGCCAACAAAGGGGTATGGTGCATTATTGCCGCAGGCAACGATTACCGCAATGCCAACAGCTACTCGCCTGCTAGAATAAACGGAACTTACATCTACACCGTTTCGTCGCACGATGTAAACAACCGTTTCTCAACCTTCTCAAACTACGGCAACCCACCAATCGACTGGTGTGCACCAGGCACCAGCATTTACTCAACATGGATAAACAGCTCCTACAGAACCATTAGCGGTACCTCAATGGCAACCCCACACGTTGCGGGTATACGCATTATGGGCGCACCCCGCGTTGGTGGCTACGTAAGCAACGACCCCGACGGCTCAGCCGACCGCCGAGCAGTTCGATAGCCATTTTCGATTAGTTCCTATGCAGAACCCCAATTGAACACTAGAATTCTATTGGGGTTCTTTTTCTGCGATACCTATGTCGCTATAGCCGTGTGGCTTTTGCCACAGCAAATCCATCTCCTTGCCAAAAAGGCCTTATGGCTACTAACCAAATATAACCATTTCCTTTACTTGGTTACCATGCGTGAGAACCGAATCTAGCTTTTTGGACGAGACGAATTTGGTATAGCCAATGGTGAGGTAGCGATCAGGAGACCGCTGTTTAACTACGACGAAGTTATAAACTTCGCCGAGCCGAGGTTTTAGTTTATGGCTCATAAATATAATCATTGTGGCTCAAAAGGCCGCAATATTGATCCGTATTTTCTTTCGAAATGAGCCACAACTGACTTTAGAAGTTACATTTCATTGTATATCCCCCCGCTCGGCGAAGTCTCTTGACTTCGTCGAGCCGAAGGAAAATTCAATATTTCTGTAACATGCGCAACATGACTAGACTCTCTATAATGGTTTACGCAAAATAATACTTTCTTTATTTGCAGAACATTATTCACTATATTTGCGTTAAACACTATAGTCCAACATATGTACTAAACAGTGTATGTTAAATAGCAAAGCATCGTAAGCAAAACAAATAAGCACAAGCAGACTTTGCCATTGCAAGGCAATTTTATTCAATGTAATACTTAATTTATGCAAACAGTAACAATAGAACTTACAGATAATAACTCTTTAAAGGCTTTACAAGACTTAGAGCATAAGCAACTGATTAGGATTGTAAAAGAGCCTGATTTAAACTCTTATGCTTTGCCTGGAGAACCAATGAGCGAGCAAGATTTTAAAAAGTGGGTTGAGTACACCGAAGATTCTCCAACTATAAGTATAACCGAAGCCAAACAACGATGGGCAACACAAAAGAAAAAGCTCCAAAAGCTTATTCGTTAAGAATAACCGAAAACGCTCTCCAAAATATTGATGATATTACTGGCTATATTGCCTACATCAACCACCAGCCTTTAAATGCTATTCGTGTCGGTGATAAAATATTTGAGACCATAGACCGTATTGAGCAAAATCCTTTAGTATTTCGGGAGTGCGAAGAAATTCCAACAAAAACCAAGATTTACCGCAAAGCGGTTTGCATGAGTTGGCTTATCATTTACAAAATTAAAGCCTCTGAAATAGTTGTTCTTGGCATAATTCACGGTAGCCGTAGGGCTTCAAAAGTTAGGAAATTTCGAAAAGTAAAATAAAATACCCCGCTCGGCGAAGTCCCCGGTTCGGCGGCGGTTGCACCGCCGTCGGTTTATATCATGCAGGTTAAACCTGCAATTGGCAAACAGCCCTATATCACCCATAGGTCTTCCACATAAAGTCAACTTCAATAACATCGATTACAGATTCCAGACCTGCATAGTTCCTCGCACTTGAGTACAGGTAATCTTCTGGGTTTACAACAATTCCGCTTCGAACCGGATTGTTATGGATATACTGTACCTTCTGCTCAATAAATTTCTGACTATAAATATGCTCAGCATGGTTCTCATGTGTCCATACCTGATGCGTTTGATTGTCCTTAAGCTTTGCGTGGTATTTAAACACCATCCCCATCCATTCGCTGCGGCTCTCCTTGCCCGACTCCATTATCTCAACGAATCGTTTGCTGGTATATCTCTTAAAATCGCGAATGAAGCCGCTTAAATCGCCCACCTCACTTTGGGCCAGCAGATGGATATGGTTTGACATGATAACAAATGCAAACAGGTTTAGTCCCTTGTTTTGTTGGCAGTACTTAAAGCTATCGATAACCACATCGCGGTAATCTCTGCGCGAAAACAGATCAACCCACCCCACTACCTGAAAGGTTAAGAAGTGCGCCCCATCCTTCTCGTGTATTTTGTAGCCGGTTGACATGCTTTCTTATAACTCAATCTAATAGACCCAAAACTATAAAATAATTTGATTATGCTAGTAACGCAGGCGAAGCCTGCTTCAAAATAGTCCGACTCAGGTGCAACCTGAGCCGAACGGGGGGTACCTGCCCATATTGCGTTCGCCTACCAAAACTTGGTCAGGCAAGCAACCGCCGCCGAACGGGGGTGTAACTATTCAGGAGCCCTCACCTCTATATCTTTAGTATATAAAGAGCCATCATCTTTAATCCCAATTATATAATTAACAATTACCTCCACTTCTTCGTCATTGTCAATTATTCTTTCAACTAGTATCTGCTTAATCATATCGTAGGGAAGTTTCTCATGTTTTTCCCATATGCTTAAAAACTCTAGGTAATTAAGCCTGTGCTCTACCCTTGGATGGGATGAGCCAAAAAGTAATTTAAGTTGAAAAAAAGGAGGTTTTGCTGGAGGTGACATCACTTCCCAAAAGGTTCCTTTTTTTAGTTCCATAAAAACCCTATAAGTATTAAGCGAAGAACTATCCACATATTCACTAATTTTTTGATGTGAAACAGTGTCTTGAAAAAGAATATATGCGGTCAGTTTCAGCCTTAAATAGGTACGCAGATGACCTTCTACTTGTCGTTGCGGATTTACTTCAACAACAACTATATCTTCCTTATTCTGAGAAACCACCATAAATGGGTATAGGACAAATAATATTACAATCCAATTATATAGTTTGCTTCGAAAAACTCTGTCGAATTCTCGTTTTTCCATAACATTTTATTTAAAGAATAGTGTATAAAAACCTCTTACGTTAAAATTACTTGACCAATCAACAGTAAAAAGTTCTGTACCCGATTTCCCTTCTGGGATTTTTGTTATCAAATTAACAATCACATCGCCCAAAAGATGTAGATGTCCATCAGGGGTTATGTTTAGAGAAGAAAACCCAGTCCCAAGTATATCATAAGAATTGAGGTCT
>NPID01000972.1_pt2 | contig 27444 bp, 25 predicted proteins | sample 8637491 | NCBI WGS metagenome assembly NPID01 (sample SAMN07420843, study PRJNA396082) | bioreactor metagenome | isolation source: sample BA6 brine-fed electro-methanogenic bioreactor BA | place: Japan: Kochi | collected 2016-06-14 | reverse complement strand
TCAGTCGGGAACCTATGGTGTGCTTATGGTAACCGATGTTATTCTTGGAGAAGACGGTTACGTTGAGTTCGAATACAAAATACAGTAGTACTTACCTTTTTTTCATAACCCCAAAAGGAAATATTCCTTTTGGGGGTTATGCTATTTTAAAAGCTATGCAACGATACTTATTACTCTTGGCTCTGTTTTCGTTTTTGCTTACTTCGTGTGAAAAGGAAACGGAGGATAATACACCCCCAATAATTGTTTTCAAATTTGGTGAGTACACCGCCGATGGCCAGTATGTTCCCGTGGGAGGAAAGTTATCATTTGGCATTGCTGCCTCCGAAGGGGGAGCACCGCTCACAAATTTTAGGGTACAGCGCATTGCCGATGGCAATGTTATAACCGAGGTTGATAAAGGGATGTTTGTTCCAAGTGGAGGAATTGAACAAACGGTGAACGCCGTTAAATCGCCTGCTTTAGTTGAGGAGTGGCGCTTTATGGTGATGAATGCCAATAGGGATAGTGCAGTTATATCGCGCACCATAAACTTAGGAGAAGGCTCGGCCTATGGACCAATTCGGCATTTTGAGTCGGTAACTATTGGTATGCAGGATAACGATGAGTACCCTCACTTTTTGGATTTGAATTCGGGTGTGGCATATAGTAACGAAACGGTTACTGGCAACGAGTCTGCAATCGACCTGCTTGCTTTTGTTTACTACACCGGAGGGAAATGGTCGCCAACCCTGAATTGTCCGGGTTACGGATCAATTTCGAGTTACTATCCTGCTGTTGGCCAGTGGGAAACTGCAAACACAACTCTTTACGATTATAATTCGGTTGATAACGATTTGGTTGATCCCTTGGATTTTGAGGCTGCCGCTAACGATAGCCTACTTATCTACTCGTTTAATCCGCAAACAGCAAATGCCAACTGCAAGTATTGTTATACAGGTAAAATTATCCCATTCCGAACCGAAGAGGGTAAGTTTGGCCTAATAAGGGTTCTATATGCCGATGAGGTTTCAACCGGTTATATGGAGTTGGAAATTAAAATTCAGGAGTAAGCATATGAGATTATTCAAGCTATTAGTATTTCTTTTCATACTTTTCCCATTCGCATCATTGGCTCAGCAACTTGTTACCGGAACGGTAAAGGATAGCAAGCTGGGAATTGCCATCGAAAATGTTCACATTAGAGTTGGAAAACAAATTACAACAACTAACGCCAAGGGGGAGTTTAAGGTACAAATCCAAAAGCCTGGCAGTTATTTAGTTGTTGTGTCGGCTGTTGGCTACAAACCACAGCAAAGTAAAGTAACCACAGCAGAAGATGTTATTACTAATGTGAATTTTATACTTGAAGAGGATGACATCTTTATTGATGAAGTAGTGGTAACAGCTACCCGAACCGAAGGGAAAATTAGCGATATACCCGGAAGGGTTGAGGTTGTTACTCCTGAGAGGATTAACCTAGTTTCGTACCAAAGCGTTGATGAGCTTTTAGCCCTACTCCCTGGGGTACAAACTTCGCGTTCGTTCGGTTTGTTTTCATTCCGCTCAACGGTGTCAATGCGTGGTGTGAGCGCAAAGGAGCAAGCACGAACACTTGTGCTTTTAAATGGTGTACCGGTTAATAAGGCCGATGGTGGCTCGGTAAACTGGAATCTAATTTCAACAGGAGAGATTGAGCGAATAGAGGTAATTAAGGGCCCCGGTTCGGCGCTTTATGGCGGGAATGCCATGGGAGGAATTATTAATGTGGTAACGAAAAAACCAACTAAAAAAATTGAGGGTAGCGTATCGGCGCATTATGCAACGTATAATACCAAAGGAGTAAATGCAAAGTTTGCAGGGAAGCTTAAAAATGGTTTTTACTGGTCGGCCAATGGCCTATTTCGCAATAGCGACGGTTATATAACCCAATCGCCAGCCGAACAGCAGGAGAATCCGTATATCGTAAACTCTACCTTTGAGGAGAAGGTAATGCATTTTAAAACGGGTTTCGATGGTGGAGAGAAATTTTCGGCAGAGGTTGATTTTACCTTTTTCGACGATGTAAGAACAACAGGCGAGCAGGTATACCAAACTTTAGGAAATACCCGCGAATACGACACGTATCAGTTGCGATCAGTGTTTAAAGGCGGTAAAGGTAATTTCAGCTGGAATGCATCAGCATTTTTTCAACGAGAGCATTACAAAAGGGTTAGCGAATGGTTTAAGGATGACTACACCTGGTACGATGTTCTTTCGCTTAGGAGCGATTACGGCTTGCTAACCAGCGCAAACTACAAGTTTGCTAATCACTCAATAACCGGAGGTGTTGATGTTCGCCTTGGCGAAGTTGATGCTTCGGATGTTTACTACACTTCGCCCGATAGGGTTGATAATAGCGGGAAAATGGATTTCTATGGATTTTACCTGCAGGATGTGGTTGGTTTTTTTGATAATTGGCTTACCATTACAGCAGGAATTCGCTACGATTTTGCCCGTTTTTACGAGGGCGAATTTGCCATTTACAATCCATCGGCCGAAACAAATTTTATGGATCAGTACCAGTTCTCTGGACAGGATCCTGTTAGCTGGGGAGCCTTTAGTCCGCGCATATCGGCTCAGTTTAAGCCAAGCCATNNCATAAGTACAGGGTATACGCTAGTTATAGCCGTGGCTTTAGGCCATCGGTACTCGACGATTTATGCCGATCAGGTAGAGTTAGGGGCGGATTTAAGGTGGCAAACGAAAAGCTAACCCCGGAATATCTTAACAACTTTGAAATTGGTGGCGACTACAAGCCAACCGATTGGGCCCGCATAGCCGCAAGCGCATTCTACTCAAAGGGGAAAGATTTTCTGTACTATGTATCTACTGGCGATTCTATCGATATGGGCTTTGTTAGGCCTATTATGATACCTGCAAATATTTCGGGAGTAAATATTATTGGGTTTGAAACCGATTTTTCCGCTACGCCAATTCGTAACCTAACCGTTTTTGGCAGCTACGCATTTGCACAGTCCAAAATAACCCAGTACAACCCGAAAGAAGCCAACATAGGCTTGCCCGACGATTATGAGCTTCCTAAAGAGTTGGACCTAACCGGAAATTTCCTCACCGATGTGCCCATGCATTCGTTTAGCCTTGGAGCCTTTTTTCGTCATCATTGGGTTAATGCTAGCTTAACCTCAAGGTACGTTGGCCAAATGTACATAAACGATTTGAATGCCTACGATGATTGGGTTCTCAGCAATAGGCTACCCGCTGCATTTACCGTCGATTTAAGGTTGTCGCGCGAGCTACTCAATCATGTTGAGGTATCACTAAGCGTTCAGAATATTCTCGATAAAAAAATTATCGATAGCAGCTTGTCGGTTGGGCCAGGTCGATTTGTAACCCTTGAGGTTAAAGCAAAAATTTAGCAATTGGTAAATATCATCAAATAGATATTATTATGAGTAAATTTTTATTAGCTATGCTTCTTATCTCTAGCATAACCTTGTCGTCGTGCCGCTTTATGCCCGATGCTATTTCAGGTGCAACTCGAGGGTACGATGCCGACGGGAATAGCTTTTACCACAGAACCGAAGAAACCCGCTTAAAGGCAAGCGATCTTTTTGTTGAGGGAGAGGTTAAAAACCCGGGGAAAGTTAGCTATAAGAAGTATCTTAAACGAGAGGTACTATACAAAGAGGCAACCCTAAACAGCGAAGGAAAGGTCGATTTTGTTGGTGCCTATCGATACCGAGGGTATTCTCTTTTCGATTTGCTCAACCCTTTTATGCTTAACAAGAAAAATGCTGAAGAGTTTGTGCCGGCTACTGATGTTTATATTGTTATTGAAAACGATAAGGGCGAAAGCGTGGTTTTTTCGTGGGAGGAAATCTACCTTAACCACACCATGCATCAGGTAATTATTGCAACTGAACAGGCAAGCATTGAGCCCTACAAACGCGAGGTAAACTATCCTAAAGAAGAGGTTTGGAAGGTAGTTGCATCAGCCGATTTATTTGCCTATCGGCAGCTATCGAATCCAACTCGGATTATTGTAAAATCATTCGATAAGAAACATTATCCTATCGATAGAGAACTTGAAGAGCCATTTAGCCCGAGCGTGAACATTGTTATTAACGATGAGCTAATGCGTACAGTTGATGCAAACATAGCCAACGTTCCTGTTTTAGAATATAGTTCTGTTTTCTATGGTATGGGAATGGGCTATCACGATACACCTACCTTTGAGGGGCCAACCCTTCGTCCTCTGGTTTGGGAGTACTTACAGCCAAGTTTTTCGGAGTGGATGCAAAACGGGTTGGTATGCATAGTTGGGAAGGACGGATTTCGTAATGTTTTAAGCGTAAGCGAGCTATTTAATCGTACCGATCAGGTAGAGCCAATTTTGGCAATTCCTCCAGCCGAATCAGGACGAGGGCATTATAGGCTCTATCTTCCTTCGGCATTTTATGCCGATTTCTCAGTTCGAAATTTGGCAGAGCTCTATTTTTTTCAGGACTAGTGAAAATACCATTAAACAAAAAGGAGCCTAATTTAGGCTCCTTTTTGTTTTTAGTGAGTAATAAGTTATTCTGATGGGGGTAGTAAAACAGTATCAATTACGTGTACCACACCGTTTTTAGCCTCAATGTTAGCCACTACAACTTTTGCATCGTTAATAAAAACGCCATCGTTGTTAATGGTAACGGTTATATTGCTACCAAGAAGAGTTTCAATTGTTTGGCCATCGCTTAAATCGGTCGACATGGCTTGGGCTGCAACAACATGGTAAAGCAGTATGTTTGTAAGGTCGCCCGATGGATCGGCTAGTAGTTCGTCTAATGTTCCCTCAGGAAGTGCATTAAAAGCATCGTCGGTTGGGGCAAACACAGTGAATGGGCCCTCGGCCGATAGCGCACTAACAAGATCAGCAGCAATAACAGCAGCCTCTAGAGTTGAGTGAGCATCGCTGTTCACAATAATGTCAACAACTGTTTCGGGAGTTGGCATAAGTACAGCGTCTATTACGTGAACTACGCCGTTGTCGGCTTCAATGTCGGCTATGGTAACCTTTGCATCATTTATAAAAACTTCTCCATTGTCAATGGTTACAACAACATTATCGCCGAGTAGCGTTTGAATTTCCTGACCATTACTTAGGTCGGTTGACATAGCCTTTGAACCAACCACATGGTATAGTAAAATGTTTGCAAGGTCGCCAGTAGGATCGGCTAGTAGAGCGGCTAATGTTTCTTCAGGAATGGCTGCAAACGCATCATCGGTTGGCGCAAATACGGTGAAAGGGCCATTGGCTGAAAGATCATCAACCAGATCGGCAGCAATTACTGCTGCTTCGAGCGTATTGTGGTTTACGCTGTTTACAATAACATCAACAACAGTATTTTTTACCATTGGAGGGGTATCTTCCTCTTCGCATGAAGTAAAGGTTACTGCTGATATACCTAAAACTAAAGCTAGGCTTGCGATTTTAAAAATGTTCTTTTTCATCATTATTGGTTTTTAGTTATTATTTTGAACTAGAAACAAGAACAGTATAATAATGTTTAATAAAAACATTAAAAAGATAAACAAAAAATAAATTTTCAGTAGTATTTAGTGTCGGATTCTAAATAAGGTTGGTCGCAAATGCCCACATAATAGGTAATATGCTAGGGTTGGTATAAATAACAAAAAAAGGGGCCAATGTATAGCCCCTTTCTTGGTTGTAATAATTTTTGATAGTACTAATCGGCAGTAACAGAAAACTTAAAGGTTTTTTCTTCCTTGTCAAACGAAGAGAAAAAGGTTAATCCGTATGTAGTGTTCACCTTAAGATCTCTTGGCTTAATAAGAGCAAACTCATTCATAAGCATCCCTGCCATCTCGCTATTTTCGGCAATAACACTTTTTTTCCAGCCTTTGCTTAGTAGTTTTTCAACCTCTCCATCGAACCAGAGACCAAGCTCTTCGCCTTTTTCCTCGTCTACTTCGTTGGCAATAAAGGTTATTTTGTAGCCATCCGATTTTCTTGTCACCTCTGAGAATTCGAGTGAACTATGCACTTTAATGTTACACTCATCGAGGAGTTGCATCATGCCCTCTTGGGTACTTTTAGAAATGCGCTTCTCCTTTTTTGTCTCTTTTGTTTCTTCCTTTTTGCTTGGTCCATCGCCACACGAGCTTGCAATAAACGCCAGTAATAGCATTATTAAGCCAATCTTTTTCATAATAAATAATTTTAGGTTAACATGGGTTTTCAGAGCAAAGGTAGGCAAAATGGTGGTTATTATCAACCATTTAGCAGCAAATGCCTCATTTTACCTTAATTAGGATGCTATTCAAAGCTCCAGTTCATCCAGCTGTTGCTAACCGAGGGGCTAATAATAACCTGTGGCGATTGTTCTTTTTCGTTAACCAGTATCGATTCAACCTCAACGTTACGCTTCATATAATCGGCAATTTCGCCGTAGCTAACATTTGGGCCACGTTCTTTAAGCAGCTTAAGTAAGTAGTAGGTAAAAAAGCCATGTTGCTGGTCGTTGTATGGCAACGACGTTTGGTCGCCGCTACTGGCTGTAAACACTACCAAATTTCCGCTAAGCGCATCCTGCTTTGGCCTAACCCTAACGCCTCGTGCTGCAATTAAGCCCTGGTCGCGTGCGCCACCCGAAAAACAGGCATCAACAAACACCGTTACCCTTTTTGATGGGTATTCGGTAAGCTTCTGATACATTTCGGTAAGCTTAATGCCATCGGCTGCATTTTTTCCACTAACATCAACTGGCATTAGGTATGGTTCGCGAGTGCTTTCGTCGGGTAATCCATGGCCAGCGTAGTAAACAAATACTTCCGCTTCGCCATAGGTGCTTTTTATAATGGCATTCATTTTTGAGATGGCTTGCTTCATTTGTCCGGTAGTGGCATCGAGCAGGAAGGTAATGTTGCGCTCAGGAATACCGAAAACCTTTTGGGAATATTCTTTAAATGCGCTGGCATCGTTTCGGGCAAAGTGTACGTCAATTTCGGAGCTAAGGCCTATTTGGTGCGAGCTATAATCCTCGTTCCCAATAATTAGCGCAAACCTTCGGGGTTTTAGGGGTGAGCTGTGGGCTATTCCCTTGTCAACATCGGAGTGCTTTGCAAAAACGTAACCCGACTTGCCTGCTGCTGCATCAACATAAACAAACTCCTTTTGGACAATAGTATCGGTTTTATAAACTACCTGATTTTGCGATGGAGTAAGCACTAGCTTATGGTTTTTGGCATAAAGGTTATTTGCTCCGCTAATCATATCGATAACTCCTGGTAGTATAAGCGGATACCACGAGAAGAAGCCAACTAGTCCGTTTTTTGAGGCCACATCGTTTAGCTCAACGTGGTTATAGCCATCTTTCTGAATTTGGTAGGTTACCTGCCGCTTAAACGACTTGTTACGAGGCTGACGGCGGGGGATTGAAATTTCACAGGGGGTAACCTTATTCGTGTTCATTCCGTTTACAAGCACTTTTGCTCCGGCTGGCTCGGTTTCAATCCTTACCCGTTGTTGGGTGCCAAAAAACACTGTAGCGCATGAACTTAGTGCTAGTACCGCAATTAGTATTAACGCAATATGCAACCTTTTCATCACTTTACTCTTTAATTTTCCATAAGGGTTTATGCAAGCATACCTCCTTCAAAATTAGGCAAAATTTTTGTTTGATAATGTATGAAGCCCATCTTTAAACCTCTTCATTAGGCTAATATTGGTATATTTGTAAAATTTGAATTTCGTGTAATGGCTGATAGTAAAACAGATACGTTATCCTCTCCAGAGGATTTAGTAAATTTAAGCAGTTTCGATAAGGCAGTAATTACTCACCTATACCAAAATGGTGAACTGCACACAAATGGTGAGTATATGAAATATATTGAGCATTTTGAGAAGTCGAATGGAGTTTCTGTTTCCGATTTAATGCAAATCATCTCTAAGCAGATTCAGCGTGTACCCTTTCCGCCCAGTGATAGTACCCTTTTTACGTTTATCGATTTGTTTGCCGGTATTGGAGGCTTTAGGTTGGCTCTTCAGCAGTTAGGCGGTAAATGCGTTTTTAGCAGTGAGTGGGATAAGGATGCCCAGTTAACCTACAATCATAACTTTGGCGAAATGCCCTTTGGCGACATTACTAACCCGGTTACCAAAAGTTTTATCCCTAAATATTTCGATGTGCTGTGTGGGGGATTTCCCTGTCAACCCTTTTCAAAGGGTGGATTTCGAAATGGTTTTGAAGATACTCGGGGTACGCTTTTTTTCGATATTTGCGAAATACTTCTGCGCCATAAGCCAAAGTTTGTTTTACTCGAGAATGTTGCCAACTTGGCCTCACACGACAATGGCAATACCTACAAGGTAATCTGTAAAAATCTCGATGAGCTAGGCTACTATTTTCCCGACAAACCGCTAATTCTTTCACCCGATAGCTTTGGGGTGCCCATTCTTCGGCCTAGGGTTTATATTCCGTGCGTTCGTAAAGATATTGCCAACGGCAATAAGGCCATTGTGCAAAAGTTTCGCGACCAAATTGAACCTCTATTTGTTGATAAGGTTGAGGGTATTGATACCATAATTGACCCTTCAGCCAACGAAAGTCTTACACCATACGACTTGAAGGTTTTAGAGATGTGGGACGAGTTTTATCAGGGTATCGACTTGAAGGTAATTGGCTTCCCTATTTGGACCGATTACTTCAGGTTCGAAGGTAACTTGGATGAGTTCCCTAAGTGGAAAGCAAATTTTATTCAAAAAAACGTTGGATTGTATAATCGGAATAAGCCTTTTATCGATACTTGGCTTAAAAAGTATGACAATTTGGAGTGGTGCATAAAAACTCACCGCAAAATGGAATGGCAGGCAGGCGATAAGTACAAAAGCGTTTTCGAGTGCCTAATACAGTTTCGCCCGTCGGGTGTGCGCATTAAGAAACCCGATAAGTTTTCAACGCTGGTTGCCATGAATCACAGGCAGATAATAGGACCAATTAAGCGAAAAATTACCCCCGATGAGTCAAAACTACTCCAGTCGTTTCCCAAAGCCTATGAGCTAGTGGGCTCGCCAAACGTTAGCTTAAAGCAGCTCGGAAATTCGGTAAACGTTAGGGTGGTAAAAAATCTTTTTAGCGTTTTGCTTAAGTATTTTGGTTAAAAACCCTGAGATTATGCTCTCTTTGTTAAAGCAGAATCCGAATATCATTATTAACTCCGATTTAGATGGAATTATTAGCGGACTTCTGCTCACCAATTTTTGTGAGTGTAACGTAGTTGGTTTTACAAATAGTATCGATACTGTTTGGTATGACCCCTTGTTATGTAAGTCAATCTACGATCCGGTTTATGTTGATATGTTTGTTGCCAACCCTAGCACAACGTGTATCGATCAGCATATTGTTGCCCTAAACACTAAACACAGCAGCTTGCTTAAAGCCCATGGGAGTAAGCTAAATCCGAACATTGAGCGAGAGCGTGTTTTTACACCTACAGCGTCGTACCATAAAAAATACCCATTTGCAACTTGTCATTACATTCTGGCAACTCTTGCAAAGCATGGGGTTGATATGTCATCAATAGTATTTGAAAAAACGATGAGCAGTATTCTGTTTGCGGATTTACTGCTTCGTGCCGATGATGCAATGCAAACAACCATTGATTCGCCCTACCGAACCAATGCGCACGATTGGTGGCGATGGCTTTTGGTAAAATCAAACTACGCTAAGCCAATCGACTTTCTGATTTTTTACCTAGGTTCTATTTCAGCCGATATTGCTAGAAGAAAAAAGGCAGCCATTTCAGCTCTTTTGCAGAAAACCTTTCTTTGCGATACTGCTGACGGTGGAGTTCTATACCCATGTAACGATGACGGAAACCTTTTGCAAACCGTTGAAAACTACCTTAGGTTTATTTCCAATTTTGCCAGCCTAAAACCCTTTGTTCTTCCCAAAAAGTTTAAAGTGGCTAAGGGAGCAAACTTTCGAGTAAAAATATCGACTTTACAAGCCGATGAGCTTCAAAACAAGGGAACAATTAACGGTGAAAGCGTTTTTTCATATGCTTGCATCCGTTCAGCCGATAGCTTTGAAAATTTTAGCTATACCGTATTGTATTGATACTTCTTCTTGTAAGTCATAATAGAGTTAATGACTTGACTTTCTTTTTTTTGATTGGTTATTGATTATTACCTACCTTTATGGTAAATCATTTTTAGCTATGAAGTTTCGGTTCGAGTATCGAATAGTACTTGCTTATCTTATTTTGGGTGGGTTGTGGATTTTGTTCTCCGACAGATTGGTGTATTCAATATTTGGCGATTCATGGCTAATTAGCCGTGTGCAAACCTATAAGGGCTGGTTTTACGTTGTAACAACTGGCATTCTCTTCTTTTTTATTTTGCGCAAATACATAATGGGTATGCGCAAAGCCACCCTGAAAGCACAGGAGAGCGATAGGCTGAAAACAGCATTTTTGCAAAACGTTTCGCACGAGCTTCGAACACCGATGAATGCCATATGCGGATTTTCTGACTTGCTGAAAAGGCAAAACCTTACTACCGAAAAGCGTGATGCGTACATCGATATTATTGTTAATAATAGCAACCAACTACTTGCAATGGTTAACGATGTGCTTACGCTATCGAACATCGAAACGCAACAGGAAAAGGTTTACGAAGGCAATGTAGATGTTAGCGAAATAGTAGAAAAAGCTTACAACCACTTTTTACCCTTGGCTGCTGCAAAGGGGATAGCCCTTAGCATTCAATCGTCTTACAGCAAGGGAAACACACTCGTTAAAACCGATGGCGAAAAGCTTAAGCAAATACTTTGGAACCTGTTAAGCAATGCGGTAAAATTTACCGACACGGGAAGTATCACAATTCGATTTGAACTTTCCTATGGACAGCTATACCTTTCGGTTTCCGACACTGGTATTGGAATTGACACCGATGAGCAGGAAATTGTTTTTAATCGATTTGTTCAGGCAAACCCTTCAATAGCACTTAAGTATGGAGGAACAGGCCTAGGATTAACCATTGCAAAAGCGCTATGCGAGCTAATGGGTGGTGAAATAAAACTCACCTCGAAAATTTCACAAGGAACAACAGTATCGCTTAGCATTCCTACTGAGCAAACAATTTCCAGCAATAATGCTCAAAAACATTTAGGCAAAAACGAGCAATACAGTCAAATAATTCTCATTGCTGAGGATGAGGACTTCAACTATTTATACCTCGAAGAACTGCTAAAAAGTACTAACCTAAAACTTTTACGAGCCCGAAATGGGCAAGAGGCTGTTGATATTTGCTCCGATCATCAACAGGTTGATATTGTTATTATGGATATTAAAATGCCCTTAATGAATGGCTATGAAGCTACAAAACTTATTAAAAAGCTTAGGCCAAGTTTGCCCATAATTGCTCAAACAGCTTACGCATCGCCAGCCGACGAGGATCGTTTGCGAAAAGTTGGTGTTGATGAGTATTTGTCAAAACCTATCGATAGCCAAAAGCTGTTATCTTTGCTTCATCGGTATGGCAGTATTAGTAAGGCTGAATAGCCTAATTTGTTGGTTTATATTTTTAAAGCTATGAAAAACGTTCTAATCGTTCTAGGGGTAATTGTCCTTTTGGGCTGTACAACAGCCCATTCGCAATCGCGCAAACGGACAAACTGGTTAGAGGACAAAAAATCGCACATTACCCGCTGGCGAATTGGAGTTGGCTTTGCGGTTGCAGAACCAACCAATTTTCATGTCCAACTTTTTAAACTCAGGGGTATTTGTACTCAAACCATACGGATTCGTAAAATGCTATCGGTAAACCTGTCGGCTTCCTATGAGGGTTTGCTCCTTGGTGAATACATTGCACAGCAGAATGAGCCATGGACAAGTGGTGGGGCTAGGGCTGGTCTCGATTTCCTCTTTTACATTCCCATTAGTTTAAGTCCGTACATTGGCATTGGTGCCGATATTGGCAGTCGAACTTTCGATGGGGCATCGGTTTTGAGCCCCGATGCAGTTGGTCGCTTGGGTTTTGAGGCTAAGGTGCTGGGGATACGAACATCAAACAAATCGCAGCTACATGCCAGTATTTTTGCCGAGGCAAAGTATAGCTATGGGCTTAAACATGAGTTTGCATACCTTTTGCCTTCGTTAGGTTTACGCGTGCATTTTCTTTAGTAGTTTTATTTCAGGTCTTTATGGTTGTGCCATAAATATTAACCCTTTTTGCAAGCATGCACACCCCTTTTTTTAGTATATTTAGGCTGAAATATTATAAATACAAGTAGCATGAGAACAGTATGGTTTATTGGCACTTTGGTGTTATCTCTTTACGTAACCGTTTCGTTGGGTCAATCTTCAAAACCGTCAATCAGTGAGATGCGCTGGGGGCGCGATTTTAAGTTACACGTTAGCCTCTCAAACGACACCAACTACGTGATGGATGTTCGGGCACTTCACCATGCCGAGGAGTTCGATGCTGAAAATGCACAAGAAGCTACAACCTATTACCCTGTTAATCTCGATGAGGAGTTTATTGAATATATAAAAACGCGCAAGCTCGAAACCGATGAGGATGTTGAGGCCGATACCATTCCCAAAGGAAAACCCAAAACCCTTTGGTCGGCTCTACACGGAACGCTTGGCGGAGGTTATGTGCATTTTGTAAACAGCCTAATTTATTCGCTCGAATCGCAACAGCTTAACCTGTACGATCCTATCATGAAGCGTCCGGTTACCAGTTGGAAACCAAAGCCCAAAACCAAAACGTGGAAGCGTACCCGCAAATGGGAGCACTACATACCATCCGATCAGAAGTTAGCACAACGAGAGTATAAACTCCGAAATAGAGAGAATGATTTGCAAGATTTGCAGGGAGTGCCAACGCAATTCATCGAGTTGTTCCTAAACACCTCACAAAAGGAGTACGACGAGATGCGATCGCTTGGGCAACGAATGAAGCTTTCAAAAATTGATCTTGTTAGGCTTTTGCTTGGTGCAAAGTATTTAGGCGAAATTCAAATTGAGTTTATTCAGAATCGTGTTTCCACATCGGTATTGCGCTATAACATCAGCAATTTGCCTTCGGTAATTATATTCGACGATTACAATGCTGCGGTTGCCATGACTCTTGATAACTCGGGATACAGGGTTGACTACGTAGTGTTTAGCGATGAGGCGCAAATTTCATCCGAAGAGCAAAGCCATAGGATTGAAAAAATTGAAGCGCTTATTGAGGCAATTAACGAGGCCAACGAAAGGGTTTTCCAAAAACGCTTATCAACCTACTATGGCTCATAGGCTGTTTTGCAAGGCTGGTCGATAGCAAAAATCGTACCCTACGGCCATTTATTCCCTTTTTCCTTCTCCCATTTTTGGTAAAAATGGTTACTTTTGTCAATTGCAACTGGCTGCTTAAGCCACGCATTTGAATTAAACTAAAATTTTGTGCCTAATGACACTGAAATCGCGAACAAAGATTATTGATCTTTTACAAAAAGGTGAGGTTGGCAGCGAAGTGATTGCCAAAGGATGGGTTAGAACCCGTAGAGGAAACAAGAATGTTGCATTTATTGCACTTAACGATGGATCAACGATACACAACATACAGGTTGTAGCCGATGTTGCGAATTTTGGTGAAGAGTTTTTAAAGGAGGTTGGAACAGGAGCCTGCATTAGCGTGGTTGGCGAGCTTGTTGAATCGCCAGGTACACAGCAGCCCGTTGAAATTCAGGCAAAAAAAATTGACATATACGGTAAGGCCGATCCGTTAACATTCCCCCTTCAAAAGAAGGGGCATAGCCTTGAATTCCTTAGAGAAATTGCACACCTTAGGCCTCGCACAAATACCTTTGGTGCTGTTTTGCGCATTAGGCATGCCATGGCGTATGCCATTCATAAGTACTACAACGATAAGGGCTTTTACTATATCCACACACCAATAATTACTGGTTCCGATGCCGAAGGTGCAGGTGCGCTTTTTAAGGTCACCACACTCGATATGCATAATCCACCCAAAAAGGAAGACGGTAGAATTGATTTTACCGAAGACTTTTTCGGCAAAGAGGCGAAGCTAACCGTATCGGGTCAGCTCGAGGGTGAGCTTGCTGCACTAGCGCTATCAGAAATTTACACCTTTGGGCCAACCTTTAGGGCCGAAAACTCAAACACACCAAGGCATCTTGCCGAATTTTGGATGATTGAGCCCGAAATGGCCTTCTACGATATTGAGGACAATATGGACTTGGCCGAAGATTTCCTCAAATATCTTATTCGCTATGCGCTCGAGCACTGCTCAGATGATTTAGAGTTTTTGAATAAGATGTGGGACAAGGAGCTACTTGAGAGGTTGAACTTTGTTGCAAACAATAGCTTCGAGCGGTTAACCTACACAAAGGCTATCGAAATTCTCGAAAAGGCCGATGTAAAATGGGAATTTCCTGTTTTTTGGGGAGCCGACCTACAGAGCGAGCACGAAAGGTATTTGGTTGAGAAGCATTTTAAAAAGCCTGTAATCCTCACCGATTATCCAAGAGATATAAAAGCCTTTTACATGAAGCAGAACGACGATGGCAAAACCGTAAGGGCCATGGATGTGCTATTCCCCAAAATTGGCGAAATTATTGGCGGTTCGCAGCGCGAGGAGAATCTTGATGCGCTTACAAAACGAATTGATGAGATGGGTATACCACACGAGGAGCTTTGGTGGTATATTGATACCCGCAAATTTGGAACGGCTCCACATAGCGGTTTTGGCTTAGGATTTGAAAGGTTGCTGCTTTTTGTAACGGGCATGAGCAATATTAGGGATGTTATCCCATTTCCCCGTACACCAAATAACTGTGAGTTTTAGCAAGTAAATAGTGTAAAACATGCTTAAGCAAAGGTTACAACAAAAGCTTTTACAAAAATTATCGCCTCAGCAAATACAGGTTATTAAGCTGCTGGAGATACCTACTATGCAGCTTGAGCAGCGCATTAAGAAAGAACTTGAAGAGAATCCCACCCTCGAAGAGGGTGTAAACTACGAGGATGAGCAAGAGCGCGAAGAGCCTACTCCCGATGAGAGCTCAACCCAAGACGATGATGAGTTTACCATTGATGATTATTTAAACGATGAGGATATCCCATCGTATCGTCTTGCGGCAAACAACTACTCAAAAGACGATAAGCGCGAGGAAATACCGTTCTCAACGGGAGTGTCGTTTCACGAGCATCTTGCAAACCAGCTTGGCTTAAGAGTGCTCAACGAAAAGCAAAAAAACCTTGGCCTTTACCTTATTGGTAATATCGATGACGATGGATACCTACGCCGAAAGCTTTCGGCAATTGCCGACGATTTAGCCTTTAGCGCAGGGGTTGAAACCGATGAGGACGAGCTAGAGCAAATACTATACGTTATTCACGATTTTGAACCCATAGGCGTTGGAGCACGCGATTTGCAGGAGTGCCTGTTGCTGCAAATTCAAAGCAAAAACCAGTCGGTTGCCGAGATTGCCCTTGCGCGCAAAATTCTTAAGTATCACTTCGACGAGTTTACCCGAAAGCATTACGATAAGATTCAAGCGAAACTTGGGTTAACCGATGACGAGCTTAAGCAGGCAATAGCCGAAATTTTAAAGCTAAACCCTAAGCCCGGTGGAGCTGTTCACGATCCGCACAGCCGCGTAGCTCAGCATATTATCCCCGATTTTATTCTCGAAGAGGTTGATGGCGAGATTATCCTTAGCCTGAATTCAAAGAACGTCCCCGACCTTAAAATAAATCGGGAGTATTCGCACATGCTCGAGTCGTATGCTGCTAACAGGCAAAACGCATCAAAGCAAGAGAAGGAGGCAGTTGCCTTTGTGAAGCAAAAAATCGACTCAGCCAAGTGGTTTATCGATGCCATTAAGCAAAGGCAGAATACGCTTATGTTTACCATGCAGGCAATTGTTGAGTATCAGGAAGATTTTTTCCGAACTGGAGACGAAACACGTCTCAAACCCATGATTTTGAAAGATATTGCTGAAGTTACTGGCCTCGATATTTCAACAATATCAAGGGTTGCCAATAGTAAGTACGTACAAACAAATTACGGAATTTTTTCACTCAAATTCTTTTTTAGCGAAGGCATGCAGACCGATAGCGGTGAAGAGGTTTCGACCAAAGAGATAAAGAAAATCCTTTCCGATTGCGTTGAGGCAGAAGATAAGCGAAAGCCCTTAACCGACGAAAGGCTTATGGATATTCTAAAGGAGAAAGGCTACCCAATTGCCCGCAGAACCGTTGCTAAGTACAGAGAGCAGCTTGGAATACCCGTAGCAAGGCTAAGAAAGGAACTATAGTTAGATGCAAAAAGTATTAGCTCAAATAGTATCCGCATTGTTACATCCGCTAATAATGCCAACCGTTGGTGTTTTGGTCATCTTTTTAACCAGCTCGCATATTTTTATTATTCCCTACGAAGCGCAAAGGGTAATTCTAATAATTGTTGCCATTAACACGCTTGCTCTACCAATGCTAATGATACCGCTTTTCTATAAGTTTGGTATAATTAAAAGCATTCAAATGGAGGGGCATCGCGAAAGGATTATTCCACTTGCATTTACGCTAATTCCATACGTTTTTTCTTACTATTTCTTGAATAGATTACCCATTTTAAACGAGATATCGCTATTTATGCTTGGGGCAATTTTGGCCGTATTCATTGCGCTAATCGTATCAATTTGGTGGAAGGTAAGCATACACATGGTAGGAATTGGTGGAATATTTGGTCTTTTGTATGCTTTGTCCCTCAGATTTCAGGCTGCAGGTTTGTGGTTTATTATTGCCGCTATTGCGGCAGCAGGGTTCGTTGCTTGGGCTCGCCTTTCGCTAAATGCGCACAAGCCTTCGCAAGTATATGCTGGTTTTTCGCTCGGAGCTTTAGCTGTTGCTTTTTTTGTTACTTTCGTCTAGTAACCTTAAGCGCTATGAAGTTTTTCTCAGGTTTTTCAATCTTGTTTTTTTTAATCCTAATCGGATGTGCTAGTGGACAAAAGGGCACTGCTATGAAAACAGTTGAGCACGTTAATATTGAAAGGTATATGGGAACTTGGTACGAAATTGCCCGATTCCCCCACTCCTTTGAGCGAAACCTAGTTGGCGTTACAGCAACATATAAGCTAAAGCAAAACGGCAATGTTAGCGTGTTAAATAAGGGCTTTAAATACTCGCTCGATGGAAAGGAGAAGACAGCCAAAGCTTTCGCAAAAATTCCCAATCCGAATATGCCGGGTAGGCTTAAGGTGTACTTCTTTTGGCCGTTTGGTGCCGATTATTTCATTCTCGACTTAGATCCCAATTACCAATGGGCCTTGGTTGGTAGTAGTTCGCCAAATTTTTTGTGGATACTTAACCGAACTCCTCAAATGAACGATGAGCTATACAATGAAATTGTTAGCAAAGCTAAGGAGTTGGGCTACGATACTGACAAGCTAGAGAGAGTCCCTCAAGTTATTTCTAAAGACTAAAATGCGCAGGTTTTCAGCAAACTATATCTTTACAAATACAGGTCAACCTATCAGGAATGGCGTTGTTGGCACTGATGATAGTGGGGTTGTAACGGAAATTATTGACCATAGCGATGGAGTTAAGGAGTATGCACATACCGAGTTTAGGAATGGCATAATTGTACCAGGCTTTGTTAATGCTCATTGCCATACGGAGCTCTCGCATCTTAACGGATTGGTAAAGTCACACACTGGTCTAGCAGGTTTTGTAAGCCAGATACGAGATCAAAGATTATTGGGCAAAAATGCTTCCGACGATATCATTACTAAAGCTATAAGCAATTTGCAAGCACAGGGCATTATTGCTGTTGCCGATATTTGTAATACCTCCCATAGCTTTAGCGCAAAACGAAATGGAAACCTTAAGTTTGCAAATCTAATCGAGGTACTTGGTCTTGATGATGAGCAAGCAAGTTTTATTTATGAGCAAGCGAAACAGCTTGCAAGCATTTCCACTAATCAGCTCGGGCAAGCAGCATTTATTACGCCCCATTCGGTTTATGCTCTATCGGCTAAGCTTTGGGAGCTAGTTGCAGGCGATCTTACCAGTAATTCACTATTATCGGTTCACTTTGCCGAAAGCCTCGATGAGGCTAGGTTTACAAACTTTAGGCAGGGCGATATTTTCAAAAACTATGAGCGTTGGGGTTTACAGCCCAGCAGCGCACCTAAGGGTAACCCTGTAGATATTTTAAAAAGGTATTTGCCTTCAGATGTGGCTCTGCTTTTAATTCACAATACGTTTATTAGCCAGCAAGAAGTGGAGGCTGTGTTAGCGTATTTCTCAAATGTGTGCTTTGTGTTATGCCCCTCATCAAATCTGTTCATTGAGCAAGCAATACCAAATGTGCCAATGTTGAACAGCCTTGGTTGCTCAATTGCCTTGGGTACCGATAGTTTGGCATCTTCTGCAACGCTATCAATATTTGAGCAAATGCAGCTTATCCTTAGCCATTTCCCGCAAATTACTTTTGCTGAGGCGTTAAAGTGGGGAACATTGAACGGAGCAGAGATGCTGGGCTTGGGCAGCCAGTTGGGTACTATTGAAATTGGTAAGTCGCCAGGCTTAAACCTAATTGCACCGTTTAATTTTGCCGAAATGAAACCTTACCCAAATAGTAGGGTCAGTGCATTGTGCTAGCCAATTTGGTGCTATTAAACAGAGCCCCTACTTCCACAACTTTTACCTACCTTTGCCTGATATTTACTTAAATAGCTATGGCAACATTTCTTTTCAACGAAATAATTTTTGGTCCGGTGAAAAGCCGAAGATTGGGCGTTTCGTTAGGTGTAAATTTACTGCCCACAAAGTCGAAAGTGTGTAGCTTCGATTGCATATACTGCGAGTGTGGTTGGACTAATAGCGCCGAAAGCGCTAAGTTGCCCTCACGCAACGAGGTTAAACAGCGCATGCAGGATCGCTTTGAGCAAATGCAATCCAACGCTGATGATCTGGATGTTATTACTTTTGCCGGGAATGGTGAACCCACCCTACACCCTAGTTTTGCCGAGATAATTGACGATACCATAGAGCTGAGGAATCAATATTTCCCCAAGGCGAAAGTGGCTGTGCTCTCTAACTCTACCATGCTGCACAAAAAAATGGTTGTTGATGCATTGCTAAAAGTTGACCAGAATATCCTGAAACTTGATTCGGGATACGACTCAACCATACAACTGCTAAACCAGCCACATACAGCAATTACCGTTGACAAGATTGTTGAAAATCTTGAGCAACTTGAAGGTAATTTTATCTTACAAACCATGTTTGTTCGTGGTACCTTTAAAGGGAAAGTTATTGACAACACCACAGATGCCGAGTTAAACAGATGGTTAATGCTTGTGAAAAGGCTAATGCCGAAAGAGGTTATGGTGTACACCATTGCCCGCGATACGCCTATAGAAACGCTAACAAAGGTGCCTCACAACGAGCTCAATGCAATAGCCGATAGGGTTCGAGAGTTTGGAATTCCTGTGCAAGTATCGGGTTAATGGAATGTATTAATGTCAACGAAAAAGTACTTATTTGTCCGCTAGGTTGGGGTTTAGGACATGCAACTCGCATTATACCAATTATTGATGCCCTTTTAAAAAAAGGCTGTGAGGTTTTGGTTGGAGCCGACCCACACGCAATTAGGCTTATTGGTTTGCATTTCCCCAGTATCGATTGTTTCGAATTTAGGTCGATTGACGTTAAACTATCGAGAAATGGCCAGCAAGCATGGGCTTTGACTAAAATTGCCCTTAACCTACTTAGCCGAACCGTTGCTGAGCACAAACAGCTGAAGCGAATTGTGGTTGAAAAGCAGATTACTACCGTAATTTCAGATAATAGGTATGGGTTGTACTGCAAAGGAGTTAAAAGTATTATTATAACGCATCAGCTTAGCCCAATTTTCCCAAAACCGTTTAGCTGGTTAAAACCGCTGGGCGAGCTGTATATAAGAAGAAAGTTTAAACGATTTTCGGAATGTTGGATTCCCGATTGCGTTACCGAGCCACGTTTAACTGGCGAGCTTAGCAGTAAAGCGGTTAGCATTCCAAATGCTAAGTTTATCGGGTTTCTATCGCGTTTCAGCCTAGTTGAACCCGAACCGTCGACAGGTGGATTAGATTTGGTAGGCTTAGTTTCGGGACCCGAGTCTCAACGAAGTATTTTTGAACAAGAGATTATTTCATTAGCACAGAAGCATAATCTACGTGCTCTTATTGTTCGGGGTTTACCGCAAAGTGGAGATGCAGCATCAACCAAGCGAAAAATTACGCTTGTGCCCCACTTGCCCGATAAGCAGCTAGCCCAAGCCCTTGCATCGGCAAGGTATGTTATATGCCGTTCGGGTTATAGTACTATTATGGATTTGATTACCCTTAAGCGTTCGGCAATACTTGTACCCACACCAGGTCAAACCGAACAGGAGTATTTGGCAAACAGGATGAGCCAACTAAAGCTATTCAGCAGTTTTAAACAAAATAGCATTAAGAGGATATCCATAGATGATCTTGAGCAGAGTTGCAACACCATGGTTTCGCAAAATCAGTTTAGTTCATGCCATTTTGTGGTCGAATAAAAATAGCATAAATCATTTTTTCACCCTGATAAAAGCACTATATTAGCACAAACAAAAGAACTTTAATGGCACTTCGCATATGGCTTATAGTGGTTGACTTGCTAATTTTTTTAGCATCGTTTTGCATTAGCTTGCTATTTAAGCCATCCGCAGAAATTATTAGCTACGTTGAGTCAAATCTCATCCCTTTTGCAATTTTTAATTTAATCTGGTTAACCTCATCGTTTCTATTTGGTAAGTTTCAGTCAAAAGGGAAGGATTTTAGCCCTCTTGCAAAGCGAATATTTTTAAGCAATGCTTCGTCGCTTGCCCTGCTTGCAGTGCTAATGTTCACGTTTTACTCGTATGCTTTTTCGCGGATAGTTGTTTTTGGCACCATTGGCTTTGCTACGTTTTTTGAGTATATCTTTTTTGGTGTTTGGTACCTGTTTAAGCAAAGCCACGAAATTTTTGACGAACCAGTTAGCCTAAAAGGTAAAAAACGAAAAGACTATAAGCTTATAGCCGAAACGGAACGTCCCATTGATGCTGCCCGAAAAAAAACCATAAAAAAATCGATTGTAGAAGAGCTAGGCCAAGATGTTTACGAATACTTCAACCGCATACTAAACCTTGGCGTTGAGTCAACCCTAATTGTTTCAACCACCACTAGGTTTAATATCGACAACCAACCATCGCATTTTTTTAATACCATCATCAATTTAAAACGGGTAAACGATATACGCTGGATAAACAAGTTTTTCGAATCGATAAATAATAAGCTACCCAAGGGCGGTTTATTTGTTTGCAGAGCCGAAACAAAAAATTTACGAAAGCTGAGGATCTTGAAAAAGTTCCCGCCTGTAATCAACCTAATTTATTACACAGTTGATTTCATTATTAAGCGGGTATTGCCAAAGTTTACCCTAACCAAAGGTCTGTATTTCTTTTTAACACGTGGCGAAAACAGGGTGATTACACGAGCTGAACTGTTGGGTAGGCTATACTCATGCGGTTTCGAGGTGGTTGACGAGGAGTTTGTCGATAATCATTTCTACGTTGTTTGCCGAAAGGTGAAGCTGCCTGCGTACGATCTGGAGGCAACCTATGGGCCACTCATTAAGCTTAGGCGAATTGGGAAAGGAGGCAAGGAGATAAAGGTTTATAAAATGCGAACCATGCATCCCTATGCCGAGTATTTGCAAGAGTATGTTTTTGAGAAGCACAACCTAGAGGAAGGAGGGAAGTTTAAGGACGATTTTCGCATTTCAACCCTTGGCCGAATTATGCGAAGGCTATGGATTGATGAGTTGCCCATGATTATTAACCTGCTAAAAGGCGATTTGAAAATTGTTGGAGTTAGGCCCTTAAGCAAACACTATTTTAGCCTTTACACCAAAGAGCTACAGGAAATGAGAACCCGGTTTAGACCAGGACTAATCCCACCTTTTTATGCCGATAACCCCAAAACCCTCGATGAGATAATGGCCTCGGAGCTAAAGTACCTCGATGCCTATGCAAAGCGACCGCTTTGGACCGATATTAAATACTTTTTTGTAGCCGTTTATAACATCATCTTTAAAAAGTATCGAAGCAGCTAAATCTCCAAATAACTTCTTAGGTTAATGAAAATTATTGAATTAAGACTTCTTTTCTTGTTATGCTTTTTTTTAATTGCTAGTGTGAGTTTCGGACAGCTGCAGCAGAGCATAGAGAGCATTAAAGAGGAGTACAGCCTTATGGGCCTTTCGGTTGTTACGCTATGCAATGGAAACGTAAGTGGAGTTTATCATGCGGGCTTAAAAGACTACGATCGTAACCTAAAGGTTGATGATAGCACCATGTACCGAGTTGCTTCAGTTTCAAAGCTTATAACCACAATGGGTTTAATGGCTCTTTGGGATAAGGGCTCGTTCAATTTAGATGATGATGTTAGCCTTTACTTAGGGTTTACGCTTCGTAATCCGAGTTGGCCCGAAATTCCCATTACATTCAGAATGCTTTTGTCGCACACTAGTAGCATTCAGGATGGGAATGGTTATAGTAACTTTTTGGCTGCAACCTACGGTAACTCATCGCCACCGCATATAAACGAACTTTTCTTAAGCGAGGGCAGCTATTACAGTTCCAACATGTGGCGAACCGAAAAACCCGGAAGTTTTTTTAGCTATAGCAATGCCAACTTTGGTTTAGTGGCTACGTTAATTGAGCGCATTTCGGGTGAGCGTTTCGATGAGTTTATGCGCAATAGCATTTTGCTACCACTTGGCGTTGCAGGCTCATATAATGTATCGCATATCCAAAACATTAACAACCTTGCTGTACTTTACCGAAACCAGAATGGTTGGCAAGCACAAATTGATAACTATCAAGGGCAAGAGCCTGAGCCTATCGACTTAACAGGATATGAGCTAGGAACAAATGGTTTTATCTTTGGCCCACAAGGCGGACTTCGATGCTCGGCCTTCGACTTGGCCAAGCTCGTAGAGGTGCATTTGAGTTTATATTCTCAAAAAAGTAATCCAATCCTCTCGCATGAGGCATTGGCCCTTATGCACCAGGCTAATTGGACCTACAACGGATCCAACGGCGATAATTACTACGGCTTATTCCGAAGCTGGGGCTTGGGTACGCATATTACCACAGGCGAGCCTATGGGCGATACTATTTTTCCTGATGTTGATATGCTAGGTCACCCTGGTGAAGCCTATGGGCTAATCTCCGATTTATATTTCGAAACAGCAAGGCTTAGCGGTTTTGTGTTTCTAACAAACGGAGCTTATAATGGCTACTCGTTGGGCGATAATTCAGCATACTACAATGTTGAGGAGGCAGTTTTTGATGCTGTGTATAACCAATCGTATTTAACATGCAGCCTATCGGAGGTTAGCAATTCTTCCGATGATTTACACATGACTTTATATCCCAACCCAGCCTCCGATTGGTTGGCTATTAAAGGAGTAAATAGTTCTTTTACTGCTAATGGTTTTAAAGTTTACGATGTTTATGGTAGACTAGTGATGAAGGACGTTTTAGCCGATAACAACGAGTACGTTAACATTTCTGAACTTTCAAGTGGGGTTTATTTTATTTCGTTTAGCGGAAAACCCAATGAGGTTTTCCGATTTGTAAAGCATTAAAAAATGATTGAAGACAGATTAGAGCTAACCGTTCGCGATTATGAGTGCGACTTACAAGGCATTGTAAACAATGCTGTTTATTTGAACTACTTAGAGCATGCACGCCACACCTTCCTATTGAAGATGGGGATTGATTTTGCCAAACTGCATACCGAAGGGGTTGATCTTGTGGTTAGCCGAATTGAAATTGATTACAAGCAGTCGCTAACAAGTGGCGATAAGTTTGTTGTTAGCTCAAGCATGCATAAAGAAGGGCACCTTAGGGTGGTTTTTAATCAGAGTATCCACCGAGCAGCAGACGGTAAACTTGTGGTACAAGCAAAGGTTACGGGTGTAGGCTTAAAAAATGGCCGCCCTGTAAGGGTTACGGATATTGAGGGTTTTGAACAGATAGAGGATATTAGCTAGCGCTTTATACTGTTTCGTATCCTTTTTCTTTGTGCGTAACTAGCAGGTATAGGTTTTTATCCTCAAGAAAAAGGTAGCCTTGCTCGTAGCAGAACTTATATGTATCGCCTTTTTTTGTGGTATAGGTATGCGTATGGTAGGTAAGGTTAAACCCTGTGCTAAGTAGCGTTTCTTTTGATACCATTGCCTTTTCCGATTGGCCGCTGAGCTCGGCAAGTATTCGCCGATTTTTTCGCAATACGTTGTTTATGTTCCTAACGTTATTGTTTGCATCGCTGTTCAGCTTGTTGTTATATGTATTTCTGCATTGATCGGAGCAAAATTTTTTATCTACCCTTCCCACTATCTTCTCTCCACACTCTAAGCAATGTCGATTTTCGGTAATGTTGTTGGTGCTCATTAAGGTTTAGGTTTACTTTAGGTTTGTTTTAGGCTTCTGAGCAGGTGCACTCATTAGCAAATATAGATAATTATCACAAAAATAAACTGGCTTTTGCAAGCTTTATGCTTACTTGGTATCAATAAATGGGAAGATGTATTGCATTATTTAGCTGTTTTTATGTTTGCCTACTTGTGTTTTGGTCAATCGTTTAGCTACCTTAGCTCCGTTTTTAATTTTAAAGAATATGACAAAAGAGCTTAAAATTGGTGGTTTAACAATTCCGATACCCATAATTCAGGGTGGTATGGGTGTAGGCGTTTCCCTTTCGGGGCTGGCAGTAGCAGTAGCAAACCAAGGTGGTGTAGGCGTAATATCGGCTGCAGGACTAGGGTTGGTTCATCGCAATAGTGCCCTCGATTTTGTTCAGGCAAATATCGAAGGGCTTAAGAAGGAGCTTAGATTAGCAAAAGAAAAAACCAAGGGTATAGTTGGGGTTAACATTATGGTTGCCATGTCGAACTTTGCCGATTTGGTAAAAACAGCCATATCCGAAAAGGTAGATATAATTTTTTCAGGAGCAGGTTTACCGCTCGATCTTCCAAAATTTCTTAAACCCGGAGGCACAACCAACCTAGTTCCGATAGTATCATCGGCAAGGGCAGCAAAAATTATTTGCGATAAGTGGAAAACGCTTTACAACTATTTACCCGATGCAGTTGTTGTTGAGGGCCCCAAGGCCGGAGGGCACCTTGGTTTTAAGAATAACCAAATTGACGATGCAGGGTTCTCACTCGAGGAACTGGTTCCGGCGGTTGTGCATGAGGTTAGCGCTTTCGAACAAAAGTATCAGCAGGAGATAGCCGTAATTGCTGCGGGTGGAATACATAGCGGTCAGGATATGTACAACATTATGCAAAAGGGAGCGCGGGGCGTACAGCTAGGGTCGAGGTTTGTTCCCACACTTGAGTGCGATGCAGCAATGGCCTTTAAGCAGTCGTATATTGATGCAAAAGAAAATGACATTCAAATTATCCAAAGCCCAGTGGGTATGCCGGGGAGGGCATTGCGCAATGCTTTTGTTGAGAAGGTAATGCAAGGGCTAAAACGGCCATTGAAGTGCCCATTTCAGTGTATAAAAACGTGCGATATTACTAAGAGTCCGTACTGCATTATTGCTGCACTTTATAATGCCTATAAGGGTAACATGAAAAGTGGTTACGCGTTTGCAGGAAGCAATGCATACCTTTCAAATAAAATATCTACTGTAAAGGAGGTTTTTGCTGAGCTAATGCTAGGGTTTCAGCAGGCTGTTTCGCAAGCAAAAGGGGCAGTTTAAGAAACATGCCCCTTTTGTATTGTAATATAAATGTGGGATGGCTATTTCTTTAAAAGGGCAACCTTTATGGCATTTAGCCCCTTTTGTCCCATTTCGGTTTCAAAGGTAACCTTGTCGCGCTCCTGAACCTCATCGAGCAGTCCGTTTACATGGAAGAAGATGCTCTCCTGTGAGTCCAAGTCCTTAATAAAGCCGTAACCTTTCGACTGGTTGTAATAAGTAACAATCCCATTTCGAATAAGATCGGCAGGGTCAATTGGCTCCTGTTTCGGAACGCCAACCTCAATATCTTCGGCTTTTATTTTCTCTTTTTGTTTTGGGTCGGGTGGGGTATCGGTAATGTTACCAAACTCATCAACGTAGGCTATCATATCGTCAAAGTCCTTTGTCTTGTCGGCATTGGCTTTGCGCTCCTCTTTCTTCTGTAGTTTGTCCTTCTTTTTCTTTTGTCTTTTCTTTTCGTTTTCTCTTTTGTTAAATGAATCTTGTGATCTTCCCATTGATGAATTTGAGTTAGGTTTTGGGGCAGTGCATATGGTGTTGCATACCCATTTCGTGTTTACTGTGGTGTAAAGGTACGCATTAAGGTTGTAGTTATCAAAATATTTTGATAAAGAGACATGTTGGTGGTGATGTATAGTTCTGCCAATAGTCAAGGGTGAGGAATATGTCTACCCTCTTGAAAGCTAACAGATGAAGTTTAGTTGCGATATGTAATATACTCCTTGTGGCCAAAGTCGAATTTTTTGCTATACTTAATTGCCTTTTCGGGGCATAGGTTAACGCATTGTTGGCACGAGATGCATTCGGCTGATAGTATTCTCTGGTTTTTATCCATGTAATTTAACAGCTGAATGTTCATGGGGCAGTTCTCTTCGCATAAGCCGCAACGTATGCAGCTTGTTTTTGAGATTTCAATTTTCCAAATGGAAAACCGAGCGCCCAATTTCATTAATACTGGTATTGGGCAGGCATACTTACAAAATGCTCTATTATCTTTTAAAACAGTGGCCAAAAATATAGCAACTAAGAAATAAGCTAGGTTTCCAATAATTAGCCATTTTAGCTCTACTGCAGAATGCTTGTCGAAGTTGTTATAGCTAAACACAAACCATAGAACCAGGGTTAACCCCAGAACTGAGAAGAAGTGGAAATAGCGAAATATGCCCCAATTTCTGTAACGACCGTTATTCGGTTTCATCCAGGGTAAAAAATCTAAAACCATTGCTGTCCAGCAGGCCCAACCACACCAGCCCCTTCCGAAAAGGAATGTTCCACCAATTTTGGCAATTAGGTAGTGTAATACAGGACCCGAAAAAACTCCTCCCAACAGGTAAAAAAAGAAGCCTTCGATTTGCATGTTTTCTCGCCCAAGAAACCCTAGAACTACCAGCATATAAAAGCCAATAAGAAATTGACTAATTTTTCGACCTAAGGGTTTTTTCTTACGAGGAAGAATACCAAACAGTAGCTCGCCAAACGAAGCAGCAAATCCAATGTAGATAAAATTATAAAGAAAAAAAATATGACCCTGCGTTTGCCATAGCGCAATGCCAATTATAGCGAAAAAAGTAAATGTAATAATACTTTCAGTAACTACTTTTTT
>NPID01004319.1_pt3 | contig 27445 bp, 24 predicted proteins | sample 8637491 | NCBI WGS metagenome assembly NPID01 (sample SAMN07420843, study PRJNA396082) | bioreactor metagenome | isolation source: sample BA6 brine-fed electro-methanogenic bioreactor BA | place: Japan: Kochi | collected 2016-06-14 | reverse complement strand
GTCCTTGAGGCCTGGAGCGATGAGGGAGGCTTTTACGCCTGGAACGATTCGGAGGATGACGGAGAGGGCGGTTACAGCTATCCCGATGAAGGGCGCTGGCCCGATCCGGAAGGGATGATAGCCGACCTTGGCCGGCGGGGACTAAGGCTCGTTCTGTGGCAGGCTCCGGTTGTAAAGCGGGCTGAAGATTGTCCCGAAGAGGCCCGGGAGCGGCAGCGGCGCGCCCTGAAAGAGGCGGAGGAGAGCGGCTATCTGGTCATGCGGGAAGACGGATCGCTCTACACCATTCCCGAGGGGAGATGGTTCGCGGGAAGCCCTGTCCCGGACTTTACCTCTCCTGCCGCCTGCCGCTGGTGGTTCGGAAAAAGACGCTATCTTCTCGATATGGGGGTGGCCGGATTCAAGACCGACGGCGGAGAATTTATCCACGAGGACGATCTTCTCTTTGCCGACGGAAGCAGCGGACGGGAGATGCGCAGCGGCTATGCCGCGCGCTACCTCGAAGCCTTCGGCCGCTTCGCCGGCCCCGATCGGGTTCTTTTCAGCCGTGCGGGCTGGGCGGGAAGCCAGCGCTGGTCCCTGCACTGGGCGGGCGACCAGAAATCGGAGTGGAGCGAGCTTGCCGCCCAGCTGAAAGCGGGACTCTCCGCGGGGCTTTCGGGTATTCCCTTCTGGGGCTTCGATATCGGCGGGTTCGCGGGGCCGCTTCCCGATGCGGAGCTGTACCTGCGCTCCTTTGAACTTGCGGCATTTTCACCCCTCATGCAGTGGCACTCCGAACCTCCCTATGGGCAGTTTGCCCAGCTTATGCCGGCTCCCGGAGGAAACAACGACCGCAGTCCCTGGAATATTGCCTCCGTCACCGGTGATGAGAGGATCCTGCCAATATGCCGAAGTCTCTCCCGGCTCAGGATGGCCCTTGTCCCATACCTGAGGCAGCAGTTCCGCACCGCAGCCGATACGGGGCTTCCGGTCATGCGTCATCTTCTTATCGATCATCCCGACGATCCCGAAGCCGCACGTATTCACGATCAGTTCCTGCTGGGACCGGACCTGCTTGTTGCACCGGTAATTACCGCCGGTCAGGCTTCGAGGAAGGTCTATTTTCCCCGCGGCCGCTGGGTCGATGTGTGGGAGGGAAGACTGTTTGAGGGCGGTACCGATGCAGAAATTTCTGCGCCTCCGGGCCGCTGTGCGCTCTTCCGCCGGGCGGGAAGGCGGATTCCCCTGGACCTGGTATGGATTGACGACACAGCTCCCCCCTTTCTCGCCGAGCCTGCCGGGGCGGAGTGAGGGAAAAAGCGTGAGCACCCCGGAACTTCTGCTTGAAAGACTTTCGGCCATTGCGGCCGCACTTGAGGACTCCGGTTCGGCCAGAGCACTCATCGCCTTCGGTTCCGCCGGAGAGACGGAGCGGCTGGACGCTTTTTCCGACCTCGATTTTCTGGTTATTGCCCGTGACGGGGAAAAGGCACGGATGGTGAACAACCTTGCCTGGCTGGAAAAGGCGGCTCCGCTTGTCTACAGCTATAAGCATACCGCAGACGGCTTCAAGGCTCTCTCGAAGGATGGAATCCTCTGCGATTTCGGTATTGTCGAGGCCCTGGAGCTGAACCGCTTTCCCCACGGGCAGGGCCGGGTCGTGTGGAGTGAAGAATCCTTCGATCCGTCTTCTGCGGCGAAAAACATCTCCGCTTTTCCTGACCTCTTCTCCGGGCACAATGTCGAATGGCTGACCGGCGAAATCCTGACCGCTCTCTTTGTCGGCCTCTGCCGTCATGAGCGCGGAGAGAAGATGTCCGCCTTCAGCCTTATCCAGGGGCTTGCTCTTGAACGCTACCTGGAGCTTATCGCCCTGCCCGAATCCCCCGACCCCTTTGATCCTCTCCGGCGGATTGAGGTCCGCTTTCCCGGTATCGAAAAAGAGCTTGCAGCCATTGCCGCCGGCTACTCGCGGACTATCGAATCGGCACAGGCTCTGTTGGAAGCCTTGTCGAACAAGGTGACGGTGCCGACGGCATTACGGGAGATGATTCTCGCCCGCCTCTCTGTTTGGAAAACTTCAGCCGGATCAATCTGAATCGGTACCCCTATACCCTGAAAACCTCCTCCACCTCCGCCTCGAGCCCAGGAAACAGGAGGGAACGGGCCTTCTCACCTTCCTGGAAGGAGGCGTCTTCGGCAAGGTCGTAATCCTCGAAGGTGTAGACCCCGATCCGTCTCTTCTCCGGATCCACCACCCAGAACTCGCCGATACCGCCGTCCATGTAGAGGTCCATTTTTCGGATCTTGTCCTTGCTCCTCGTCGAAGGGGAGAGGATCTCCACCACAAGGGCGGGCGTTCCCTTATACCGGTCCTTTTCATTGATATCCTTAAGGTAATCGCAGAGCACCATGAGGTCCGGCTGGACCACATTTATGTCGTCCTCGTCGGTTTCCCGTTTCCGCCGGATGGAATCCCTTATCAGGTCCACATCGAAGGGGGAGAGAAAGGGAGCGCAGGTATCATGGTCCCGGAAAAAGCCGCTGAAGGTAATATGCATCCTGCCGAGAATTCTCTGATGGGAAAAACCGGGAGAGGCCATCAGGTAGACCACCCCGTCGATAAGCTCATACTGCTTTTCGCTCTTCTCGGTCAGTTCAAGAAACTCCCGGTAGCTCACCCAGCCTTCGGGGCGCGGGGAGGTCCCGTAATCGGCAATCGGCTCTCCCGCCTCAAAGCCCTCGTGGTTCCGCGGATAGTGAAGCAGTACCGCCCGCTTCTTCCCGTTCTTTGTAATGATAATGTTCTCTTTTCTGCACAGATCCAGATATTTCCCGAAATTGTTCTGGAACACCGTCGAAGACACGAACATAAGCGCCCCCTTTTTAGCTAATATATCATATAAATAGCTAAAAAACAAGCAATTAAATGTATAGTTAGCTAATATTACATTTTATGGGCGCATTCCCGCCTGCCGGCGGGAACCGGGCTGCCTCCGGGGTACGGCGGCCGGGGCGCTGCGCGGTGCGCGCCCCGGCCGCCTTCCGTCCGGCTCCAGGCCTAAGGGCCTTCCGCCGGACCGCCCGTCCCTTCCGGGCCGGGCGCCCTGCGGATCCCTTGCGTCCCTGCTATTGCGTGCTTTCCGGAAAACGGCGGTATATCCCGTAGCGGGTTTCCAGATCAATCCGCTTTTCAATAAAAAGTAGCTTGACTCCGAGCTCCATCGCCAGAATGGCGGGAAGGGATATTTGTTCGCCATTTTCCCTGAAACTGATGGATACATTCATGTACTGCAGGGTCTTCGGTCCTTCGCTTATCGTGTAGTCAAGACCGAGAGGTGCGCCGCTTTCCGGATCGATAAGTGCCCTTCCTTCCACTCCGAGAAGCTCATCTTTCTCCGTCCTGTGCTGCAGAGTGAAACGGTAGGCAGCGCCGTTTCCGCCGTATGCCGAAGAGGGCAGAGGTTCATATGCCAGAGTCTCTTCCAGCTGGGGAATAAATGGACTGATGCTTAAACCGGCCACAAAGCGGTTGGCGGATCCATCTTCCTTCTCAAAGCTTTTTCTGGTCTTTCCGGTAATGTCCTTCCCATCCTCGGAAGCGGACGCGACCTGGTAAACCGGAACCGATGTCGAGGCTTTTTCGAGTTCCATTTCGATGACCGACCGCTTTTCCAGTTCGCCTGATTTGTCCCGTACCTCCGTAATGACCCTTACCGTTTCCGCCTGCCAGAGTGCCGCTTTCTCCGCATATTCCACCGCTTTCCTCCAGATTTCATCAGCCTGAAGAGCCGGGGCCAGGTATGCGGAAAGGAGGAGGGCGATAAAAATGACGTGCCTGTGTTTCATGGTAGAAGCATATTCCATTGCCCGGTGGTTTTTCCAGCAGAAACGCCTGCGAAAATCAACGAAAATAGTTCGATCTTCGTAGTTGTAGTTGACCTGTTTTCCCCGTATCGGCATTATTGTTCCATGAAGATGAAAAGATATAAAAAACCGGAAGCGGTGGAACAATTAATTTTACACGTGAAACCTGAGCTGGTGGAGCGCTGGATTGAACTGGATCATGAAATCTGGACCGAGGGGCTGGCCAAATGGCCGGGTTTTGCGGGTAAAGAGGTGTGGGTAAACGGAGACCGGCCGGGCGAGGTAATGGCGGTCGTCTACTGGAGCGATTTTGATCTCTGGAAGGCTATCGATACCGAATGGCTGATGGAGACCGACCGCCGTTTCAATGAGGCGTTCGGAGCGGGAAATGCACGCCTGGTGGAGGAAGTTCATAAGCGGAACCAGTTTTATAAGGTGTGTGAAACCGTGGAGGATGATGAATGAACTCTGCCTTTCCAAAAATCGATTATGATTATAAAGCCATTGCCCTGAAGCGGCTGTTCCGCCATGAGGATGAGGTGCACTTTCCTGAAAAGGGGCTCCTGCCTTCCTCCGCTCTCAAGGTCTACGGCGATCTCCGTTTTCCTGCTTCAAGGGAAGACCGGGTCTACACCATGGGCTGTTTTGTCACTTCCATCGACGGAAAGCTCGCCTTCCCGGACAATCCCGCGGGGCCCGTGGTTGCCAAGGCAAACTCTCTGGACCCTTCGGGAGCAGATGCGGATTTCTGGGTCCTTAATCTTTTTCGGGCCAATGCGGATGTCATTATCGGGGGGGCCGGGACCATGTGGAAGGAGCCGGACGGCACCTGTTCCATTTTTGACAGCGACCTGGAAGATGCACGGGTGAAGGCCGGAAAACCGGCGGCTCCCTGGCTTGTGGTCTGCAGTCTCGACGGCACCGATATACGGTATCAGGATACCCTTTTTGACAGTCAGCCGGTCATGCTCCATACGAGCCCCGCGGGCGAAAAGCCTGTAAGAGAAAACTTCGGACGGCCGTTCTATGTTGTCGGACCCTATGCCGATGCCGGAGAAGCCGTGGCGGATTCGGATACCATAAGAAGAGAATTCGAAACCCGGAAAGGAACTGAGGCTCCTGTCATTCTTACGGGGAAAGGCAATGAGACCGACAGTGCAGCGCTTCTTGCGGTCCTGCGGATTATGGGGATGGAGCGTGCCCTTGTGGAGTCCCCCTCCTACTGCCATGTGCTCATGCAGGATGCCCTTCTGGATGAGCTGACCCTGAACTACAGCTGTCTCTACATCGGAGCCGCTGCGGTGGGGCTCGGAAACGGTATGGAGCCCTTCACCTCCACCCGCCATCCGGAGAGTGAACTTCTGAGTATTCACATGCACTCGCCGAGTTTTCTCTATTTCCGGCATCGTCTGCGCTACGCCTGGTAGCGTTCCTGAGCGGGATCCATTACCATATCCGTATGGATACACCATTATTTAATACGGTTTTTTTCGGTAATACTTTCAGATCCTGGCTTCTCTCCCTGGCCATCTTTCTCGGCGGATTGCTGCTGATGCTGGTGGTCAGGGCCGTGGTCAGGAGGCGCTCAAAGCTTCACTGGGCGGACCGGTTCCTGCCTCTTTTACTGCTTGCCGCCGCCTATACGGCGCTTATCCGCCTCAATCTCAGCGAAACCGTTGAGAAGGTCGTCTACGCGTTTGTAAGCCTCATAGCCGTGCTTACCCTGGTAAAGGGTGTAATCGTGCTTATAGACAGGGGTCTGGCACGGTGGGAGGAGAAGCAGGAAGAGGGCAGCAGGGATGCGGAACTGGTCCGTCGTTACCGGCCGCTGAAGACCCTTATCCATCTGCTTATCTGGCTGATCGGTTCCCTCTTTTTTCTCGGCAATCTGGGGCTGGATATCTCGGCGGTAATCGCCGGCCTGGGAGTTTCCGGAATCGCCGTCGCGATAGCGGCCCAGGGTATTCTTGGCGATCTGTTCAATTACTTTGTCATTCTTTTTGACCGGCCCTTCGAGGTGGGCGATTTTATCATCTTCGGCGATAAAATGGGCGGGGTTGAAAAAATCGGCATAAAGACCACAAGAGTCCGGGCAATCGGAGGCGAGCAGCTTATCATCGCCAATTCCGACCTGACGGGCTCAAAAATTCACAACTACAAGCGGATGGAACGGCGGAGGGTAGTTTTCGAGATCGGGGTAACCTATCAGACTCCCCGGAAGATGCTTGAGGAGATTACCGGGCGTATCCGTACTATTATCGAGGCTATGGAGAATGTCACCTTTGACCGGTGTCACTTCAAGAGTTTCGGCGACTACGCCCTGAAATTCGAGACGGTTTACTACGTCGGAAGTGCCGACTATGCGCTCTATATGGATATTCAGCAGGAGATTAATCTGAGGATTGCCGAAGCCTTCGAGGAGATGGGGATCGAGTTTGCCTATCCGACACAGGTGGTTTTCCTGCCCAAAGAGGCCTGATCAGCGGGATCTTCCGACATCGATCCGGGGACATTTTTCCGCAAAGGGGCAGCGCGAACACCAGGGGCTTACGGGGGTGCATACCTGCTGACCGAAGGCAACCAGAAGGGTGTTGATGCCGATCCAGAACCGCGAGGGAAGAATCTGCTCAAGGGCTTTTTCGCTTTCTTCAGGAGTTCGGGTGCTGATAAGTCCGAGACGGTTGGATATCCTGTGTACGTGGATGTCCACGCAGATTGCGGGAATTCCGAAGGCAAGGCCGAGTACCAGATTGGCGGTCTTCCTTCCTACGCCCGGAAGTTCCAGAAGCTTTTCCCTGTCGGCCGGAACTCCTTTATCTTTCAGCATCTCCGCTATTTTTCTGAGCTGACCCGCCTTTACGCGGTAGAAACCTGCAGGATAGATAAGATCGGCAATGGTCTCTTCTCCGAGGGCCGCGAGACTCTTCATGTCGGGCGCGGTTTTGAAAAGACGCATTGAAGCGTCGAGGGTAACGGCATCTTTGGTTCTGAGGCTGATAATGGTGCTTGCCAGAACGCGGTAGGGCAGGTTTTGATTATCCTCTTTGCCTTCTTCATCCGCAATGGAGGTAACCGAAGGGATTGGCGCTCCGCCTACTTCCTGGGCAATGGTTGATATAAAGCGGTCCCAGCCGGATTCGCCGTCGATGTTCATCATACCCAGACGGAGGGGTCCGCGCTGCTCATGAGAACGGAAGCCATGGCTTCGATCGCTTCGCCGCGCCCCACTGCATCGACCCCTTCTTTTGTTTTGGCTTTTACCGATACCCGGTCCAGGGGAATCTCAAGAAGAGCGGCCAGGTTTTTCCGGATTTCCTCCCTGAAGGGAGCCAGTCTGATCTCCTGAAGAATAACCGTACAGTCTATATTCACCGGCAGAAACCCCGCCTCCCGGGTAAGCTCCAGAACCCGCCGGAGAAGGTCTGCGCTGTCAGCATCTTTCCATGCGGGATCCGAAGGCGGGAAATGGGTACCTATATCTCCGAGGGCGCAGGCTCCGAGAAGCGCATCGATCAGGGCATGGAGAAGGACATCCCCGTCGCTGTGCCCATCCTCACCGATTTTTGAAGGGATGCTTACTCCGCCGATTATCAGCGGCCGGAGAGGAACCAGACGGTGAAGATCCCATCCCTGTCCTGTTCGGATGTCGCTCATTGAAGATCGCTCCTGTAGGTTATTTTCCTGTTCAGCGGATCTCCGGCTACCGTGGCAACCGCACCTTCCGCCGATGCGTATACTTCAGCATCGTCGATGTAGATCCTGCCGTCGCCGGCCACCTGCCGGTGAGCCCTCAGAATCTCCCTGAACCGGAATCCCTGGGGGGTCTGCGCCTCGACGGTGGAGGCTCTCGGAAGGTGCCGCGTAATCAGTCCGTCCGGTCCGGTCTCCTTCATGGCGCTTGTGGACGGCAGTACCGGAATTACGGCGCCGTAAGTTCCGCAGGCCTCAAGAACGCTGCGGATTACCGATCCGCTTACCCAGGGCCGTGCACCATCGTGTATAAGGACAATATCCGGGGGCTGTGCGCACCTCTCCAGAGATGCAAGCCCGGCGAGTATCGAAGCCTGCCTGCTGGAACCTCCGGGTACGATCAGAAGTTCGCGCCCTCCAAGCAGCGGGGCAAAACCGGGAACCGAAGCGAGAAGAGTTCTGACTTTCTCTTCATCGTCCTTCGGAACCGTTATCACTGCCTGTGAACATTCCGGCAGAAGAAGAAAGGGCTTCATGGCATGAAAGAGCACCGGCATACCGTCAAGGAGAAGATACTCTTTTTTATGCGGTGAGGGGTCGGGGGAAGAGGTGCCGGAGGCGAGAAAACGGGAACTCGAACCGGCGGCGGTAAGCAGAAGCGCCGCCGTCAGAGCGGATCCCGTCATTCGGACTCCAGTTTCTCAAAAATAAGCTCTTCCACGTCGCTCTTTTTCCGGCCAAGCGAGTAGGTTACCTCGTCGATCAGGATTTTCATTGCATCATCGTAGAGCTTTCTTTCCTGGATGGGCAGTTCCTTCACCTTGCTGCGGTGATAGAGTGCCCGTACGACCGTTGCGATATCGTGAATGCTGCCGCTTCGAAGAAGATCAAGGTTCATCTGATATCTCATCTTCCAGTCCGCGGTAACCGGTTCATAATCGTCGCTTATCAGTGATAATGCCTTCAGAGCCTCTTCGGGCTCAACAATGGCACGAATTCTCCGCTCATCGGTCTTATCGGTGGGTATCATAACCGTCATATCGGAAAGCTCAAGGTATATCACATAGTAAAGGGTCTTTTTGCCCTTGAGGACACGCTCTTGAATTTCGGTAATCAGTCCCACACCCTGGAGAGGATAAACAATATGCTGGTTCACCTCATACGCAGGAGTTTCCATAATAGATTTTTCAGCTTCCATAGTCACCATATTACCTGAAAAGGGCTGTTTCGTCAAAGGGGCGAATAGGCTATACTGGGTTCATGGAGGAACGGTATATGGCAGAAGACCGAAGGGCAGGAGTGCTTCTTCATCCTGTTTCGCTTCCGGGCAGATACGGTATCGGAGAAATAGGCAAAGAGGCGTATCACTTCGTCGATTTTCTCGAACGGGCAGGGATCGGTCTGTGGCAGGTGCTTCCTCTGGGGCCTACGGGCTACGGAGACTCGCCTTATCAGGCGCTTTCCACCTTTGCGGGAAATCCCCTCCTTATCAGCCTTGACCGCCTGGTGGAGCAGGGAGATCTTCCCGCCCGTGTCCTTGAACAGGTTCCCGCTTTCCCCGAAAAAAAGGTTGACTATCAGCTTCTGCGCACCTGGAAGGATCCGCTTCTGAGAGAGGCGGCAGGCCGTTTTCTCGAGGGCGGCGATTCCCGCAGGCTTGAGGCCTTCGGCCGTTTCTGTGAGCAGAAGGCTTTCTGGCTTGATGATTTTGCGCTTTTCGTGTGCATCAAGGAGCATTTTGATGCGAAGGCGGAGAAGGAGGGGGCCGAAGATGCCCGCTGGAATGTCTATTGGGACCGGAAACTGGCACTGCGGAACGGTAATGCCCTTGCAGCATTCTCCCGGGAACATCAGCAGGAAATTGAGGAACATCGCGTCCTTCAGTTTTTCTTCTATGAGCAGTGGCTGGAGCTGAAGGCATATGCAAACAGAAAAGGGATATCAATTATCGGAGATATTCCGATATTCGTGAGCCCCGACAGCGCAGATATATGGGCGGACAGGAAGCTGTTTCTGGTCGACGGGGAGGGCAGGCTCAGCCATGTCGCCGGAGTTCCTCCCGACTATTTTTCCGTGACCGGACAACGCTGGGGGAATCCTCTCTACAACTGGGAAGCTATGAAAAAGAACGGATTCGCCTGGTGGATACGTAGGATCGAGGCCATCCTGGAACTTGTGGATATTATCCGGATAGACCATTTCCGCGGATTTGAAGCATACTGGCAGATCCCTGCGGAAGAGGAGACTGCCGTTAAGGGGGAGTGGATCAAGGCTCCCGGCATGGAACTGTTCGAAACGGTCCTGGAAACTCTGGGTGATCTGCCGATTCTGGCGGAAGACCTGGGGGTCATTACCCCCGAAGTGGTTGAGCTACGGGAGCGTTTCAATTTTCCCGGCATGAAGGTGCTTCAGTTTGCCTTTGAATACGATGATGAAGGCTCGCTTACTTCGGAGAACGGTTTTCTTCCCCACACCTACGACCGGAATTGTGTTGTATACACGGGGACCCACGATAACGATACCACGCTTGGCTGGTACCGTTCCATTAATGAGACCGAGCGTGACCTGGTCCGACGTTATCTGGCAAGACCGGATGATGATATTGTCTGGGATCTGATACGGGCGGCTTATTCATCCGTGGCCCGTTACGCAATAATACCCATGCAGGATTTTCTGGTCCTGGATACGGATGCCCGGATGAACATGCCCTCGACCATCGGAGGCAACTGGAACTGGAGAATGGCCCCCGGAGCGGCGAACGACTGGGTTGCCAGCCGTTCACGCGAGATGGCCTGGCTCTACAAGCGTCTTCCCGTAATCAGACAGCACCGTCGGGAAGAAAAAGACGTTCAAACTCCAGATATTTGAAGGGGTGAATGTCCAGGGGATTGGGAAACCATCCCTTTATCCGTTCAAGGTCGATAATATTGAAAGCGGGGGAGTGTTTTATCGGGAGCACAACAGCTTCTTCCAGAAGCAGCTCCTCCGCTTCGGCCATCATCTCGTACCTTTTTTCCCAGTTCTCTTCAACAGCCGCCTCCGAGACCATTTTGTCGAAGGTTTCGTTCCTGTAACGGCCGATATTCAGTGACGCATCACCGGTCCACATCTGCAGGAAGGTAAGCGGGTCTGCGAAATCTCCGATCCAGGTGAGAAGACCGAGGGTAAAGGGTTCATTCTTTATCCGGTCATAATAATCACTGAAACCGCTTGTCTCCATGACAATCTCAACTCCGAGGGCCCTTCTCCAGGACGATGCCATAAGTTCGGCGATGCGCAAGGCCTCTTCTCCTTCGGGCAGAAGGAAGCGGATCTCCGGCAGCCCTTCTCCTTCGGGAAAACCCGCCTGTGCAAGCAGTTCCATCGCCTTTTCGCGGTCCGCTGTTTCAATCCCCGTTACCTCCGGGTACTGGTCAACCTTGGGAACCAGGCTGTTGGTGGGCAGATACATGTACTGCTGGCTGCGGACCTCTTCCCAGGGAACAAGGAGCGCCAGGGCTTTCCGCACATCCGGACGGTTGTAGCTCTCTTCGGTTTCCGGGGAGAGACCGAAAAAGAAATAGGTGGTTGAATAAATAGGATTAAGCACCATCGCTTCCTTGTTGTTCAGGCGGTCCAGGTTTATATCCCCCTCCGCCCAGTGGAGGGCTCCATTATCGATAGCGTCCGCCGCCCAGTCTGGATCTTCCCGGTAGAGGATGCGTATGGTATCCATGCCGACCGAGGCGCTGTCCCAGTAAAACTGGTTCTTTTTAAGGGTCATCTCTTCGTCGTTCGAGGAGATAATGGTGAACGGTCCGTTTCCGAGAACCGTATCAAGATCTGTCCAGTTCTCCAGCTCCAGCATTTTGGGATGAATGGGGGAAAAACTGTGGTGGCAGAGAATTTTCAGGAAATGGGGGGCCGGTCTGTCCAGCTCCACTTCAAGTATGCCCTCTTCCGGGATCCGTATGCCCACGGAGGAGGGATCTTCGTTGTTTCCAAGACGGTAATCCCGTGCGCCCTGTACAATGTCCAGAAGTGAGCCGTATTCTCCGGGGTCATCCGGATTGATCAGGGTAAGCCAGCTTTGGCGGAAATGGTCCGGTTCAACCTGATCGCCGTTCCAGTAGCGGGCGGTCTCCCGGATCCTGAAGCGGTACGTTCTCCGGTCTTCCGAGATTTCCCAGTACTCGGCCACCGCGGGCATCGGCTCCAGGGTAAAGGGGTGATAGGTAACCAGCCCTTCATAGATGGCTGTGTAGACCTGGGCTTCGGTACTGGTAAAGGTGTGGAGAGGGTCAAGGTTTATCCGGGGAGGCATAACCGTCATGACAAAGGTCTTATCATCTCCAGGTGCTTCCTGTGCCTGCTCCACGTCCTGTTCCTGGGCAGCCGCTTCGCTTGTTTCCGGGGTAATGCAGCCCGAAAAGAGGGTAAACAGCATTAATGAAAGGGATAAAGCCCTGATTGATGTTCCGGTAATCTTGTTTTTCATGGTTCAGTCCTGTAGGTGTTTTAGAATCCGCTGCATATAGGCGGGGCCGTACAGCGGTTTGATAAGAATTTCATCGAATCCGGCGGATTTGAGAACGGACAATTCCGCATCGTCGCTTGTAATGGCAATAATGGGGATGTTTTTGTTTTCCCGGCGGATAGCCCGTGCCACTTCTTCCCCGTTCAGTTCGGGCATGTAGTTGTCCAGTATGATAAGGTCGTACCGCTGCCGGTGGAACATTTCAAGTGCCTGTCTGCCGTTTTCGGCAAGGTCGCATTCTATGCCTTCCTTCTGAAGACGGATCTCAATCAGCTTCCGGTTTGTGAACTCGTCTTCAGCATATAATACACGTTTATTCATCCTGGAATGCTCCATTGCCGCTTATTAATAGTATAGCTATTTATGCAAAGCGTCCATCTTATCTCCGGTCGGAGATTTCCTTCTCGATCCATTGCGCCAGTTCCTCCAGTTCCGGACCGGCTTCATGTATGGTGCTTTCCAGGCTGCGAACTGTTCCGGCTATCTCGTTCGAACCGTAGCGGACACCGGGAAGTGCTTCCATAAGTCCCGCGATCATATCCGGTTTGAGGCAGTCGGAGAATATGCTCACTTTGCTGATTATTCCCCGCCTGGTGTCCAGATGGAGGTCCATGGAGCCCCAGTCAAACCTGGTTTTCAGCCTGTGTGCAAAATCGGGAGTCTTTCCGAATCGCCAATCCCAGTCTGCAAGCTGCTCAAAGTAACTGTTCAAGTGAGGGATGGTTCTCAGGGTCGCATGATCCAGAAGTTCAACCGCACATTTTTCACCCTTTGCGAAAAAGAACTCTTCAATTATCGCTTCACAGAGTGCCTCATGATGCAGGTCCGGAGCAAATTCGTTCAGGTTGGCTACCCTGGATTTTACCGAGCCGATCCCCTTGCTTATCAGCTTCTTTTTATCGGGGGTAAGATAGTTGGAGATACGGGTAAGATCGGCATTGATCAGGAGGGTCCCGTGGTGAAATGCACGGTCCGACGTCAGTTTGTAGGCGGATCCGGATATTTTTCGCCCGTCCACCAGGATATCATTGCGTCCCGAGGTTTCAGCTTCGATACCAAATCGTTTGAGAGCGGACATTATTATCCTGCTGTTGGCTTCCTTGTCATAGCCTTTGCGGCTCGACAGGAAGGTAAAGTTGGTATTTCCCAGGTCATGAAAAACAGCGCCTCCGCCGCTCTGCCGTCTGGCCAGTTTTACCCCGTCCCGTTCCATGGCTTCGAGATTGCACTCTTCCCAGGGATTCTGATAACGGCCGATTACCACCGTGTTGTCATTCCTCCAGAGGAAGAGGACATCCGTTTCCGGATCCATCTCCCGAAAAATCCAGTCCTCCGTTGCCAGATTGAACCAGGGGTCGTAGGTTTCCGACAGCAGTACTCTTACCTTTCTCATGCATTCACTCCTTAAGAAGATCCGCCCTGCTCCGGGGCGGCATCTTTATACTGAAGGCGGTAAAGGTTGGCGTATACGCCTTCCCTGCCAAGCAGTTCTTCATGACTTCCTGTTTCCACCAGCCGTCCTCCCGAAAGCACAAGGATCCTGTCTGCGTGCTGAATGGTGGAGAGACGGTGGGCAATAACAATGGAGGTTCTCTTTTCCGTAAGTTTGTTCATCGCATCCTGAATAAGCTTTTCGGTTTCCGTATCGACGCTTCCGGTTGCCTCGTCAAGGATGATTACCCTGGGATTCTGGGCGACCACTCTCGAGAAGGCGAGAAGCTGCCGCTGTCCGGTGGAGAGGTTTGCACCCCGCTCGGTAAGGATGGTCTCATAGCCGTCGGGGAGACTTCCGATAAAGCCGGATGCCTGGACCGTTTCCGCTGCCCGCCGGATTTCATCGTCCGGAATATCCTTCCCGAGAGAAATGTTTTCCCGGATCGATGCCGCGAAAAGGAATACATCCTGCTGGACGGGTACCACCGCAGATCTCAGCTCTTTCAGGGGATACTGGTCTATGCTTGTGCCGTCGAGCAGTATCTCGCCCTTCTGAATATCCCAGAGGCGGGTCAGAAGGTTGGCGATGGTTGTCTTTCCCGCTCCGGTATAGCCGACTATGGCGATGGTTTCTCCCGGTTCAATGGTAAAGGAGAGGTCGCGGATAACAGGCTCATCCGGCTTGTAGCTGAAATGAACATTGCGGAACTCTATTCTGCCCTTGACCGGTTCCGGCAGCGGTTCGGTCCCCGTGTCCGGGATGGTCTCTTCACGGTCAAGGAGCTGGAATATCCGCTCTCCCCCCGCCATGGCGGACTGAAGAATGGTAAAATTCTCGGTAAAGTTCATTACGGGACGGTAGAACATCTGCATCAGGTTCACGAAGGCGATCATTATCCCCAGACTTATGGCAGAGTCCAGCACCATGGCCGAGCCGAAATAGAGGACCGTTCCTATCGATATCGAGGTGAGAAGGTTTATAAGGGGGCGGAAGGTGGCAAAGACATACATCTCCGAAAGACTGGCCGAAAGGAGTTCCCCGTTTATTGAGCGGAATTCCCGGTAGCTCAGCCGTTCACGGCGGAAGACCTGGACCACATCCATTCCGGATATGTGTTCGGAGAGAAAGGCGTTTACCTTGCTTGTCCAGAGCCGGGTTCGGCGGTAGGCGTCCCGTGCCCTGTTGCGGAATATGGCGGTAAGGATAACCACCGGGGGAAGGCTTGCCGTCGTTATCAGCCCGAGACGGGGATCGAGATAAAAGAGGATGGCTATTACGCCTCCCATGGTGGCGAAATCCCGGAGGAGGCCGGTGGCCACGGAGGTAAAGAGTTCGTTTATGGTCTCCACATCGTTTGTGACTCTGGTAACGAGGGTTCCTACGGGCATGTTGCCCAGATAACCCAGATTCTGCTCGGTCACATGACGGTAAAGTTTCTCCCGCAGTCCCTTCATGACACCCTGACCGCTGTAGGCCATAAGGTAGACCTGGAGGAAGGAAAAGAGAAGCATGGCAATCAGAAGAAGCAGGTAGATGAAGGTTTTCACCCCGAGTCTGCCCAGGTCGTCTCCCCTGAGGGCCTTTGCGGTCTCCCCTTCCAGTTCATCAAGTGCCCCGGAGGGAAGGGCTATCCAGTTTCCGGAGATAAGCACCTCCGGTTCTCCATCGAGGCTTGTCATAATTTCGGCGGGATTTTCCAGACTCCCGGAGAGGTACCATTCCCTCCGGTCAGCAATCCCCGAGTTGAAAAGTACTTCTCTCGTCTCCGCTGTGACAGTTTCTATGTCGCCGGAGGGGATAAAACGGTAGCGGTCAAAATCGGGCGGTTCCGGACGGCTGAAAATGGCGGGCAGGACATGGCCTTCCTCCAGTTCCCGTAGCGCTTCGGCTTCGGCGCTCCCGGAGACGGCTTTCTCTTCGGCCAATGCGGTATCAATCCGGTAGAATCTGGCAATAATGTCCTGGTCTATTGCTCTCTGGAGAAGGACCGGTCCGAGCAGCTCCGCCAGGGCGGAAAAAAGCATGGCGACAATGGCAATAAACATGGCGAGCTTGTAGGGACGGGCAAAGGAGAGAAGCCGCCGCATAATAACAGGATCATAGCCTTTTACAATCTTTTCTTCTTCCATCAGAGACTTCCCTCCTGCTGCAGGTTATAGATTTCACGGTAAAGCCCCTCGATGTTCATCAGTTCTTCATGCGTGCCGCGCTGAATCATTTTTCCTTTATCGAAAACGACGATCATGTCCGCCCACTGAAGGGTGGAAACCCGGTGGCTGACCAGAATGCTTGTTTTCCCCTTCCTCTTTTCCAGGAAGGCGTGAAGAATAGTCTCCTCGGTTTCGGTATCCACGGCGGAAAGAGAGTCGTCCAGGACAAGTACCGGCGGGTCGGGAAGGATGGCCCTGCTTATGGCGATCCTCTGTTTCTGCCCGCCCGAGACAGAGAGCCCCCGCTCTCCCACTCCGGTCTCCCAGCCGGCGGGAAAACTGTCTATTTCCCGGCTGATGGTGCTTATCCGGGCAGCCTCTTCTATGGCTTCTTCCGACGCGTCGGGTACCGCAAAGTGCACATTCTCCCGGACTGTCGCGCTGAAGAGGAAGGTGTCCTGAGGTACCAGCCCTATCGTTTTGCGCAGGGTTTCCAGATCATATTCCCGTATATCCACGCCGCCGAGAAATACTGTTCCGGGAGGCGGGTCCAGCAGTCTCGGCAGGATTCTTACAAGGGTACTCTTGCCGCTTCCGGTACGTCCCAGGATGCCCAGGGTCTTTCCTTCATCGACCCTTACGGTGATGTTTTCAAGAGCGGGCACTTCAGCTCCCGGATAGGAAAAAGTAAGGTCCCGGACTTCGATTCCGCTGTGCGGGGCCGAATCGACGCACTGCCGGGGACTTACTATTTCCGGCTTTTCGTCGAGGATGGCGTTTATTCTCGAAAGACTGGCCGCGCCCCGCTGGAGCATGTTTATGGTAAAACCCATCCCCATGACCGGCCACCTGAGCATGGAAAGGTAGGTCAGAAAGGCAATAAAGTCTCCTGCCGTAAACTCCCCGGTCATAACCGCCGCCCCGCCGTAGCGCATGAGCAGCAGGGAGGTAAGACCGGATATGAACATGATAAGGGGAAAAAAGAATCCCCAGAGCCGTACCAGCTTCATGTTTTTATCCATGTAGTTATCGCTTTTATCTACAAAGCGCTCTTCGGCCCAGGGTTCCCGGACAAAGGATTTCAGGACCCTTATTCCGGAGATGGTCTCCTGAACGTGCTCGCTCAGTCGGCTGAACCCTTCCTGAACCTCCTTGAAGCGCTGGCCTATCAGCTTGCCGAATCCGAGGATTATTATGGTAATAAACGGCAGGGGGATTATTGTTATCAAAGCGAGCCGGGCGTTTGTCGTAAACAGGATGATGAGAATGGCGATGGTCAGAAAAAGGCCGTCCATAAAAGCGACGAGAGCCATACCCGTGGCCATCCGGATGGCGTGCATATCATTGGTGGCGCGCGCCATAATATCGCCGGTTTTCATTTTCCCGTAAAAAGAGGGCGACAGCTTGAGGAGGTGAGAGAAAATCTGCTGGCGCAGGTCCCTTTCGATCTTCCTGCTGGCTCCGTGAAGAAAAAATCGCCAGCCGAAGCGGAAGAAAGCCACGCCGGCGGCGACTGCTATCATGGTCAGCACCGGTCCTGCTATATCCGCCGGTATAAAGGAGCCCGATGCAATAATATCGGTCGCCTTTTTAATCATCTGGGGAATGTAGAGCTCCCCGGCATCGGTTCCTATAAGGCAGAGGAGCCCGAGGAAGTACCAGCCGCGGTATTTTTTCAGCAGCGGCACCAGGGTTTTGAATTCTTTAAGCACGAAATTACCTCGCTTTCAATACAATATAAGGATTTAAGGGCATACCGAAAAGCACCGAAACCGAAGAGCCCTGTACAAAGGGCGGAAAACGGTCGTATAGTTTCTTTCTATGAACATTCTTCTCCTGTTTCCTTCGGATCTGCTTCCCGGCGGTTCCGGACACTACCTTCTTAAACGCGGCGACAGCCGTGCCGGACATATTGAAAGAGTCTTGAAACTGAACCGGGATGATGAAATACGTGCCGGGATTGCCGACGGTCCTGCGGGCTTTGCCCGGATTCTGGATATATCGGAAGCGGGACTGCTTCTCGCCTTCGAGCCGGAAGCCGAAGGCCCTCATCCGCATGCCTTTCCGCTGGAGCTGCTGGTGGGGCAGGTGCGTCCGATATGCGCGAAGCGGATTCTCCGGGAAGCGGCCATGCTCGGAGTATCCGTCATCTCCTTTATGGGAACCGACCTGGGTGAAAAAAGCTACCGTGAAGCGCGTCTGTGGTCGGATGGAGAGGCGGACCGCTATATTCTCGACGGAGTGGTCCAGGCCGGGGCAACCCGAATCCCCCTTCTTCATCTTTTTGATGATGTAGGATCCTGCCTCGAAGGAGTTTCCGCCGGGAACCGGATTGTACTGGATAACGTCTCGGAGGGCCTCCCTCTCTCCGCTTTATCGGGTCGGCTGCCAGCGGTCATTGCAATCGGAAGCGAGCGGGGCTGGAGCGGCCGGGAGCGGAAGCTGTTTCGGGACGGCAGCTGGCAGTTTGCCCGTCTCGGGTCCAGAATCCTCAGGACCGAGACGGCCTGTACGGCGGCTCTGTCGATAATGCTTGCCGATGCCCCCTAGAGATGAAGCGCTTTTTTCCAGTCCGTATCGTTAAACAGGGCTATATGAAGAATGTAGAAGATTGCCGCAATGGGAACAAATATAAGACTTGTTACCAGCGACCAGCTTAAACGTTCCAGAATGGTATAGTTTAAGGCGAGAAGCATAAGCGTCAGATCGAAAAAGAAAAAACCCACCAGATTCAGTCCCCGCTTTTTTGTTTTTTTCAGATAGACCAGGTAGCCTGCAAGGGGCAGGATGCACGAAAAGACAACGAGGGACCAGCTGAGAGTTTCAGATAGAATAAGGTCTATGGCTCCAATCAGCAGCGCCGCATCGAAAAGGATAAAAGCGAGAAGCTGGAGAATCCCGGGGTGTTTTCTCGTTATAAAGATGAGAAAGAGCTCGATGGCGGCAAATGAAGCAAGAAAATATGGGAGTTCGGGAGATCTGATAAAGTCTGCCGGATTGTTGCGATTTCCGATCAGGAGCTGAATGACCAGGATTATAAGCATCATCGCCGTAACGGATATTACCGGTTTTCGTCCGTAATGGACAAAGAGCCAGGCAATGGCGGCACATCCTATTACCGGCACCATTACGTAATATGACCAGGTTACCGCGCCGTTTCTTGCAAGGTCTATTCCCGCGGTCAGAGCGATGGGGAAAAACCCCAGAAACAGTATGACGGATGCGATAAGGATCTTTTTCTGACGCCCGGTCAGTTTGCGGTACATGGGACTGGGCAGGATAACGTCATCGGGATAGTCTCCCGCCGCTTCCGTATGTTCCCTGACCTCTTCGGGGATTCTGGTATCACAGAGGGGACAGGCTTCCAGCCGGTCTTCAATTTCAACTCCGCAGCGAGGGCAATAAGCCATCGGTCTACCTCCTGTTGGTTTTTACTGAGACGTGGATATCCATCTGTCTCAGACGGGTAAAAAAACGCCGTTCGAATTCCCGGTCCCGTATGGTGCTGGTGATGAAGACGCTGGTACGGCCCTTGTATGCCATGGCTGTGGTTCCTATCGATGCTTCAAGCGGAGGCGGAAGAAAGTCATAGCCGGTGACAAATTTCTGCAGGTCCGGCGGCGTCGATATCCGCCCCAGATTGGAAAAGCTGATGGTAAAGACCCTGCGTCCGAAAATGTTGTAAAAATACTTCAGCATCCGGTCTTTTAAAAAGAGGGGGGTAATTCTGATAAAAGGGTTGCGTTCTCCCTCAATGTTCCGGGCAAACTGTCTCCGTATCATTTTATGATCAAGTTCCATTTTCATGAAGTGGTGAACCTTGCCGATTATATCCTCGAAGGTGAAGCTTCCGAGGCGTGGATCTATTCCCGGTTCCACGGCGAGGGCGAAATTCCTGAGTGTGCGGGATGCGAAAAAACGCCGCAGGTCTATGGGTACGCTCACCCGGATGGGCTTGGGCTTGAGTTTCCGCTCTTCCATCATTTCCCGGCTTACATCAATCTGAAGTGCGGTTATAAACTCGCCGATGGTTGCTCCGTAGCGGGAGGCTTCCCGTTTCAGTTCATCACTCTGCATGATTCCTTCGCAAACGTGGAAAACGGGAGGAGGCTCGGCTTTGCCTTTCAGCTGCAGGGCCGGGGGGATCTGCTTAGCCGGGGGTACTCCCCGCTCATAGTGCCTGCTGAAGCTGTCCTCAAATTCGGCAGGATCCACCGGATCCCGGCAGTCGATCAGGCTTCCTCCGTGTTCTATCGTTTCCCCCCGGAGCCGCAGGTACTCCAGAAGAAGGCCGTTCAGAAACCACAGGGCTCCCGTTCCGTCGGTTATAAAGTGGGCTACTTCGAAGGATATCCGGTTACGGTAGGCGATTACCCTGAATGGAAGCATCCCCGGTTTTTTATACGGAATATAGAGGCAGGGATACCTGCTTTCCGCCTCCACCCGCGGTTCGGTATCGCTGGATTCCAGATAGTACCAGAAAAGTCCCCGTCTCAGATGTACCCGGTAATAAGGGCAGCGTACCAGCATCGCCTTGAGTGCCTGGTCCAGAATGTGGATATTGACCGGCTTGTCGATGCTTGCGGATACACGAAAGATGGTTGACTGGCGTTTGTTGTGGATAGCCGGGAAAATTTTGGCGGCATTGTCGAGACGGAATTCGAAGAACTGTTCCTGGTATTCAGGACTTGTCATACTTTATCCTTACACGAATCAGTATACACAAGTCAATGGCGTCGCTTCAACACGTTCCCCGCTTTCTGGCTTTCCTTCTTTCCTGAAAACGTTCTGCCTGTTAAGATAGCAGGCAGATTTCGTTCGGCAATGAACAAGCGGAGGGTGAGATGGCACATACGAAGAATCCCGGGGCCGATGAGCTTCTGGACCGGGAGTTTGCGGTTCTGGATAAGGGCTTTGTCCGCCTGGTGGACTACCTTGGAGACGATCAGCGAATTGTAGAGGCTGCCCGGGTCAGTTATGCCGGCGGGACCAAATCGTATCGTCAGGACCGCGGTCTTATCCGCTATCTGATGCGTAATCAGCATACCAGTCCCTTTGAGCAGGTGGTCTTCACCTTTCATATCAAGATGCCTGTTTTTGTTGCCCGTCAGTGGGTACGTCACCGTACGGGAAGGCTCAACGAAATTTCCGGACGCTACAGTGTGATGAAGGAGGAGTCTTACCTGCCCGCGGGGGAGGATATTGCCCTCCAGAGTCCGGATAACAAACAGGGCAGGAAAGATGAGCCGGTTGATGCGGATACGGCAGCCGAGGTGCGTGAAATTCTGGAAAGCGGACGACGGGATACCTGGCAGCGCTATAACCGTCTGCTTGAGATGGGGATTGCCCGGGAAATTGCCAGGATCGATCTTCCCCTCAGCCTGTATACCGAGTGGTACTGGCAGATGGATCTTCACAACCTTTTCCATTTTCTTAAACTGAGGCTGGACCGTCACGCACAAAAGGAAATCCGTGCCTATGCCCGGGTTATCATGACTATTGTTGAAAAGGTCTGCCCCGTTGCTGCCGAAGCTTTTTGCGATTTTGTTCTGCATTCGCAGAACTTTTCCGGGCCGGAGCTCGAAGCGCTGAAGGCCCTGGCCGGCGGAGCACCGGTGCTTCTCGAGGGAAGCGAGCGGAAAGAGTTTTTTGAAAAGCTGGGTCTTGCGGATCCCGCTTAGTCTCCGGTCGTCTGCTCGACCGGCATCCTTTCTTCCCGGTCCCAGAGGAATATATGAAGGCCCGGGGGCAGATCCCCTCCCGGGACGGCGTTCTCCGCCTCTCTGAGCAGCCCTCTGGCTTTTTCCTGCAGATCCGTTCCAGGGGCCGGGGGCTCCGGAGCTATTACCGAAATGACCGGTCCTTTCTCTGCCTTTCTTTCGAGTACTCTTCCGATGGTTCCGGCCTTCTCCAGGGCGGATGCCGGCGAATACCGGGTGAGCAGGACAAGAAAATCCCCGCCGTGCAAGCGGAAAAGCTGATCCTGAAAAAGGTTTATGTTTTCCTCGATCTTTTTTGCGGTATCCATCATGTGATGAGGTTCTGTCCGTATCCTGAGGATTACCGGCCCGTTTCCCGGAGAAAGGGAAAGGAGCGCTTCAAGTTCCTGTTCCGCAAGACCGCTTCCCGCAAGTCCGGTAAGCTCATCATATTCCCCTGTCTGTCCGAGAGGGTCCAGAGTTCCTTTTCTGCGGCGCTCCTCGAAGCGGCGCAGCAGTTTTCCGGTATCCAGGCTGGTAACCGAGTAAATGGGGAGGTCTTCGCGCTGTTCCACATGCCGGTAGAGGGGGGACGGCGATCGCTGTTCCTGCTGCAGCACATGCTCCAGCACAATGGCAACCGCGAGGGTATACCTGGTAAGGTTGAGAATACTTTTCTCGCGCTCCTCTATCGAGAGCAGCGAGTCGAGTCTGCGGCTCAGGGTGTTGGGAACGGGGAAGTGGTAGGGCTCCTGTGGGTTCCGGAGCGCCTGGTTCCCGTCGTTTGCCGCGAGCTGTGCAAGCAGTTTTTTAAGACGGGAGACGGTAATGTCGAACCCGGCGACCGGAGGAAGCTGCCGGGGCTGAAGGTATTTCGGTATGGAAAGCTGAAGGTTGGGGAAAAGGTACTTTTTTCGGAGAAAAAGCAGGTCGGCTTCAATACGCTGTCCGTATTCGGACAGAACGAAGTCGAAGGAGCGCTCAACATTCCTGCAGTAATCCCGAAGTGTTTCAAGGTAGTGTTTTTCTATCAGCACATCCAGAAACTGGTGCCACATGGAGGCTATGGTTTCAAATTGAGGCTTCAGTTCCTGGGGTATTCCTGTTTCGTCGATCCCCGTACCCATGTCCGCCTCCCGGAAGCCGTAGAGCAGGTCCCCCATTATGGCGGTCAGTATTACCGTATGCTGGAGCGGATCTCCGGGATGGATCAGCCCGCTTCCCTGGGGCAGTTTAAGAATGGGGTCGAAATAGGGAAAAAGGTCGGGCTGTTCATTGAACCGTATCCACCCGGAGCCGGGAAAGAGCCGTTCTATCATCAGCAGGCTCTGACGGAACCCTGTTACAGCTTCCTCGCTTGCGGCTGGCGTTTCTTCCTGTTCTGTCTCAGCGGGTTTCTCTTCGGTCTCCTCTTCGGTCTCCTCATGGTCTTCGGTCTCTTTCCCTTCATACAGTTCTCCGCTCTGAATTCGCGGAGGTTTGCAGATTTCATCTTCCTTAAGCTTGAGAAAGTCAAGAAGCAGCTCCCGGTGATCTTCCAGAAATGGCCTGTAGGGCTGCGGAGCAGGGGAAAAGAGCAGAAGGAGGAGGGGGTAGCAGCGTACCGGCATGACTTCGAAGATGTAGTGGAGTTCCCCCTGAACTGCCAGGAAATACTTCTGCATCCGGTCCGCTTCGAGATTCCGCTTGGGAAGCTCAAGAATGGAGAGGTCGTAGAGATGGCGTACGGCGCGCTCTATGAAAACATGTTCAATTTTATGAAGCTCCATTATCGGCCGGAAAAGGTAGAAGAGAACCTGTGCAAAGTCCGATGGTTGAACCGACCTTGGATGGAGCTGAACCCGGGTAAGCTCTTTGTGCATGGCCTCAATTTCCCAATCCTTAATGCATTCGGCTATATCGCGGTAAAAAGGGCTGCGCAGCTGGTGAATACGGTTCTTTTCAACCCTGCGGAGAAGCCCGCGGACTGCAAGAACGGCAGTTTCAATATGACGGTAGAAAATCTCTCCGCTGCTCAGAACAAAACGGGGATCCAGAAGTTCCCGCGGTCTGGCAAAAGGCCAGAGCACCAGCCAGGCGCTGCTGCGCCGCATAATGCCGAATTCGGGCCTGCTCGCGTAATGCCACAGGCGGAAGCGGTTCAGGTGTGTTCTTTTATCGCTCAGATTCGGTATGGAACTGTTTCTCCGATTGCGGCCCGGCCCGCCGTCGCGGCTTCCGGAACCGGTAAAGGGAGCGCCCCTTTTGACCAGGGCTTTTCCCCGATAGGATTCCTCACGTATCCGGCGGTAGCGTTCTTCCAGGGCGGGATCGTCCCGTTCCACTCCGACATCCCCTCCGAACATCTCCGCGAGGCGTCTGGATTCTTCTCTGGATAGAGGACCAAGGCGGCCCCGGGTCCGTTCCAGTTCGCCCGGCTCATATTTTTTTGGAGGCTGCTTTGCCATAGTCTCAATTATACACCCTTCCGGGCGTGGTGAACCATGGCTTATCCTGTTTTATGTCCGGGGTATATTCAGAAAGCTTATGCCGGCCGTTGTTTCACGCTCTATCAGCTGGGTATCGACGATGCAGAAATTCACACTCGTTTCCTCTCCCATCAGCTTTTTTATAAGCAGATCGGCCGCTTTGGCTCCAAGCTGATCGGGACGGATATCCACCGAGGAGAGGGTAGGGCTTTTTATCGCTCCCTTTATGGTATTGTTGAAGCCGATAACGGGAAGGGAGAAGCCCTGTTCTTTCATGCATTCCAGGGCACCAAGGGCAAGAAGATCGTCCGCCGAGGCAACTCCGTCGGGATGTGAGCGGCCGATAAGTGTTTTCATGCCCTCATAGCCGTCGGACTCCTGAAAGCCCGGGGCCGTATAGATAAGATCCTCATCTATATCCATTCCATGGGTCCTGAGCGCTTCCTTGTATCCCCGCAGACGGTCCCGGGTAACGCTCATGTCGGGAAGCCCTCCGAGAAATGCCACTCTCTGCAGACCGCTTGACAGGAGACGGGTAACTACATCGTACATCGCCATAAAGTTGTCATTATCCACCCATAAAGCCTTTGCGTACCTGTTGTCCGGGTGGCCGATCACCGCGTAGGGCACATCCCGTCCCTCAAGGTACTCCATGCAGCGGTCATTCTCACGGGAAACCATAAGGATTATGCCGTCGACATGATTGCGCAGAATGTACTTTTTCAGGAACTCCACCTCTTCAGGCTCATTATTGGAAAACGAGTACATAATGTTGTAGCCGTGCTTCTGCGCCTCAATGCTTATTCCCCGCATCGCCATGATAAAAAAGGGACGGAAAAAAAGGTCGTCTTCCGAATTGGGAATAATGAGCCCGATGGTCCGGGTTTCTCCGCGGACAAGACTGCGGGCGGCGGCGTTGGGATGGTAGCCGAGATGTTCCATCGCCTGCCGTACCCGCTGCTTTGTGGCATCGCTTATCCGGGAGCTGTCATGGATGACACGGCTTACGGTAGAGGGAGAGACTCCGGAAAGTTTTGCCACATCCATGATTGTGCTGCTCATCTTACTTGATCGACCCCGCTACCATGCCCTTGATTATGTGTTTCTGGGCAATAAGGAAAAAGATAATAATCGGTATCATCGCCATGAGAATAGCTGTGAGAATAAGATCCCACTGTTTCACAAACGCCCCCGCGAAGTTGGCAACCGCCAGGGGGATTGTCTGTACCCGGTTGCCCTTGCCCAGAACCAGGAGAGGCAGAAGGTAATCGTTCCAGATCCATATTCCGTTAAGCACCAGGACTGTAGCATGTATCGGTTTCAGAATGGGAGATATTATGGTGTAAAAAATCCTGAATTTACTGCAGCCGTCTATGGTTGCAGCTTCTTCAAGTTCCTTCGGGATGCTCTTGATAAAGCCGTGGTACATGAACAGGGAAAGGGAGAGTCCGAAGCCGAGATAGGAAAGCACCATGCCGCCATAGGTGCGCAGCAGGCGTATTCCCGTCACCTGATGAATTACCCTGAACCAGGAGAGAAGGGGAAACATTACTATCTGGAAGGGAATAACCATTGCAGCCACGAAGGTGAAAAAGAAAAACTGGCTTGTCCGGCTCTTTGTCCGTACGAGTACCCAGGCCGCCTGTGAAGAAAAGATGATGATAACCAGAAGAGAAGTCGCGGTTATTATTATGGAAGATACAAAAGAGGCCTTGTACTGGATGTTAGGGTTTGTCCAGATGGAGTACATGTTGCGGAATATCATGAGCCAGTCTTCGGGGAGTGACATGGGGTACTGGGTAATTTCAAAGGATCCCTTTGCGGAGTTGATAATGACAATGATAAAGGGAACGATAAAACCGATAAAAAGAAGGGCGGTGATCACCTCAAGGATGTAGAGGCTCTTTTTTCTGCCGCTCATAGCTCAATCTCCTTCTTTTTATTGGCTGAAACCTGGCCGAGGGAAATAGCCAGAAGAACGATAAAAAAGATTACCGCCCGCGCCTGACCTTCCGCCAGATTGTTGGCGGTAAAGGCCGTCTGATAAATATTGAGGGCAAGCAGTTCGGTGCCGAAAATGGGCTGACCCATGAACATGGTCGAAGGCCCTCCCGCTGTAAGAGAGACGTTTACATCGAACTGTTTGAAGGATTGGACGAGGGTAAGGAACATGGTTATGGTAAAGGCCTGGGCGATCATCGGGATGGTGATGTGGCGCACCCTGTCCACGGTCCCCGCGCCGTCAATGATGGCCGCTTCATGAAGTTCCACGGGCACCGCCTCCAGAGCTGCAATGTAAATCATCATAATGTATCCCGCGTACTGCCAGGTACCGACCACTATAAGGGCGGCCATTGCCGAGTTTCTGCCCCGGAGAATCAGATTTTCCGGGTCTGCCAGGGATGAGAGAAAGGGAAGCGCTTCGCCTAAAGCCGGGACGGCGTTATTAAAGATAAACTGCCAGATATATCCCAGGATAAGACCGCCAATAAGGTTGGGAATGAAAAAGCCGACACGGTAGAGGTTCCGAAACTTCAGTCTGGTGGTAACCAGTATCGCGAGAAGGAAGGCCGTGATATTGATAGCCAGCATATTGAGGACGGTATAGAGAAGTGTCAGTAAAAATGAGTAGATGAAGGAAGGGTCCTTGAAGCTCTCGGTAAAATTGGTCAGGCCGATAAACTCAAGAACAACCCCGGCTCTGGCCGAAGAGCTCCAGTTTGTGAAGGAGTAGAAAAACCCGAGAAAAAAGGGAATTACTATCACCAGGAGAAAAGCGATCAGGACCGGAGCAAGAAAAAGCCAGAAAATCAAGCTGGATTCCTGTTTACTGTTCATGAACTAATCCTCGGCGTAAAAAGGAGCGGGGACGACCTTCCGGGAGAAGATCGTCCGCCTGCTCTTCGGTTCTGTTCGGCTTAACGGTTTTCGAAAGCCTTTTTCATAAAATCCACAAACTGTGCCTTGGTAATCTGTCCGTTGGCGAACTGGTTGTAGATGGGTGCGAGGGTCTGGTCCCGGAATTCTCCGGTAAAGTAGTACTGACTCCAGGAGTAGACTTTGCCTTCTCCCGACCATTTCTGGACCGATTTTGAAAGCTGTCCTTCCGGGTTGAGGGTAATGTTTCCGAAGGCGGGGATCATGCCCGCTTCTTTGACCATGTAGTTGTTTCCGGCATCGGTGTAGACCAGGTCCTTGAGGAACTGTTTTGCCGCTTCGATGTTTTTGGAATCCTTGTTTATAAGGTAGAAAGAGGGAGCGGCAACGAAGATTCCTTCGGTTGTCTTCTTCATGGAGCCGTGGGGAGCAAAGGCCATGGGAAAGGTTGCGTTGGCAGATGCCATGTTGGGATCCACCCAGTTGCCCTGGTGGAGAAATACGGCTTTTTCGGCTGCAAAGGCGCCGACCTGAGAGTCGTAGTTACCGGTGGTCAGAACGCCTTCGTCCGCATAGGTGAAGAGCAGTTCCACCCAGTCGGCATATTCCTGCAGTCTTTTCATGTCGACTTTTCCCGCGAGAAGGTCGTTTACTACCGAGAGGTCGCCGTAGGGCAGTCCGTTGGAAAGCAGGGAGTTGAAGTTGTGATGTGCGGTCACCCAGCCCATTTCAGGACCAGCCGCCATCGAAACAACCGAATC
>NPID01000260.1_pt2 | contig 27464 bp, 20 predicted proteins | sample 8637491 | NCBI WGS metagenome assembly NPID01 (sample SAMN07420843, study PRJNA396082) | bioreactor metagenome | isolation source: sample BA6 brine-fed electro-methanogenic bioreactor BA | place: Japan: Kochi | collected 2016-06-14 | reverse complement strand
GGGTGGTCTTGCCGGCCGCCGAGGGGCCGAGGATCATGAACCAGGGCAGGGCATAGAGGGCGGCGTTGCCGCGATAGCCGACCCCCAGTTCCGAGGACTTGAGCGAGGCGATCGCCTCGTCCATTTTTTTTCGCAGCTCCTCGATCTCCATTTCGCGGCCGGCCCCGCTCTCGCCCTGGGCCTGCAGTTCGGACTTGAAGCGGGCCGCGCGCCGGCGCACCAGCAGCAGCCTGAACAGCCAGACACTCAGAGCAAACAGCAGAATGCCGCCCATCGCCGCCAGGCGCAGTCTCTCCTGCTCGAGTCCAGCGTAGGGACCGGCCCACCAGACCAGGGAAAGGAGCAGCAGCAGCCCGACCACCCGGCTGCCGGAGCGACCGAGCAGATACGCTTGAAGAAAAATCAGTACATTGTTCATTTGGACAACCCGGTTTCCGTGGCCTGCGTGGCATCGGTCGGCGCTGCGGCGCCGGGGGCCGCAACGGCTCGTGAATAGCTGAGAATCGCGTCTTTGCCGGCGTGAATCGCGGCAACGCTGCGGTCGGCCAGCTTGGTGACCGTCATCGAGTAGCCGAGGTAGGTGAAAAAGATCACCGATACGGTCACCACCCCGATCACCCAGTAGGGAACCTCCCGGCGCATCCGCGCCATCAGGGCCACCGCCGGGGCTCCCTCGGGCGAGAGCCTGGGATCGACCACCCCGCGATAGCCTTCGATCTGGCTGCGCAGATCGACCTGCAGCGCCATCAGCTGCTCGAGCCCGCGGATCTTGTAGACCCCTTCAAAACCGAGCTGCAGACAGACGTAGAACAACTCGAGCAGATCGGCATTGGCCTCGCCTCCCTGACGCAGCAGGGTCAAGCGTTCGAAAAAGCCCTCGCCGGCCAGGTGGTCGCCGAACAGCTCCAATTGCAGGGGCCGGCTCATCCACCGACTCCGGCCCGGCCAGGCCGAGCTGAGCACCGCTTCATCGATGGCCGCGGCCAGAGCGTACTTGGCGTCCTTGAGAATCACCATACCGATCTGCCGCTCGAAGGCCATCCGTTCCATGACGTCGAAGCCAGAAAGCATTTTCTCCCGGTAGTCGAGATCGAGGGATGCGCCGCGGTCGCCTTGTTTGAAGACCGAAATCAGTGAAAAGATCGTTTCGCTGCATTCGAGCAGCGGATTGGTCCTGCCCTTGGTTGTTTCCGAATCCATCGCGGTTATTCCTGTACGGTGACCAGTTCGACGGTGGCACCGGCGAAATGCTGAGGCATGAACAAGGCGAGGCTGCCTTCCTCGAGAACCTTGGCCCAGAAGTCTCCCCGCGGTTCCAGCCGGAAGTATTCATAACCGCTTCTGGTCGAGAGCTTGCTGGGCGGCCGCTGGGCATGGACCATCCGAACCCCCGGCAGGGCCGAGGCGACGGTCTGTTCGATGGTGTCCCGCGAGGCGACCTTGACCTGGCGGGCGAAATCGGTGATCCAGACCGGGTCCTCGGCCTCGAACAACACCCCCAGGAACAGGTGCGAATGCTGTAGGGTCGCCCGGGCGATCCCCGCCGCCGAAAGAAGGGATTCGGTCTCCCGGGTCAAGGACAGCGAAGCGGTGCGGGATGTGATGGGGAGGTTGATCAGGGCACCGAGCAGCCGCTCGAATCCCTGAAAGACCCCGGCCAGGTCGGTATGCTGATAGCAGGGCGGGGCCGCGGCCTCCGGTTCCGGGCCGAAGGCCCCTAGCCCGCCGACGGCTTGGCCGAGGGCTCGGTACAGATATTCGGGATGCAGGTCGGGCTGCTGCTGAAAGTGCAGCAGCAGCGCCTGCAGGCCTCCCAGGCTCTGCAGCATCAGGAACTGGGCCGGGTCGGTGCGGGCGAATTCGCTGGGTCCGCCGCTGAAATTCGCCCGACGCTCGTTGAGGGTGCGCAGTTTCGCGCCGACGCCCTCGATCATCCGGCCGAGCAGCGCCTTGAGGCAGGCCGACGCGCCGATCCGCACCAGCGGCGGAATGTATTGCGGCAGCTGGCGGTAGCCGCCATCGCCCCCGTTGACCAGCTCGGCGATCTTGAACGAGACGAAGTGCTCGCGGGACTCCCCACTGGCCAGCAGCCTGAGATTCGGCCGGGCCAGCAGGACTTCCCGCTCGCGGTTGGGGTCATAGGCATCGCCCACCTGGTGGTAGTCGGCCTGCCAGGCGCAGAGCTGCCCCCGGCGCGGATAGCCGGAAATCCCTTCGACCCGGTGATTGGCCGGCAGGCACAGATAGACCTCAAGGGACTGTCCGCCGCTGGCGCTCAGCTCGCAGACCAGTGGCGCCCCTTCGGCGGCATCGTAGTGAACCAGCCGGCCGTCGGGAAAGATCGCGCTGCATTCAAGCAGTTGAAAGCGCCTGTTTTCCAAAGCTTTTTCGTCGACGTTGGCCGAAAGCAGCCCCCAGGCGAAAGGGTGCAGGGCCCGGTCGCGCAGCTGCTGGCTGCCCTCGAGATAGCGATCCCATGCCTGGAAATGCTGCTGACCGAGAAAAACCCCCTCGGCCCAGATCACCTTGTTCAAACCTTTCATGCTTCCACCTGTCCCCGCCCGCCGGCTCAGTCGCTGATTTCGACGGTATTGCCCTTGAGCGTTACGGTCACGTTGCTGGAGAACTTCTTCTTGAAAAACCCGTCGGCGACCGGCTGCACATCCCGCCAGGCCACTTTTTCCGGCTGCCTGAAAACCGCCATGACCCCGATATACCGGGCCTGGGCATGGCGCGGATAGACCAGCCGCTCCTGCGATGCGGGATTGGTGGTCAGGCTCTCCTTGGTCAGCAGGCTGTCGCCGAGAGTGACCAGGTCCCTCTTCCAGAGCTCGTTGAAGCTCGCCTCCGCGAAAGCCTTGTCATCGGAAAGCTGGTAGATGTTGACTATGACCGGCAACGGCTCGTCAAACTCGTTCAGATTGAGGTTGGCGGTAGAGGACATGTTGATTCTGACCTCTGGATTGGCACATCCCCCAGCCAGAACAACCAGAAACCCTGCCAATAAAATCCCGCCGGTACGCAGCACATTCATCTTTCTTCCTGACCTCCTCCGTTTCGGAAAATAATGGTTGCCCTGAAAAGTCAGGACGATTTTTCAGACTTCTTGCGCGCCCTGACATAGCCGTTGACGAAGCCGCCCAGAACCAGCTTCTGGTGGCGCAAAACGGGATTTTCCACAAACCCCCGATGCAGGTTGCGATAGGAGCGCCAGACCCAAGGGCGGATGCCTAGCACGCCGGGCGTCGCTTTCTTCACCAGTTCCGGGCTGAGCTGGCGAACGGCTTCGCTGGCTATGCCGTCGAGGGCACCTACCAGGGCCAGCTGATGCTGGAGCAGATCCTCCAGGAGCAGCCCCAGTTGCCGAGCCCCAGCCTCCCCTCCGGTCAGCCAGTCACGAAGGACCTCCTCGACCCGGCGGTTCTTGAACGAATCGAATTCGTCCCGGAAGACCCGACCGTACCCCAGGCCGAATTCATCGGCAAAGCAGCGCTGTCCCTCAACCAGCCGCGCCAGGCCCCGCACCAGAACCTGAGAAGTTTGTGGCGCCACCTTTCGCGCCGCGGAGGGCGAAACCTGCCCCGCTCCGGCCGACAATCCGTTCGGGGGGATCGGCGATGGATCGACCTGAGCATCTTCTGTGTTGCGCGATTTGCATTTCTTGGCCATTGGCGTATTTGGTCCCGAAATTCCCGGCGATATTCACCGGGAGCAATTCGACATCCCCAGACGGTTCCTGACCGCAAGAATAACGGCGGCAAGACGAGCCCCGGCATACCGCAACCGGAAGCACGTCGAATGGATCAGAATGGTTTTGTGGGCCGAGGGATTGTTTGTCAGCCCCCTCCTGCTGACAAACCAAAACTGGCTGGGAAATGACCTGCGAAGGTCCTCTTAATGGCGTGGCAAACCGATAAGCTTGGTCCGGATCCCCCAAAAACAATCTTAATAAATGTAAAATTATATAGCGCAGGTTAATAACATGGGGCCAATTTTTGAGTCAACCGAAAATAAATTAAAACAAAGAGGCACAATTACCACATCTAGAACAAGACGGATGGTCCCGGGCCGGGGCATGATTCGATTTAGAATAGTCTGTATATTCGCTACCCTGGGGATTTTTGGCGGGATTTTCCGCGGATCGCGAGCCTGCCGCAGTCCTTGTGCACCACGCTTACGCCTGCCTCCCGAAGGCTGTCTTCAATTTTCCACCGGAAGGAAGGGCGGCCCTAACGTCCAGGTTCGGCGGTGCGGCTTTGGCAAGAGGACTCAAGAAAACCCTTTCCAAGACCCGAGCAAACTGATAAGATTCCGCTAATTCAGCACCTTGCCAGCTGTCTACGACCTTACCGGAAAGGCTCAGGGACCGGCCACAGGCCCCCTCAAGTCTTTCTCCGTTGGACCGAGGTTCATCGCTTCCCGGAAGAGATTCAGCCGCAACAGGACGCTGACGCCGTGGCAGGGCGGCATGGAATCTGCCGTGATTTTCCAGGGGGGGATCGACCATGGGTCGTTTCCGGGATGCTTGCCTAAAAACGAAGCTTACCGCGCTGATGATGCTGATCAGCGGTCTGGTCCTGGTGCTCACCTCGGCCGCTTTTATTACCACTGAAATTCTGACCTTCCGTCAGACCTTGCTGGACAAGGTCTCCAGCCTCGCCGACATCCTTGCGGCCAACAGCCGGATTTCCCTGGTTTTTAAGGACAAGATCGCAGCCGAAGAGACCCTTTCCTCCCTGGCATCCGAACCCCACATCCAGGCGGCCTACCTGTTCGACCGCAACAACGCCCCCTTTGCCCAGTACCTGAATCTGCAGAACGCCCCAACCGCCTCCCGCCACACCTATGCCGAGGCCCTCTGCCAGAAACTGCCCGAATCCGTTGCCGCGGGCCAGTTTCAGTTCTGCTTCACCGAGGATCACCTGGCCCTTTACCGGCCGATCACCCTGATGGGTGGCAATATCGGCATGGTTTTTCTGCAAAGCGACCTCCGGGCGCTGGAGGAGCGGCTGATCTGGTTCGGTGGGGGGGTTTTGGCCGTATTCGGTTGTTCCGTGCTCCTGGCCTATCTCTTATCGTCCAGGCTGCAAGGGGTGGTATCGGGGCCGATTCTGGACCTGGCGCAGCGAATGAACCAGGTGTCGCAGGACAAGGTCTTTTCGGTACGGGCGGAGAAACTGGCCGATGATGAAGTCGGCTCGCTGATCGATGGTTTCAATCACATGCTGAGCGAAATCGAACTGCGCGACAGGCAGCTCGAGCAGCATCGGCAGGAGCTCGAAAACAAGGTCAAGTCCCGCACCGCAGAGCTACGCGACACCAACGGCAAGCTCCGCCGGACCGTCGCCGAGCTGGAACAGGCCAAGCGGGCTGCCGAAGCGGCCAGCCAGGCCAAATCCCAGTTCCTGGCCAACATGAGCCATGAAATCCGCACCCCGATGATCGGGGTGCTGGGCATGACCGACCTGCTGCTGCAGACCCCCCTCAACCCAAAGCAGCAGGAACTGGCCGAAACCGCGCATGGCTCGGGAGAAACCCTGCTCACGATCCTGAACGACATCCTCGATTTTTCCAAGATTGAAGCCGGCAAACTGTCATTGGAACAGGTCGATTTCGATCCGTGGACCACGGTGGAAGAGGCCGTGGAGCTGCTGGCGCCCGAAGCCTCGGCAAAGGGGGTGGAACTGGTCTGCCATATCGCCCCCGATCTCCCCCGGGGCCTGGTGGGGGATCCCGGGCGGCTGCGGCAGATCTTGCTGAATCTGCTCGGCAATGCGATCAAGTTCACCGAACGCGGCGAGGTGATTGTGCGGCTGCGGGGACAGGAGACAACGGATGAGCCGATGCAGCTGCAGATCGAGGTGGCCGATACCGGCATCGGTATCGACCAGAAGGCGCAGCAGAGCATTTTCGAGTCCTTTTCCCAGGCCGATAATTCCACCACCCGCCGTTTTGGCGGATCGGGCCTCGGTCTGGCCATTGTCCGGCAGCTTGTCGAGATGATGCAGGGAGAGATCGGTCTTACCAGTGAAGTGGGCCACGGCTCGGTCTTCCGAATTACCCTGCCCATGGCTCTCAGGGCTTCCCGGCCGCAGCCGCCGGCAGCCCTGAGGGCCGACTTCGCGCAATCGCGGATCCTGGTGGTTGACGACCATCCGCCGACCCGCCTCATGCTGGTCGAATCCATGGCCGCCCTGGGATTGCGCGTCGATCAGGCGGCAAGCGGAACCCAAGCCCTCGAGCGGCTGCGCCTGGCCAGCCGGGAAGAGGATCCCGTCGCCTTGGTACTGCTCGACCGCACCCTGCCCGGCGAAGCTCTGCTGCAACTGGCCGGAACGATCGCCCGGTCCCCCGAAATCGGCCAATGCCGGCTGGTGCAGCTGTGCCCGGCCAGCCAGTGTGCCAGCGAAACCGAGCTGACCGGCAGCCCCATCGTCGGCAGCCTTTCCAAGCCGGTACGCGCTTCTCAACTTGCCGTGCACCTGAACCGGTTGCTGAGCATCCAGCCGAAGAGGCACGCCGACTCCGGCCAGCTGCAGGCGGTAGCCCAAACCAGCGATTCCGCTCCTGCCCGGCCGCCCCGGTCCGGCCGGGTTCTGCTGGCCGAAGACAATCCGACCACCCAACGGCTGATCCGGATTATCCTCGAAACCGGCGGCTACCAGGTGGAGGTGGTTTCCACCGGGCAACAGGCGGTCGAGGCGGTGGCCAGCAACAGCTACCATCTGGTGTTCATGGATTGCCAGATGCCGGTCATGGACGGTTACCAGGCGACCCGCGCGATTCGGGCTGCAGGCGGCTCCGTCCCGATCATCGCCCTCACTGCCCGCGCCCAGCGCGAGGACGCCCAGCGCTGCCTGGCCACGGGCATGGACGATTACCTGCGCAAACCGTTCAAGCAGAAGGATCTGCTCGCCAAACTGGACAAGTGGCTGCACCAACAGCGGTCGCCGTCCCCAACAGAGGCTTGGCGATAATTCCGGTCACCTGCCGCGACGATTAACGATTCTTCGCACTTTCCACTCCCGCACTCGGGGCGCTCAGGAGCTCAGTTGGTCATCAGAGAAAAACGCAGGGGCTTCGCCCTGGTCATAAGCCTGGCCCTGATGGTGACCGCCTTCGGCTTGCTGCTGGCCAAAGGGGCTGAACCTCCCACCATTCCCCTCCGAGTGGAGCGAATGGCGCCGGAACGGGGCCAAGTCGGCCAACCGCTACGGGTCTTCCTTGAAGGCGCCGGGTTCGACGACCGCCTGGAGGCCGCCCTCTTCCCGGATCTTGGCAACCAACAGGCGATCATCGGCTCCTTACCCTCCTGGGCCCCCCTGCAGGACCTGGCAGTGAGCGGCGGCCATGCCTTTCTGGCCAACAGCTACCGGGGACTGCAGGTGGTCGACCTGACCGACCCCCAACGGCCCAGGATCGTTGGCAGCCTGAACCTGCCGCACAACGCTTGGGCGGTGGCGGTTGACGGCGAACGAGCCCTGGTCGCAACGCCCAAAAGCGGGTTGCAGATCATCGATATCCGCATTCCGGATCAGCCCCGCCTGCTTGGATCGGCGGCCACGCCGGGTAACGCCGTGGGGGTGACCACTGCCGCAGGCCTCACCTATATTGCCGACGGCCGCCGGGGGGTGCGCATCCTGGAGATTGCCGACCCCCGGAAACCGCGGCTGGTTGGGGCGATCGACACGCAGGGGTTCGCCTGGCAGGTCGCCGTCTCCGGTCACCTCGCGTGCGTCGCCGATGGCTTCGCCGGACTTCAGGTCATCGACATCGCCGCCCCCGAGAGCCCTCGGCTTGTCGCCTCTCTGGAGACGCCCGGTAACGCCACCGGTATTGCCATGGCCGGAACCCTGGTCTACCTTGCCGACAACCGCGGGGGACTGCAGGTCATCGATCTGAGCGAACCGGCCACCCCCCGCCTGATTGACACCCTGGAGGTCCCTGGCACCCCGTGGAAGGTTTTCGTCTCAGCCGACCGGCTCTATGTAGCGGCCCGGGACTGCGGCCTGCTCGCCTTCGATATCGGCGAGCCATCCCTTCCGCGTCTGCTCGGAATGGTCAAGACTCCCGGTTCGGTTCGGGGCCTGTTCGCCTCGTCCGGTCTGGTTTTCCTGGCCGACATCGCCGGGGGATTTCAGGTGGTCGACCCGGGCGCCATTGACCGTTCCGCGATGACCGGCATCATTAAACCGCCGGGCCGGACCGAGACCCTCGACAGCGCCGAAGGGCTGATCTTCGCCGGTTTCGAATCCGGCGGTTTTCAAATCCTCGATCCCCGCGATACCCTCCCGCTTAAGGTTCTCGGCTCTCTCACCGCTTTGTCTGGCGTGAACAGCATCCGGGTGGACGGCAAGCTTGGCTACGCGGCCGCCGGGCGCAAAGGCCTGCAGATTCTCGACCTGTCCGACCCCCGACGGCTGGCGCTCCTGGGCAGCCTTCCGACCACAGGTTTGGCCTGGGACATCGCGGTGCAGGGGGATCGAGCCTATGTCGCCGAGGGCCACCAGGGACTGCAGATTGTGGATATCGCAAACCCGCACGAGCCCCGGGTGCTGGGCCGGCTCGACACTCCCGGAAACGCCTTGGGAGTGGCGGTGCGCGATGGCATCGCCTACCTGGCCGATTCGTACCGGGGCCTCCAGCTCATCGATACCACCGACCCGACCCGGCCACGGACCATCGACGCCGTGCCCCTGCCCGGCGAGGCACAGCAAGTGACCCTGGCCGGCGACCTGGCCTATGTCGCGACCCTCGGGGGCGGGCTGCAGGTGGTCGAAATCGGTGCCGGCCGCCCCCCCCGCAAGATCGGTTCGCTGCAGATCGCAGGTGGGGTAAAAAGGGTCGCCGTCGACGGCCCCGTAGCCTATCTTGCCGGGCCGAAATCGGGCCTGACGACGGTCGAGGTCAGCGATCCGCAGCGGCCGAAAATCCTCGCCAGGGTTCCCTCCCCCACTGCCGTCAGCAGCCTGGAAGCGGCATCGGGAACGGTGTACCTGGGCCATTCAAATGGAAAGGTGCTGGTCATCGACGCCCGGGATCCGGGCCGGCCGCGCCTGGTGAAAACCCTCGAAGCCGGGACTGACGTAGCCAACCTGGCGCTGGCCGAAAATCGACTGTACCTTGCCTGCGCCGAGGGGGTTCTGCGGGTGGACCTCCAGTCCCCCGAAGCCCCCTGGCTGGTCGGCAGCGATGAGGCCCTTGGCACCCAGGTCAACGACCTGGAAGTGGCAGGCAACCTGGCCTTTGTGGCCGAACAGACCAAGGGCTTGCGAATCATTGATCTTCGCGACAAACGCAAACCGGCCCTGCTGGCGACCTTGCGGACTGGGGAAAAAACCGCTGGCTTGACGGTAGCGGGGAACCGGGTCTATCTGGCAACGGGAAAAGACGGTTTGCTGATCGTCGATGTCGGCGATCCGGCCGCGCCCGCCCTGCTGGGCCGGGTGGACACCCCCGGCCACGCTCGGGATGTGACCGTGGTCGGCGCTACTGCCTTCGTGGCCGACGGCAAGGGCGGGTTGCAGGTTGTCGACGTGAGCAACGGGGAACATCCGCGGATCGTCGCCTCGCTGAGCCTGCCCTGGCCGATGCAAGACTTTTCGTCGACGGAAGAATTATTCGCCAGGGGGGATCTGCTGTTTGCCGCCTGCGGGCCGGGCGGCCTGCAAATTATCGACATCGGCGACCCGCTGCGGCCCCGATTGATCGAAGCTCTCGATCTGCCGGGTCATGCCAAGCGAGTTGTGGTGGTGGATGAGCGAGCCTACGTCGCCGCCCTCGAAGGCGGCATCCAGGTCATCGACATTCACCGTCCCGACCAGCCGCGGCTGATCGGCGCCATCGCTACCCCAGGTAGGGCATATGATATCGGCATCATCGGCGAGCGCCTCTATGCGGCGATCGGCAACGCCGGGATCCTGATGGCGCCCCTGCCCCTGATGGGGGGGAAGATCCGCACGGACAAAGAAGGGTCAAGGGCGACTCTGGAGTTTCCTGCCGCCGGCATGCCGGGGCGCTACTCGCTCTGGCTGGTTAACGGCGACCACCGGGCACAATCCCCCGGCGCTCTCACCTTTGCCGAAGAACGCCGGTAAAGCGCCCCGGGGGTTCAGAAGCGGTACTCCGCCTCGGCCCAGAACTGCCGGCCGACCAGGAAGGTATCCCGGCCGGTTCCCGCCCTGGCCTTCTCGTCGAACACGTTGTTTACCTCCAGGCTCAGCAGCAGCTCCTGCCCCCCCCAGAGAGCCAGGGTCCAGCCGAGCTTCCAGTCGAAAATCAGGGCAGCCTCGTGTTTAGCCTCCTGGTAAACCTCGAGGGACTCGAAGATTTCTTCGCCGGTCAGAACATCGATGCGCCTCTTGCCGCCGGGAATGGCCCGCAGGACCCCGGTCGGCTCGAGGGATCGAAAGCTGCTGCGATACCGGGTGAGGTTGGTGAAGGTGAACCCATGGGGGATCTGGGCGATCCAGGTCAGATTGACGCTCCAGGGTCGGTTGTAGTCGCCGCGGGGCAGGTCGGTTTTGAGGATGATCTCGTCACCGAACCAGATCCGGTCCTCCAGTTCATCGGCCTCCAGGGTGGTGTCGTAGTCCTCGTTGCTGGTGGTGGTCTCCTGGTAGGTGGCGTTGAGCGAAGCGAAGTGCCCCGCCCAGCTGCGCTCCCAGGAAAGCCGGTAGCTGTCGTGGCGGCTGGTGCCATGGTTGTTGAGGGTGTAGTAGCGCAGTCCGTCCGGCTGCACCTCGCCGTAGCTGCGGGCGTATTCGTCCTGCCCTTCCCGGTGGACGTATTTCAGGCTCAGCCGGCCGCCCAGCAGGGCCTGGTCGAGGCCGAAGGCAAGCTCGTCGGAAAAGGGGGTGTCCAGGCGGGAGAAACGGGTCCGGTTGCGGCCCTGGAAGGCCGCCGGCTCCCAGTCGGTCAGGCGGTTTTGAAAGGAGGTGCGGGTTTCGCTTCGAAACGGCGACCGGGCCTCGCGCAGTTTGTAGGTGAGCAGGGTCTTGCCGTAATAGCGGTTGATCCCGGCGATCAGCACGGTGCGTTCGTCGCCGAACAGGTCGAAGGTCGCGGTGAACCGCGGCGCCAGGTTGAGATTCTCCAGGAAATCGTCGTAGGAGAGGCGCACCCCGGGCCGCAGGCTCAGCCGGCGGTAGCGCAGCAGATCCTCGGCGAAGAGGTGGTAGCTGTTGATGGTCGCCTCCACCGAGCTTGGATCGTAGACCTGGCGCAGAGTGAAGAACTGCTCCTCCTCTTCGCAGGCGAAGGTGTCGTCGCCACAGACGATGTCCGGGGAAAGGCGCGCGCCCTTGAAGACGAAGGTCGTCTCCGGGCGGTCGAAGGTTCCCCGCACCCATTGGTACTCGAAGCCGCCCTTCAGGCGATGGCCGAGCGGTCCGGTCGGCTGCTCCTGCCACAAGAGAATCCCCTTCAGGCTGAGGTCCCGCTGGTCCTTGTCGAGGTTCCCGAACCCGCCCTCCCGGCTGCTGTCGGAACCGGAGCTGCGTCCCCAATCCTTGCTGTCGGTGGCCGCCCAGTTGCGAAAATGGCGGGGGGCCTTCCGGCTGTTTTCGCTCTCCCGGAAGGCGGCCGCCAGCTCCAGCTCGGCCAGCGGGAAAAAGTGCCGATAACCGGCGATGACCGCATACCCGCCCCCCTCGACGGCAAAGTCGCTGTCTCTGACGTCGGCGAAAAAACGCTCCTCGCGGTACGGCACGTAGCTGGCCGAGAGGTCGAGCGAGGCGGCGCTCGATAGCTCCCAGGAGGATTTGAGAAAATAGTTTTCCAGGCGGCGGTGCTCCTCTTTGCTCCCCCCCAGGTGGGGTTGGGGAAGGTCCGACTGAATCCGGCGGTAGGCCCCCAGCAGGGCACCCGCCGGCCCCAGGGGGAGATTGAGATCGAGCCCGAAGTGATGTTTCTCGAAACGTGGCCGCAGGGTGTCACCGGCGACCGCCTGGGCCCCATCCGCCGGTCCGCCGTCGAGGTGGAACCGGGTCCAGCCGTCGCGGGTGGTCCGGTAAAACACCCTGCCGCCGGGCCGGGGCTCGGGATAGCGGCTGGTCACCGCCACCACTCCCCCGGTAAATCCTCCGAACTCAACGGGAACGTTGCTGTCGTAAACGGTGATCTCCTCCAGCAGATCGGCATCCAGAAAACGCTCCTGGGGATGGCCGGGGACGTCGCTGACCAGGTCCTGGGTCTCGGTCTTGGCCCCGGGATCGAGCAGGCTGTTGTTGCCGATACCGTCGATCAGAAAGTTGTTCTCGAAGGCTTTGCCGCCGCTGATGGAGAGGGTGGGAGGAAGAATCTCCCCGGCGGTCTCGTTGGTGTTGAAGTCTTCGCTGAGCTGGACGTCGGGGAGCACCTTGAGCAGTTCGTTGATGCTGGCGTTGCCCCGGGGCAGGTCCCGGATGACCTCGCCGCGGATGGTCGATTTGCCGGTGGCCGGGTTTTCGATGGTCGCGGTGACGGTGACCGGAGCCAGCACGGGAAGCTCCGCGGACTGCTGCGCGGCGGCATACCTGATGCCGGGGCACAGGGACCACCCGGCAAGAACCACCAGCACAGCCAGGGTTGATCGGAAACAAATCGCCAAGAAAATTCCTTGGAAAAAGAGTCGCAGCCTCAGGCCATCGCGGTCCATGGCCGGGTTCGGCCCAGGGAACTAATCCCGATAGAGGGGGCGGAAATCGTCGCGATCGGGGAGGCCGTCGCCGTCGCTGTCGTCATCGAGGAGTGTGCCTTCGGCCAACAGCCCGGAGTTCTCGATCTCCGCCGGGGTCGCCAGGGGGTGGATGAAATCGGGCCGGCCGTCGTGGTCGGTATCGACGCTGGCCACCCAGGTGTCCGGAAAATCGTCCCGCAGGGCGAAGGCCTCGGCAACGGCCTGGATCGCCCGGTTGCGGTCATTGACGTAGGGAAGCGCGGTGGCCAGATCAAGCGCCGCAGCGAAGTCCCGGGCCTGGGCATAGCCGCCGGCCACCGCCACCAGCTTGTCCATGCGCTCGGCGGTCACGAAGATCTGGCCGGCGGTCTCCCGCGCCACGGCCAGCACCCCCACCGCCTCATCCGCCGCGCCGGTGGCCGCGAGAAAGCCGGCGGCCAACAGCAGGTGCCTGACCTCTGTTTTCGCCTGTTTTTCGCGGTCGGCCTCCGGCGTCAAGGGCGTCAAAATCCTGGCGGCCTGCGCCCCGTACTCAACCGCGAGCTCATAGGCCCGGGCCTGGTTGCCCAGGTCCAGAAACGCCTCGATGATCTCCCGGTAATCCGCGATGGCGATGCTCTGGCCGATCTGGGAGAGCAGGGCGGCCATCCTTTCATAATCGCCCAGGCTCATCCAGGCATCGGCCACGGCCACCACCGCCTTGTTGCGAACATTGGGGTCGACCAGCGCGGGGATGATACCCTCGGCCGTCTCGAGCAGGTCGGCGGCGATCGCAAAATCGCCGAGCTCTTTATACAGGCCGGCCATCTTGGCGTACCCATGGGTGACTTTCGAGCTGCCGAGATAGGGCTTTTCCTGGTTGTCGTCCAGGGACTCAACCAGCACCAGGGCCCTCTCCAGGGCGGCCCGCGCCTCCGCGGCCCGCCCGGCGTCGATCAGCGACTTGGCGATGAAGGCGTTGGTCTTGTTGTAATAGGTCAGGGCTTCGATCTGCGACTCGGCAATGATCGTATTGAAGCGATCGGCAATCATCTTGTAGCGGACCATATCCAGAGCGCTGAATCCGGCGAAACCGCCGGGCTCCTGGCTGTGCTCCACCCCCAGCCCGTTATCCAGGGCCATCTGGGTGGCGAGCTTTTTCAAAGCCATCGAGCGGTCGAGCTCGGTCGGTCCGGCCGGCAGCGAGTTCACCAACGCGAAGGCCTCCTCGTGGAAACCGGCCCGGTACAGGACCAGAGCCATCTCATCCATGTAAATGATGGTATCGGATCCGCTGCGGTTGGCCGGCAGTCCGTCATTGGTCCGCAGGGCCTGAATCTTCAGCCAAATCTCCCACACCCGCCCCGGTTCGCCCAGGCCGGCGTAACGCTCGGCGGTTTCCACCCAGTTCAACACCCGGTATCGGTGGGTTTCGCTGCCGCCGACAATATGGGGCGGGGTCGCATCGGCCATCTCGGCCATCAGGTCGATGACCGGCGCAGCCGCGACGAGATCCCCCTCTGCGAGGTAGGCATCGGCTACTTCCATGGCGGCGCTGAAGGTCCGGCCGTAGACGATGGCCGAACTCTGGTAGGGGGCGATCTGGTCGGCCAGGTACCGCGCCACCGCCAGGGCCGCCGCCGGTTCGCCGGCCCGATAGTAGGCCCTGGCGAGGTTCTTGAAATTATCGCTATCGCTATTGGCGAAACTCTGCTCGCCCTTGGCCGCGACCACCCGCCGATAAAGCTCCTCCGCCTTGCCCAGGACAACCAGCGCGTCTTCGCCCCGGCCGTAAGCCGTCAAACTCTGACCGAGCTCGCGGTAGCCGTGGGCCCGGTATTCCGACTGGAACATCTGGGTCTCGACCATGGCCCGGGCCTCATCGAGCAGGCCGCTCTGCGCTTTGCCTCTAACCACCTGAAGCATGACCTGATCGTTGACCATATCATCGAACACGGTCCCGATCAGCTTTTCGGCCCGGTACAGGTGGGAGGCGTCGGAATTGTAATAATATGCCAGGCGCTTCAGGTTGTCGTCGCCGGGGATTTCGCCCTGCAGCAGGGGCAGGGCGGTCACGAGGGGGGCGGTGATCGCCGCCAACTCGGCGACATAGCTATCGTTTCGCAACGGCAGGCCGCTCTCCTCGTGCACCAGGAGCGCGGCGAACGTTTCGCGGTCCGCCGTAAATGCCGCCCAGTCCCAGGGGCCATCGGGCCCGTAGTAATTGAGCACGTAGCGGGCCACCCGCTGGGGAATCAGGCCGCCAAGGGGAATCGTTCCGCCGGCGGCGGCCAGGGCCTGATCGGCCAGCAGGTCGAGATTGCGCTGAAACGCCTCGTTGTCGGGTTCGAAAGAGTCGCCGTCCTGAAGCATCCGCGCAAAAAAGGCCGATACCGCCTCGGCCACCTCGGTCCGCTTGAAGGTTGCGATCAGGCCTCGCGAGTCGCTCTGGCGCAGCGCAGCGTAAAGCCGGTCGATCGATTTTCGAACCGGATCGTCGAAACCGAGGTAGGCCAGGGTGCCGGGGTTCAAATCACCCGAATCGTCGAGCAGGTAGCTGGACCCCATCTGCCCGGCCAGGGCGGCAAAAGGATCGGCCTCGCCCTGCTTTTTCTTCTCCATGGCCAGTTTGGTCAAAAGCAGGGTGCGCCGGAGCAGGTCCAGGCTCTGCCCGGGCCGAGCACTCAAGGGGATGGCGCTATCCAGCCCGAGCCAGGAGCGCACCTGGTCTTCGGCCTGCTCCAGGGTAAGGTATTGAGCCAGCCGGTGGGCGCAAAGCGTGGTGATCGGGTTGACCGAGACCACCTGCGGGGCGTCTGGAAACAGGGCCAGCGGGGCCCGCATCTCCATGCTGCCGAACTCCATCCCGGTTTCACTATCCGATCCGCCGAGAGCCACCACAACCAGGTCGGCCAGGGAGGCGCCCTCATTGACGTCGAAAGAGAACCTTCCCTGGTCATCGGTGATCGTTTCACAGCGCCCGCTGCCCCGCGGCCCGCAAAAACGGACCACGTCGTTGCCGATTTTACTGTACAGAAAGACCCTCGCACCGGCTATCGGGCCATCTTCCACCACCCCGGCCACCGATCGAGTGGGGCTGAGGGTGGCTTCACTATCGCTGTTTGCACCGCAACCAGACAACCACAGGGCCCCTGCCGAAACCAGAAGCACCTGAACAACCACCTTGCCGGCACCAGCTACCCTGACCATCAATTCCGAAAGACCAAACATACAATCATTTGCCCCCATAAAAATCCGCCCACGATCAACGCGCCATCAAAATATTGACAAACTACCAGTGAACATTCGCCAAATCAACCATTTGAGAAAATCATAACGATTTTCAACATTAGAAATTCCCTAAACAGCCGGTCGTTCATCGCTGTGAACGCTATAATGAGCTGAAGATATTGATCAGACCAACCATTCCAAATCCGGTTCGGGTATTTTGGTCTCGACAAAACACCGGCAGATCCTGTTGTTATATACACATTGGTTAATGACGCGGGTTCTTGACGGGTCGCTTCTGCCTGGCGTATATATGCGTATCCATGTTTGTTCAGGCGATCTCCTCACGTGGAAGATCTTTTCAGGCCACCGGAGGATTGCTTCCATGCGCCGAAAAACCCTCATCCCCTGGGTTCTGGTTTCCCTGATCGTCCACCTGGCCTTGCTGTCCAAGCCTTCGTCGTCGCCTGCCCCCTCAGGTTCAGGGCCACGGGTGCTGGATGTCGGCTTGGTGCCTCTGCCACCGGCGGTCCCCTCCGGGGCAAAGCCGGCGTTGGCGAATCCCAAGGAGGTTATGGCGCCGGCGTCGCGATCTCCAAAAGCCGAGCCGGTTGCCACATCCGCGCCCCTCTCCCGGGAGAAATCCGCTCCGCCGCCGGCCAAGCCGGTCAACCCGGAAACGGCCGAGGAGAAACCGCCGCTGGTTTCCGAACCCGCGCCGCGGCGACCGAAACCGGCCGAACCAGGTTCTGTCCCGGAAGCGGATTCGAACTCTTCCCGCCAACCGGCGAAAACCGCGAGCCTGCCTGCAACCCTCCCGCCCTTGAACGTCGATTCGCCGGGTTTCTCTGGGCCGGGGTCTGATTCGCCATCGATGGCCAATCCCGGTCCTGAGGCTCGGCCCGCCCAGGCCACAGCAGCGACCCCGCCGGCCTACCTGCGAACTCCCCAGCCGCCGTACCCCCGCCTTGCCAGGACCCGCCGTTGGGAGGGCGAGGTGCTGGTCCGGGTCGAAGTCGGAAGCTCCGGACGGGTACAGCGGGTTCTTCTGGAGCGCAGCTCGGGCTACGAGGTGCTGGATCGCTCGGCCCTGGAAGGGATCCGCGCCTGGACCTTTCGGCCGGCCCGGCGCAATGGGGTTGCGATTGAGGGGGAGGTGGTGGTGCCGATACGCTTCGAACTGCAACGCTTCTGAGCTTGCCCAAAACCAACGGAAACGCCCGCCGCGCTTGGGCACGGCGGGCGTTTCCGTAAGAGGAAAACCTTGCTGGGTCGGTCAGGCCAGAGCCAGGTCCTTGCGGCTCTCCCAGAGTCCGTGGAGGTTGCAGTACTCCCGGGCCACCAGGGTGACCGGCTTGTCGAGGATCAGGAAGAACGTCGCCTTGGCCACGCTGAGGCCGGGATGGAACTCGGCCCGACCGGCCGGCTCGTTGCCGGCCAGCAGTTCGACGTACTGGATATAATGGGATGGGCCCATGGGATGGGCGATTTCGCCGACCTTCAGGGTCACGGCGAAGGGCTCGCCCGCCTTGACCTGATCCGGCGCCTCGATCACCGGCGCATGCTTCTTTTCGAGGGGGGTTTTTTCTGCCGGATTGGCCACCCGGTTGATCCCCTTGAACAGGTCCTGGTCCACCTCGGCATAGCCGGTCATTTTTCCGGTTCCGGCCGAAGCCGCCCCGACTCCAAGCATCAACCCGCCGGCAGCCAAGGCCGAGGTGGTGAGAAATTCCCGCCGCTTCATGCCATTGTTCATGCTCCCTTTCCTCCCGATAAAATTGCTGCTCGCTAGACGTTGAGAGGACTATAACGCGGGTTTTCCGAGAGTCAAGGCCAGCCCGCGGACCCGCCGAGCCAGAATAACCCTTGCACACGACCATCGCCTCGATATATATTGAATTTCATATTTATGGAGGTCGACATGGAAATACTCGGCATTTTGGGCGTATTTGCCGTCTGGTACATCCTCAACCGCTGGATTCTCCCCAGGCTGGGTGTCCAGACCTGACTTTCAGACAGTTGCAGCCTTCCCGGCGGGAAGGCCAAACCCGAGGCGGAGGAAAAACCCGCCGACGAGTAAGCCAAGAGCGGTCCCCGGTGGGCCGCTCTCGGTTTTCATGCCGGGTTACAGATAGGGGGAGAAGAGCTTGGCGAAGGCGTCGCGCAGCTTGACCGGCAGGGAGCGATGATCCATCTGCGCCAACGATACCCCTCGCGAACGTTCCCGGACCGCATCGAAATGGCTGGCCAGCTCTTGGTTCAGCCGCCGGTCGTAGACCTCGAGATTGAATTCGAAATTGAGCCGCAGGCTGCGCGGATCGAGGTTGGCCGAACCGATCAGGACATAATGGTCATCGATCAGCAGCAGCTTGCTGTGAACAAAAGGCGGGGGCTGGTAGTAAATGGCGACTCCGGTGAGCAGAAACTCCCAGAGGTAGGCCCGGCAGGCCCAGTCCACGTAGGGCAGGTTGTTTTTTTCGGGCAGGATGATCTCCACCCTCACCCCCCGCAGGGCCGCAGCCGTGATGGCGGAGATCAGGGCCCGGTCGGGGATGAAGTAGGGGGTCATGATCCGCACCCGCCGCCGGGCACAGTCAAGCGCTCCGGTCAGAATCCAGAAGAGTTTTTCAAAATCTTCGTTGGGGCCGGCGCTGATGCCGCGGCAAAAGGCCTCGGCGGCTTCGATGATCGGTGGGGACTTGATTCGTTCAAAGGTTTCGCCGGTGGCGAAATGCCAGTCCTCGAGAAAGGCTTCCCGCATCTGGCCGACCACCGGCCCCTCGATACGAAAATGAATGTCCACCACCCGCCGGGGGTTGCCGGTTTCGGCCAGGTGGCGATCGCCGATGTTCATTCCGCCGGCAAACCCGATGGCCCCGTCCACCACCAGCAGCTTGCGGTGGTTGCGCAGGTTGAGGTGGAGCCCGCGGCCGGAGGGGGAGGGGGGGAGAAACCGTGCCACCCGAACCCCGCCGGAGCGCAACAGGCGGCGGGCCGGAGGGAACGAATAGCGTTCGCCGAGCCCATCGACCAGCATCCGGACGTCAAGCCCCCGTTGGGCAGCTTTTTTCAAAGCTTCGACGAACCGCCTGCCGGTCTGGTCCGAATCGAAAATGTACGTGGAGAGGTAGACCGATTTGTCGGCGGCGGCGATCGCCTCGAGCATGGCGGGGTAGGCCTGCTCGCCGTTGTGCAGGGGCGAGACCCGGTTGCCCGGCAGCAGGGGACGGCGGGTGACGGCGTCGGAGAGGTTGAGCAGGGTGGCATAGTTTTCGGCACGAAAGGGTAAATTCTGTTCCAGCTCCGACGACCAGGGGCACAGATTCGGTTCGAGCCAGAACATTCCCCGGCCCCGGCTCTGCCAGTAGCGGGCCCGGCTGCGGATGCGGTTCACCCCAAGCAGCCAGTAAAGTCCCATGCCCACGCCCGGCACCGCCAGGCACAGCACGATCCAGCCCAGGGCGGCGCGCGGGTCGCGCTTGCGAAGCAGGGCATGGCCGGCTGAAAGCAGGGCCGCCAGGGTGAAGACAATCCAGATGATCCAGTCCAGCACGGCTCCCCCCTTGGAGACGATTTCCCGACAAACCGCAATCTACTTCGTGTCCATCCGGAAACTCCGGATGGACACGCGCTGGTTTCTGATTTGGAAACGGGCATTTTTTCGTGAGATCGAGGAAAAGGGCCGTTTCCGGACAGAAATTACTTCATTAGAGGAAAAGTTTAACAGAAGCCTGGCCGTCGTCCATCCGGTTCGCCGGAACCGTGGAAACATGGGGGGAACTTGGTGGTTCCGATACGACGGCAGGGGGTGCCGCCGCATCGAAAAGTGGCCGGAAGAGCAGGGAAGCGGCCCCCTAGCGCAAGCTGGTGGCGCAGCGCGGGCAGGTCAGCATGCTGGTCGAGGGGACCTTGTGGCCACAGGTGGGGCAGTTGAACCAGTACCGGCAATGCCGGCACTGGGGTTCGGACAGCCCCTGCTTTTTCTTGCACTTGGGGCATTGACGATACATTTTTCGGTTAGCCATGTAATCTTCGAACAACAACCCGCAACTGGGGCAGGCCTCCGCCCCGCGCTTGCGGATTTCGGCACCGCAGTTCTGATGGGGACAGACGAAAACCGTCCTGCAGGCGCTGCACCAGAACTTGCCTTTTTTGATTTCCTTGCATACCGGACATTTTTCCATGACCCACCTCGCTCGGTCGGATTAAAAAAACGGGGAAAACGGGTGTCGGCCACCGCAGAGGTGCCCGCCGGGCATTGCGCCGAAAAAAAGCCGGTCCCTGGAGGCCCGGCTTTTTGCTTCCTCGGGTCAGGGGAGGGTCAGTCGACCTTGAAGAATGCGGTTTTGGCCGCCTGGCAGATCTCGCAGGGGCCGCCGGGCTCGCCCTCGACGGTGTTGCCGCAGACCTTGCAGACGTAATAGTCCACGGCTTCGTTGCTCCCCAGGCGGTTCAGGGCCTTCTGGTAGAGTTCGGCATGCACCTTCTCCACTTCGTTGGCGAAGGTGAAGCTGCGCAGGGCCACCTCGAAACCTTCGTTTCTGGCGTTTTCGATCATCTGGGGGTACATCTTGGTGAATTCATGGGTCTCTCCGCTGACCGCCTCCTGGAGATTGTCCCTGGTGGCCCCGATCCCCCCCAGGGCCCGCAGATGAGCGTGGGCATGGACGGTTTCCGCGGCGGCGGCGGCGCGAAACAGCTTGGCCGCCTGGGTGAAACCCTCCTGGTCGGCTTTCTGGGCAAAGGCCAGATATTTGCGGTTGGCCTGGGATTCCCCGGCGAACGCTTCCTTGAGATCCCTCTCGGTCCTGCTCCCTTTCAGTTCAGCCATCGATTCCACTCCTTGGGGATAAGTAAAAAATTTCTCTCAATTCTATTGATTCTGGTCCGCATGTCAACCGCCGACCGCGGTGAAAACGGCGCCCCGGGAAATCCCCGGCCCCTTCCGCCTCCCCGGGACGGGACCTATTTCCTGCAGGCGCGGTCGATGTCTTCAGATTTGCCGATCATCACCAGGATATCGCTGTCCTTGATCACCTGGGAAGCCGGCGGCAGGGCGATGAACTGGTCGGTGAGCACGTCCTTGATGCCGATGACGGTCACGTTGTACTTGCGCCGCAGATCGAGTTCGACCAGGCTCCTGCCGACCATATGTTTGGGGGGGGCGACTTCGGTGATGGAAAAATTCTCGGCGATGGGGATGTATTCCAGGATATTGGGGGTGGTGAGATTGCGTGCGGCCTTGATCGCCATGTCCTTTTCCGGATAGATGACGTCGGTGGCCCCCACCTTCTCGAGGATGCGCCCGTGGTCCTCATCCAGCGCCTTGACCACGATCCGGGGGACCTTCAGCTCCTTGAGATAGAGGGTGATCAGGGTCGAGAGATGGGAGCGCTCGCCGGTGGAGACCACCACCGCCTGCATCTCGTCGATCCCCTGCCCCCTGAGAAACTCCTTGCTCGCCGCATCGCCGAGAATGGCGTAGGAGCAATGGTCCTTGATCCGCTGGACCTTTTCCCGATCCAGGTCGACGGCAATCACCTCGTGCCCTTCGGCATAGAGGGTGCTGGCCACGTGATAGCCGAAATTTCCCAGGCCGATAACGCAAAATCGCTTCATGGCATAACTCGCTTCAGGTTTCGATCAGCCGATCATGATGTTTTCTTCCGCATAGCGAACCGCCCCCTCCCGGCTGCGCCGGACAAAGGTGAAGGTCACCGTGAGCAGGCCCACCCTGCCGACGAACATCAGCAGGATGATGATCAGTTTCCCCGCCGGTACCAGCTTGGCGGTCGCGCCCAGGGAGAGCCCGACGGTGGCGAAGGCGGAGACCGCCTCGAACGTGTAGTCCATGAACTCCCCTCGGCTTTCGCCGAAGGCTTCCCCCGGCAGCTGCACCGCCAGCAAGGCGAAGGTGGCGGCGCAGACGAACAGGGCGGCGAGCATCACCAGGGTCAGGGTCTTGGTCGCCGCTTCGTCGGGAATGGTGCGGCGCAGAACGTTGGCGTGGGGGGTTCCCTGCAGGCGGCTGCGGAGAATCACCGCGAACAGGGCCAGGCTGGTGGTTTTGATCCCGCCGCCGCAGGAGCCGGGCGAGGCGCCGATAAACATCAGAAAGATGATGAAAAACAGGGTCGGGATCTCGAACCGGTTCAGATCGATGGTGTTGAAGCCGGCGGTGCGGGCGGTCACCGACTGGAACAGGGCGGTCCACGCGGCCTCGCCCCCCCCCATGGCGACCAGGGCCGAGGGTTGCTCGAGAATGGCAATGAGCAGGGCGCCCCCCAGGAGCAGAATCCCGGTGGTCCAGAACACCAGGCTCGAATGCAGGGAAAGGCGCCGCCGGCGCCCCGGCCTCGGTTTCAGCAGGTCGATCACCTCCCTCATCACCAGAAAGCCGATGCCGCCGAGGATAATCAGGGCCATGATGGTGAGATTGACCAGGGGATCGCTGCGGTAGCCGACCAGGCTGTCCGGGAACAGGGAGAAGCCGGCGTTGCAGAAAGCCGAGACGGAATGGAACAGGGCGTAATACATACCTTGGGCCAGTCCCATCTGCGGCACGAAAGCAAAGCAAAGCAGCACCGCCCCCGCCCCCTCGATGGCCAGGGTCAGAGCAAAGATGCTGCCGATGAGATCCCGCATCGACTCCACCGGGGTGTGCAGCAGGGTTTCGTGGATGATCCAGCGCCCGCGCATCCCCACTCCCACCCGCAGGTAAAAGAAGAGATAGACGGAAAAGGTCATGATCCCCAGACCGCCGATCTGGATCAGCAGCAGGATCACCAACTGGCCGAACAAGGTGAAGTGGCTGCCGGTGTCGACCACCGCGAGGCCGGTGACGCACTGGGCCGAGGTCGCGGTGAACAGGGCGTCCAGAAACGGCAGCGGCTCTCCCCGAGAGGCGGCCGGGAGCGACAGGGCGCAGGCCCCGAGCAAGATGGCCAGCGAGTAGTAGAGAATCAGCGCCTGGTTGGGGGTCATATCCGCCAGGCGCCTGGTGATGCGTTGCATGGCAATTCTCCGGAAATGTTGTCCGATGCTATACCCGCGAAATGCGCCTTGGCAAGAGGAAATCCCGGCGCCGGGGCGCTTGCAGGGTCGGGAGGATCTTGCCGAACGGCTCGCCCCGCTTCATCTTCCGCCGAGCCAGGTGGAAAATGCCGCGGCAGAACCTCCCTGGCAGGATGAATTCTTGCGTCTGCAGGCAAAAGGGATTACCCTTTGGTGGCATGGAAAATTCCTGTACCGGGGAGGGCGTTTGATGAATGAATATCGTGTGGATAAGCGGGAGCATCCGGTAGTCCTCTTTCTGGCCGACGGCCTGGTCCTGGAGGGGGTGGTCTTTCTCAGCGCCTATGCCTCCACCCATACCGGGGCCCAGACCATGCTCGATCTGCTGCGCGAGGACGGCACCTTCCTGCCCTTCCGCAGCCACGACGGCAACTTCACCCTGGTCAGCAAAAACGCCATCACCCACCTGCGCTACCCGTCCCAAGGGGCGACCGACGCCGCTTTCGGCGATCAGGTCAAGGTCCGCCTCACCTTTTTCGGCGGCGAGACCCTTCAGGGAACCATCGTCATCGACATGCCCCAGGGCAAAAACCGCCTCATCGACTATGTCAACGCCTCACCCGGCTTCTTTAATCTGCAAGGGGACGAGGCCTGCTACATCGCCAACGGCAACCTGGTCCGGGAGATTTCGCTCGACTGAGAGGCCCTCTCGCAGACGCGCAGCCGTCTCGGGGTAAAAAACCGAAAGCCGCATTCCCGACCGGGATGCGGCTTTCTTGTTGGCGCGCCGGACCACGGGGCTAAAGCTCGAGGTAGGGGCGCAGATAGCGGCCGGTGACCGAGCGCGAACTGCGGGCCACCTCTTCGGGGGTGCCGCAGGCCACCAGTTCGCCGCCGCGGCTGCCCCCTTCGGGGCCAAGGTCGATGAGGTGGTCGGCGGTCTTGATCACATCGAGGTTGTGTTCGATGATGACCACCGTGTTGCCGGTTTCGACCAGCCGGTGCAGCACGTCGAGCAGCTTCTGGATGTCGGCGAAATGCAGGCCGGTAGTCGGCTCGTCGAGGATGTAGATGGTGCGGCCGGTAGCGCGCTTGCCGAGCTCCTTGGCCAGCTTGACCCGCTGGGCCTCGCCCCCGGAAAGGGTGGTGGCGCTCTGGCCCAGTTTGATGTAACCCAGGCCGACCTCGCGGATGGTCTCCAGCTTGTTCTTGATGCGCGGAATGTTCTCGAGAAACGCCGAGGCCTGGTTGACGGTCAGGTCGAGGACTTCGGCGATGTTCTTCCCCTTGTATCGGACTTCCAGGGTCTCGCGATTGTAGCGGGCCCCCTTGCAGACCTCGCAGGTGACGAAGACGTCGGGCAGAAAGTGCATTTCGATGCGGATGATGCCGTCGCCCTGGCAGGCCTCGCAGCGCCCGCCCTTGACGTTGAAGGAGAAGCGCCCCGGCTTGTAGCCGCGCATTTTGGCCTCGGGCAGCTGGGCGAACAGGTCGCGCACGTCGGTGAATACACCGGTGTAGGTGGCCGGGTTGGAGCGCGGGGTGCGGCCGATGGGCGACTGATCGATGTCGATGACCTTGTCGAGGGCATCGAGGCCGAGGATGTCATCGACCTTGCCGGCCTTGTCTTTCGAGCGATAGAGGCGCTGGGACAGGGCCCTGAACAGGGTATCGATGACCAGGGTGCTCTTGCCGGAGCCGGAAACGCCGGTAACGCAGGTCATCACCCCCAGCGGGATCGCCACGTCGATCCCCCGCAGGTTGTTCTCCCTGGCCCCCTTGATGGTCAGAAACCGCTCGGCGCTGCGCCGCTTCTTGGGCAGAGGAATGGTCAGCTCGCCGGAGAGGTAGCGGCCGGTGAGCGAGGCCGGGTTGTCGAGGATCTCCCGCGGGGTGCCCTTGGCCACCACCTGGCCGCCGTTCACCCCCGCACCCGGTCCCATGTCGAGAAGGTAGTCGGCCTCGAGGATCGTCTCCTCGTCGTGCTCCACCACCAGCACCGTGTTGCCCAGATCGCGCAGCCGCTTGAGGGTTTCGAGCAGCCGCCGGTTGTCGCGCTGGTGCAGGCCGATGGAGGGCTCATCGAGAATGTACAGCACCCCCATCAGCGAGGAGCCGACCTGGGTCGCCAGGCGGATGCGCTGCCCCTCGCCGCCGGAGAGGGTACCCGAGGTGCGGTCGAGGGCCAGGTAGTCGAGACCGACGTGGGTGAGAAATGAGAGCCGTTCGCGGATCTCCTTGAGCACCCGGCGGGCGATCTCCGCCTCCTTTTCACCGAACTCCAGAGCGGCGAAAAACGTCTCGGCCTCGACGATGGACAAGGCCGTCACCTCGCGGATGCTTTTGCCCCCCACCCGCACGAAGAGCGACTCCCGGCGCAGCCGGGCACCGTCGCAGGTGGGGCAGGGCATCACGTTCATGAACCGCTCGAGGTTCTCGCGCACCCCTTCCGAATCGGTTTCGCGGTAGCGCCGCTCGAGGTTGGGGATCACCCCCTCGAAGACCTTCTCGTAAAAATGGCGCCGCCCCCCCTGGTCGAAAAAGAACCGCACCTTTTCCTTGCCCGAGCCCTTGAGCAGAATCTCCCGCACCTTCGCCGGCAGATCTTTGAACGGGGTCCGCACGTCGAAGCTATAGTGGTCGGCCAGCGCCTCGAGCAGCTGCTGGTAATAGACGCCGGTGCGACTCTCCCAGGGGGCGATGGCCCCCTCGCGCAGCGCCAGGGAGGGGTTGGGCACCACCTGCTCGGGGTCGAAATACATCCGCGTCCCCAGCCCGGCGCAGTCGCTGCAGGCGCCGTGGGGATTATTGAAGGAGAACATGCGCGGGGTGATCTCGGGATAGGAGACGCCGCAGTCGACGCAGGCGTGCTGCTCGGAAAACAGCTGGCTCTCGCCGCCGACCACCTCCACCCGCACCGTCCCCTCGGCCAGGCGCAGGGCGGTTTCCAGGGAATCGGCCAGGCGCGTCTCGATCCCGTCCTTGACCACCAACCGATCGACCACCACCTCGATGGTGTGCTGCTTGTTCTTCTCCAGGGTGATCGGCTCGGCCAGCTCATGCATCTCGCCGTCGATGCGCACCCGCACGAAACCGTCAGCCAGCAGCTGCTTGAGCTCCTTGCGGTACTCGCCCTTGCGCCCGCGCACCATCGGCGCCAGCAACATCAGCCGAGTCTTCTCCGGGTAGGAAAGGATCCGGTCGACCATCTGCTCCACGGTCTGCGAGGCGATCTCCTTGCCGCAGGACGAGCAGTGGACCCTGCCGACCCGGGCGAAGAGCAGCCGCAGGTAGTCGTAGATCTCGGTGACCGTGCCGACGGTGGAGCGGGGGTTTTTCGAGGTGGTCTTCTGCTCGATGGAAATCGCCGGCGAGAGCCCCTCGATGCTCTCGACGTCGGGTTTCTCCATCTGCTCGAGGAACTGGCGGGCGTAGGCCGAGAGGCTCTCCACGTAACGGCGCTGGCCCTCGGCGTAGATGGTGTCGAAGGCGAGCGTCGACTTGCCCGACCCGGAGACGCCGGTAATGACCACCAGCCGGTCGCGGGGGATCTCGACGTCGATATTCTTCAGGTTGTGCTCGCAGGCACCTTTGATGATGATTTTGTCGGTCATTTTGAGTCCGTAACGGGTGATGGGTCGCTGTCGCCCCTAGGAGGCTGTCGGACTATCCATGAGCCGGCTGCAAATTCGGCTGCTTGGCCCCTATTTCAGCTCCTTTTCGGCCGTATAGTCCGACACCCTCCTAGNNTGTCGTAGGCGGTGCCGTGGTCAACCGAGGTGCGCACGATGGGTAGGCCCAAAGTGACGTTGACGCCGTCGTCGAAGTGCAGCAGCTTGAGGGGGATCAGCCCCTGATCGTGATACATGCAGACCACCGCATCGTAGCCCCCCCTGGCGGCGAAGTGGAACAGGGTGTCGGCGCTGTGCGGGCCGGTGGCTTCGATCCCTTCGCGGTTGGCAGCCTCGATCGCCGGGACGATCAGCCGCGGCTCCTCGTCGCCGAACAGCCCCGCCTCGCCGGCGTGGGGATTGAGGGCCAGCACGGCGATCCGCGGGCTTGCCAGGCCGAAGAAGCGCCGCAAGGAGGCGTCGGTGACGCGGATCGTCTCCAGGATCTCGGCGCGGGAAAGGGCCGCGGGCACCTCGGCCAGCGCCAGGTGGGTGGTGACCAGGCAGACCCGGAGGCGGTCGCCGGCCAGCATCATCACCACCTTGTCGGCCCCGCAGCGTTCGGCGAGCAGTTCGGTATGGCCGGGAAACTCGTAGCCGGCCGCCTGGATCGCCGCCTTGTTGATCGGCGCGGTGACCATCCCCGCCGCCTCGCCGGCCAGGCAGCGGGCGCAGGCCCATTCGATGTAGTCGACCATGGCCCGGCCGCAGTCGCCGCTCGGTTTGCCGTAGGCGAGCCCCTCGGCGTCAAGGGCGGAGAGCGCCCGGACAGCGAGCGAGCGGCCGTTGACGCGCAGCCGGTGGGTCGCCAGGCCGGTTCCACGTGAAACGGCGCACCTTGCGCCAAAGACCCCGGCCGCCTGCTGCAGCACGCCGGGGTCGCCGGCCACCAGCAGCGGCCGGGACAGCTCGTC
>NPID01002113.1_pt1 | contig 27481 bp, 22 predicted proteins | sample 8637491 | NCBI WGS metagenome assembly NPID01 (sample SAMN07420843, study PRJNA396082) | bioreactor metagenome | isolation source: sample BA6 brine-fed electro-methanogenic bioreactor BA | place: Japan: Kochi | collected 2016-06-14 | reverse complement strand
AAAAAAATCAATCTTTAGTCTCAATACTTTTTTAATAATCTTCGCATCAACTGCAGTTTTTTTGATACTCTATACAATCTTAAATCAAGTAATTACCGGCAGAGTAAGTGTTAGTAATAATATATCAAGTGAAGCACTTTTCAGTATTGGATTTTACTTCCTCTTAACAGCATTCACAATTCCTTTTTTTCTCTATCAAAAGAAATTCGTTTTGAAAATAAAAAAAGAACACCTGGATATAAAACTTTCGTTGAATAAAATCGAAAGAATATCATTAAACGAAATTATTAAATGCAGAATAATGAGTAAAGATTTTCATGATCAATCAATTTGGAGTGAACTAGACCTTTCTGCAAGAAGAAAATCCTACCGAGCAAACAATAATTCCTCAATAGCAGTATTTTTAAAAGACGGCAGATGTTTGTTGTTTGGAATTAAAAAGTAAGTAAAAATTTTTTGAGAAATATTCGTATATTATTGTCTTGATTATCTTGTTAATAAACTAAAAAGAATATTCTTACTTTTAAGATTTTCAAAGACCATTTTCTAAAACAAAATTCATGATTGACTAAAAAATGCGAAAATGGCACAAATTCAAAGAAGACACTACAATCTTTTATGGTCTAAAATTTGCTTATGATTTGTATTATTACAAAAAACAAAACTACATATAAATCGGGAGTTATTAATGGAACGAAAAAAAATAACAATTGATGGTAACGAAGCCGCGGCATATGTTGGATATCATAACTCCGAAGTTATTGCAATATATCCAATTACCCCTTCTTCAGGAATGGGAGAAATGTCCGATGCTTGGGCTGCCGTCGGTCAAAAAAATATTTGGAACACTGTACCTCATGTTGCAGAAATGCAGAGTGAAGGAGGAGCAGCCGGTGCAGTGCATGGTTCATTACAGACTGGCTCTTTAACTACAACATTTACAGCTTCACAAGGTTTGTTGTTAATGATTCCTAACATGTATAAAATTGCTGGCGAATTGACTCCAACTGTTTTTCATGTTACAGCTAGATCAATTGCAGCTTCTGCTTTATCAATCTTTGGCGATCATAGCGATGTTATGGCTACTCGTCAAACCGGTTTCGCTATGTTAGCTTCCGGTTCTGTTCAAGAAGTTATGGATTTAGCTGCTGTTGCACATAAAGCGACATTAGAATCAAGAATTCCTTTTCTACATTTCTTTGATGGTTTTAGAACTTCTCATGAAGTAAATAAAATCGAAGTTTTACCATATGAAGTATATGATCGTTTACTAGATAGAGAAGCTGTAAAGAAATTTAGAAAAAGAGCCTTAAACTCTGCTAATCCTGTAACAATGGGTACTGCACAAAATGATGATGTTTACTTCCAAGCTAAAGAAGTACAAGAACAGTTCTATTTACCAATTCCTGATATCGTAAATGAATATATGGAAGAGATTTCTAAAGAAACTGGTAGAACTTATAAACCATTTAATTACTATGGTGCTCCGGATGCTGAAAGAGTTATCGTAGCTATGGGATCTGTAACAGATACAATTAAAGAAGTTGTCGATAATATGAATGAAAACGACGAAAAAGTTGGTTTAATCTCTGTTCATCTATATCGTCCATTCTCAAGCAAATATTTCTTTAATGTTTTACCAAAAACAGTTAAGAAAATTGCTGTTTTAGACAGAACAAAAGAACCTGGTTCAGCTGGTGAACCATTATATGTTGATGTAAAATCAATTTTCTATGGTAAAGAAAATCAACCAGAAATTATTGGTGGACGTTATGGTCTTTCTTCAAAAGATACAACTCCGGCACAAATCTTTGCTGTTTATGCAAACTTAGATAATGATATGAAGGATAACTTCACTATCGGTATCGTGGATGATGTTTTATTCTCAAGTTTAGAAGTTGGCGAAGCTCCAGATGTTACAGATTCTGATACAACAGAATTATTGTTCTTTGGTTTAGGGTCTGATGGTACTGTTGGTGCTGTTAAAAATATTTCTAAAATCATTGGTGATTATACTGATCTTTATGGTCAAGCTTATGCATCTTATGATTCAAAGAAATCAGGTGGGGTAACAAGAATGCACTTGCGTTTTGGTAAAAACCCAATTCGTTCAACATATCTTGTTAATAACCCTCATTTTGTTTCTTGTTCACAAGAAAGTTATCTTACAAGATTTGACCTAATCAAAGGAATTAGAAAAGGTGGTACTTTCTTACTATCTACGACAAAACCGAAAGAAGAAATAGAAAGTTATTTACCAGATAAAGTTAAGAAAATTTTAGCAGAAAGAAAAGCTAAATTATTTATTATTGATGCTTACAAACTAGCTAAAGAAATTGGCGAAGTAAAACTTGTATCAACAATAATGCAAAGTGCTTTCTTCAAACTTAATGAGCAAATTATGAAATACGAAAAAGCTCAAGAAGCTATGAAATCTTATGCTAAAAAATCTTTCTCAAGCAAGGGTGAAGATATTGTTGAGATGAACTATAAAGCTGTAGATTTAGGTGCAGATGGTTTAGAAGAAATTACGATAGATCCTAAATGGGCAGATTTAAAAGTTGAAATTCCATTAGATGAAAATAGACCAGATTTTGTTAAGAATATTGCCGATGTTGTTAATGCAATAAATGGTTATGATTTACCAACATCAGCATTCTTAGGTATTGAAGATGGTCAAATTCCTAATGGTACTTCACGTTATGAAAAACGAGGAGTTGCAGAAGAAGTATCTACTTGGTTATCTGAAAACTGTATTCAATGTAATCAATGTGCATATGCTTGTCCACATGCTTGTATTAGAGCAATCTTAGCTACTGATGAAGAAGTTAAAAACGCTCCTGTAGATGCTGATTGGGTAGATGCAAGAGGTAAAGGTTTAGAAGGATTAAAATATCGTATCGAAGTTTCAATTCTTGACTGTACAGGTTGTATGGTTTGTGTTAACACTTGTCCAGCACCTACAAAAGCTTTGAAAATGAGTCCTATTGGCGATAGAATCGAAGCTAAAGAACATCTATTAGCTGATTATTTATATAACGAAGTTCCTTATAAAGGCGACTTAGTAGGTAAGAACACATATAAAAACGCAATCTTCAGTCAACCGTTATTTGAGTTCTCAGGGGCTTGTGCTGGTTGTGGAGAAACACCATATGTAAGATTTGTTACCCAATTATTTGGCGAAAGAATGGTTATTGCGAATGCAACAGGATGTTCATCAATTTATGGTGCATCATTCCCAGCTTCACCATACACAACAAATAGTGAAGGAAGAGGTCCTGCATGGGCTAACTCATTGTTTGAAGATAATGCTGAATATGGATTTGGAATGAGAATTGCTCAGGATACAATTAGAGACAGAATTCAAACAATTATTCATGACAACTTAAAAGATTTCAGCGAGGAATTACAAGGTCTACTTACAGAGTGGGTTGAAAATAGAGAAGATGGAGATAAAACTTTAGAACTTTCTCGTAAAATCATTCCATTACTAGAAACAAGCAAAGCTGAAGCTGCAAGTGATTTATTAGATGTTAAAGATCATTTCGTAAGACAATCTAGTTGGATTATCGGTGGAGATGGTTGGGCTTATGATATTGGCTACGGTGGTTTAGATCATGTTTTAGCTAATAGTGAAGATGTTAATATCTTAGTATTAGATACTGAAGTTTATTCAAATACCGGTGGTCAATCTTCAAAGGCTGCTAGATCAGGTTCAATCGCTAAGTTTACCGCTTCTGGTAAACCTGGCAAGAAAAAAGATTTAGCTGCTCTAGCAATGACTTATGAAAGTGTTTATGTTGCTGCAATTAGTCACGGAGCTAATGCTACTCAAGTTTTAAAAGCAATGAAAGAAGCAGAAAGCTATCCAGGACCATCATTAATCATCGCTTACTCACCATGTATCGCTCATGGAATTAACGGTGGATTAAGTAATTCTCACCAACAAGCAAAACTAGCTACTGAATGTGGTTATTGGCCAACATTTAGATATGACCCTAGAAAAATTGCTGAAGGTAAGAATCCATTACAAATCGATTCAAAAGAACCTAAATGGGAAAAATATCATGACTTCTTGTTAAGCGAAAATCGTTATCAACAATTAGTTAAGACAAACCCTGAAGCTGCAGAAAGACTATTACATGCCAATATCGTTGATGCAAAACGTAGATGGGCAATGTACCAAAGAATGGCAGCTATGGATTATTCAGAAGTTATTGAATAGATTCATTAGAAATACACTTAACACCCCTATTTTAGGGGTGTTTTTTCACATTTTAAATTGAATTTTCACTTGGTAAAATATATAATATGTACATAGTGAAAAAACGAGGAGGAAATATGTTTAAAAATGTTAAAGAAGTACTAAGTTATATCAATGATAATAAAATTGAAATGATTGATTTTAAGATGATTGATATTGATGGAAGATGGAGACATCTCACTATCCCAGTATCTAGTTTCAATGAAGATGTATTAATAAGTGGATTTGGTTTTGATGCATCAAATTATGGCTATGCGCCAGTTGAAAACAGTGATATGGTATTAATACCATCATTAGAGAGTGCAAAACTTGACCCTTTTACTGAAGTCAAGACTCTTACAATGATTGGAAATGTTTACATGATTAAAGAAAAACTTGAACCATTTTCGCAATATCCAAGGAATATTGTTAAAAGCGCTTTAGATTATTTAAAAGAATTAGGTATAGCTGATGAAATGTTAATCGGTCCTGAGTTTGAATTTCATATTTTTGACGGTATGGAATATTCGATTTCAGCTAACGAAATCTGCTCTAGAGTGGATGTTTTGCAATCTGAGACGAGTTCATACTCAAGTAGTGACGTTTATAAAGTTGGCACTCACGATGGATACCATCTTGATATACCACGAGATATCCACTATGATATTAGAAGTAAGATGGCTAAACTCTTAAATGAGTGGGGTATCTTAGTGAAATATCATCATCACGAAGTAGGTGGTTCTGCCCAACAAGAGATTGAAGTTAATTTTGAAAATATTGATATTGCTTGTGATAATGTTTTAGCAGCAAAATATCTAATTAAAAATCTCGCATTTAAAGAAGGAAAACTAGCTAGTTTTATGCCAAAGCCTTTAGCTCACGAAGCGGGAAATGGAATGCATATTCATATGATGTTATTTAAAGATAAACAACCACTTTTCTATGATGATGCAAATTATGCTAGTTTATCTGATTTAGCTCATTACTTTATGGGTGGTATCCTTAAACATATTAAAGCTTTATGCGCATTTACTAACCCTTCTACAAACTCTTACAGAAGATTAGTTCCTGGATTTGAAGCTCCAGTTACAATTGGTTATGCAATGGCTAATCGAAGTGCAGTAATTAGAATACCGGCCTATGCAAAAACAAAAGAGACTAAAAGATTTGAATTAAGAAATCCAGATGCTACTGCAAATCCGTATTTTGCTTACTCAGCAGTCTTAATGGCAGGGATTGATGGAATAGTTAATAAGATTGATCCGAGAAATCATCACTGGGGTCCATTTGATTATAACCTCTATGATTTGAATAAAGAAGAACTGATGAAAATTGATGCTTTACCAACTTCATTAGAATCAGCTTTGCTGCATCTTGAGCAAGATCATGAATTTTTATTGAAAGGTGGAGTTTTTCCTAAGGAGTTAATAAAGATTTGGATTGAGCGTAAACTCAAGGAAATTAAGGATATTAATAAATATCCACACCCATTTGAGTTCAAAAAGTATTTTGACCTTTAAAATATGTGATATATTTATGAATTAGTTAAAAAAGGTTTCAAAATATCTTATATTTGTTATATAATATATAAGATACTGAAATTAAAGGAGTTAATAAAATGCAATTATTTACGAAAAGATTTATGACATTGATGCTATCTGTGTTTTTTGGAATTACTCTTATTGCTTGTGGAGGCGAAACAACAACTACAGAATATGCACCAGGAGATCTAAAGATACCTTTATTAAGTAATCCTGATGCTGTGTTTTATAGTATGGAAGATTATGATATTACTTATCGTGATTTATATAATGGTGTTAAGGTTAATGATGGACTTAACCAACTTTTAGCGATGATTGATCGCGATATATTAAGTGATTACTTAAATCAAATAACTCAAGATGAAATTGATGAAAAGAGAACTAAACTAATGTATGGAACTTCAGATCCAGATGAAATTGCTGATATGGATCCGGATAAATTGGCAGATTATGAGTTATCTTTTGAAGAATCAATGTATCTTCTAGGTTATACTAATAATATTGATGATTATGTAAAATTAGTAGTTGCTAGAGAAAAGTATGCTAGAGATTTAATGTTGAGCGAAGACTCTGTTGAAGAAACTTGGCATGTTGGTCCAAGTGAAATCGCTAATTATTATAATGCAACTTACCAACAAGACTTAAAATCAATTAAGATTAAGTTTATCTCTGAGGGTGATGCTAAAAGCGTGATGCGCAATTTTAACCTTGTGAGTAAAAACGGAGAAATGCTATTATATACTGGAACTACACCGCTTGACCAAGTGCCTTCATCAGCTTTAAATGAAACAAATACAAGTAGTTTAACTGATGGAGAAATATTAGATTACTTCATCGATATGTACAACTATGTTTATCAAGATTATCGTGATATTCTTTCTAAAGATTCAACTGTTGATGAATTATTGATGATTGATGATTTAACTGTTAAGTATGATGATTTAAGAAAAGCTAATGTAAGTTTGGCAGGTTTTGTTTATCGTTCATTAGGCAATTATATTGATTACACTAATGAAGATAGTACTAAGTTATATTACACTTATTCTCCAGTAAAATATTATTCTTCAAGAGATACTAGTTACTATCTAATTTTGAATCTAACCGGTTCTGATAAAGCAGATGTAAGTGAGTTTGAAGGCGATGAACTTGCTTTAGTTCAATTAATCGGTCAAGATGTATATGATGAAATTGAAGAAAAAATGGTTGATACTAACCTAAGTTCTGAGTCTTTTGTTTCAAGAAGAATGGCTGAACTTAGAAAAGAACACGATCTAGTTATTTATGATTATTATCTAGGAGTAGACTATAAAGCTGTTGATCCTACTTATGAAGAACACGAAGAAGGTCATGTTGAATATGTAGCTACTTATGATGATGTTATTATTACCGCAGATGATTTATTGACATATGCACTCAATGTTAATGCACCGCTTTATTTGATTTACTCATCACAGTTAAAATCAGTTATGGCAGCCCATTATGAAGATGTTTACTGTCGCGATACTGAATCTTGTGAATATGATTATACTGAAAATGAAAGTGTTAAAATGCTTGAGCATGTAGCTGATTTTGATTCATTAAGACAACAGTTCGAAGAAAGTATGTATTCTGATTATTACACTTTTGAAGATTATTTATATCTTGCATATGGTGTGAAGAATGTTGAAGAAATGATTAGAAATTATTATGTAAAAGGAACATTACAACCACTTTATATCTTTGATATGATTCATGAAAATGATTATGCAATATTAAATACACTTTTAGATTTAATGCAACCGTATTACGACAATTATTTCAGTTTAGATGTAAAGCATCTTTTAATCTATCTAGATAGAAATGAAGATGGACAACCAGATAATTGGGAAGACTTCTATCAAGAATTAGATGATACAACTGTATTTGATACAAAAATATCAAACTTTGAAACTGCTATTAGAGATTATTTAGCAGATGATGAAGATAATAACTTCTCTACTTTAATAACTGAATATAAGGCGGCTAAAAGAGATGATACGACTTGGGGAGAATTTAAACGTTATGGTTTATTTATAATGACAGAAAACCTTTCAAGCAGTGTATCATTAAGCTATTCAGGTTCAATTAATACTTATGAAGATAGTTTTGTAGATGCTTTAATTGATTTATATCAAGAATATAATCTTGAAGCAAATTTAGAGGAAGACTATTTATATATGGATTCATTGGTTGAAACTAGCTATGGCTTGCATTTAATTATGGCTGAAAAAGGTGATGATTTTGAAATGCCATCAGCGAAGTTTACAATGACTTTTGATGAAGATGAAGAACCAGAATATACAGAAGGTATAGAAAACGATAGTGATATTTTAAGTTTTGAACAATTAAAATTATATGCGATGTATCGTTTTAGTGTAATATCATTTGGAGCTATCGATTTGGAAGAATTATACGGTTTTGAAAGACCAGCTATTCCCGACAGTGTAACTGAAGCTTTAGATGCTTTTGTTAAAGATCTTCATGATGCTTTATATGTTGTAGGATATTTGAATATCGGTATCACTGAAGAAGTTGCAAATGGTCAATTTATTAATGCTAACTCAAGTTATTGCGATTTCACTGAGGCTGAATTTTTAGAAGTCATTGAAGAAATCGGTGATATATACTTCCGTCAAATTTTTGCGGATTTAGATTTAAGATAAGACAAGTGCGAGATGTCTCGCACTTTTATTTAGGGGTAGGGTATGAAAGCACAAGAAGAGAAGATTATTAAGAAAAATACTGTTTTTACTATTATAGCAAATAGTTTTTTAGCAGTCATTAAATTATTAGGAGGAATCATCGGTAATTCCAGTGTTTTAATTACTGATGCAATTAACTCTATCAGTGATATCGCGACAAATATCGTTGTCTATATCTCTGCTAGATTCTCAAAAAAAGATAAAGATAAATCTCATCCATATGGACATGACAAATTCGATAGTATGATTTCAATATTTTTAGGTGTTGCTTTAATAATAACTGCAGTGGAAGTGGGAAAGAATGCTTTTACGTCACTATATGATTTTATTTTTAATGATGTAACCATCGTTAAACCAGAAATATATACCATCGTAATTGTTTTTATTACATTAGGATTGAAAGAGTTTATGTATCGTAAAACAAAGATTGATGCTAAAAGAGCTAATTCGCAAGCTTTATTAGCTCAAGCTTGGGATCATCGTTCTGATACTATAACTAGTATCGGAGCATTAATCGGTATAGTTGGAGCTTTATTTGGACTATCATATCTCGATCCAATTGCTTCATTATTTATTGTGTTCTTTATCCTTAGACTAGGATTTAAAATCGTTAAGACTGGTGTATCACAAGTTGTTGATGAATCAGCTGATGAAGAACAAGTATCGTTAATTAGAAAGATTGTGATGAGCAATAAGAACGTTAAGTCAATTGACGAAATTAAAACAAGGCTATTTGGAGTAAAGTATTATGTAGATTTAGAAATCGGTCTTGATTCTAGTTTATCTTTAATTGAAGCTCATCAAATTGCTGAGAGTATTCATGATCAAATAGAAGACAGTTTGTCTGATGTGATTCATTGTATGATTCATGTTAATCCACATGATTAGTCAAACAATATTTTAATCTTTTGTTTTTGTAAATGTTTAGAAGACTGTGCAATATTTATAGAATTCTCGAAAAAACCGGTTGAATAGTTTTATAGTAGATGATATAATATAAAATTACATATAAGAACAAGCTAAAGCAAAAGGGGTGATTTTCATGTTTTTATCTTTTTTAACGGAATATTTGGATACAGGTCCAGGAATTTGGGAAATTATTGTTAGAATGACACTGACAGCAGTCTTTGTAGGGATAATAGGCTTAGAAAGACAGATGCGTCATAAGATTGCTGGTATTACAACTCACCTTATGGTAGCTTTCGGAGCTTGTGGAATTGCAATATTACAAGATGCTTTATATTATGATGCAATAGCTACTGCTCAAGCTTTGTTGGAACAAGGTATATCTATTGATTTACAAATCCAAAGACAAAGGGTTATTGCTCAGGTCGTAACAGGTGTCGGATTTTTAGGAGCTGGTACCATTTTAAAAACAAGAAATGGCATTTACGGACTTACTACAGCTTCAACACTTTGGTTAGCTTCAATGATTGGTTTAGCCTTTGGTATGGGGGCTTATGTAATAGGGGCTGTAATAGCAATATTCTCATTCGTATTTTTAACAGTTTTTAGGAAGTTTTTAGGGAAAACATCTTTAAAACATACAGAAAGTCCAGATATTATCGGTGCAAAACCGGTTGATGAATAAGAAGTCTCGCTTAAGAGACTTCTTTTTTTCTAAAAAAACACCAATACTAAAAAAACATTCATATATTTTGCAAAATGTTTATAAATAAGGTAAACTATTTATGGAAAAATCGGAGGTAAAAACATGAGTTTAGAAATCAAGGATTTATATGTATCCGTAGAGGAAAATATGATTCTCAAGGGTCTTAATCTAACTGTTAATGGTGGTGAAGTTCATGCCATAATGGGACCTAACGGAACTGGTAAATCTACACTTGCACAAATATGTATGGGACATCCGAAATATAAGTTGGAATCAGGAGATATTTTAATCGATGGCGAAAGCATCATTCATAAAACAGTGGATGAAAGAAGCAGAATGGGATTATTCCTTGCTATGCAAAACCCAATCGAGGTACCTGGAGTTACAAATTTTGATTTTGTAAAAGCAGCTATTCAAACGAGAATGAGCAAAGATGAACATTTGCGAATTGGTAAGTTTATCCTAAAATTTGAAGCCGCTTCTCAGGACTTGAAAATGGGTGAAGGCTTAGCACACCGGTTTTTAAATCAAGGTTTCTCTGGCGGAGAAAAAAAGCGAAATGAAATTTTGCAGATGAAAATGTTAAATCCAAAGTATGCATTTTTAGATGAAATCGATTCTGGTCTTGATGTTGATGCGTTGAAATTGGTTGGAGAGAATGTTACAAAACAAAAATCAGATAAACTTGGCTTAATCTTAATTACTCATTATCAGAGATTGTTAGATTACATTAAGCCTGATTTTGTGCATATAATGATTAACGGAAAAATAGTTAAGACAGGACAAAATGAGTTGATTGAAAGAATTGATCAGGAAGGTTATGATTGGGTGAAAAAAGAAGTTGGTATCGAAGAAACTGATGAAAAACCATATTCTTTAGGAATATGCCCTTCTAAACACTAATTATGAAAATTCTTAAATTTTTAAAAGATAAGACCAATCTAATTGCATTTGCAAATGATCAAGTAATTAATAATGCCAATATCAAGATAAATGAAAACCAGCTGTATTTTAAAAAAACAAATGATTATTTTTTATTTCTAGATAATTATGATAAATACGGAGATTTATATTTAAATTTTGAATCTAACACTGATGTTAGTCTTTTTTTGCTTTCATATAATAGTAGAAAGATGAGAATTAATTATCACTTTAATTTACAAGATAAAACTAACCTGAAGATTTATACTAGTTTTGTCTCTAGAAGAAAAACAGATTTGGATGTTGAAAGGATTTTTACCTTAGATGGATTATCTAAACTAGAAATCCTAAATTCAGTAACTTATAATGGGAAACTTAAACTTGAAGATATAGTGAATTTAAATAGTGTAGGTGCAAATGTAGATTTAGATTTGCTTAATGTTGGTGGTAGTGATAGTGTTTATAAGATTTTCCAAAACATTAATCATAATGCAAAAAACACATTATCAAATATCAATAACTGGATAATAGCAGAAGATAAAGCTAAGATGAACTATTCTGTAACAGGTAGTATTGCTAAAGGCAATGAGTTTTCTAATTGTATGCAAAATAATAAAGGCATAATGTTATCAGATGAATCTGAGATTATTGTTGAACCGAAGTTGTTTATTGATGAGTACAATGTCTCTGCTAGTCATGGCGCAGCTATTGGTCAAATAGATGAATTGCAACTTTATTATCTTTTAAGTAGAGGTTTAACTGAAAATGAAGCGAGAAGTTTAATTATCTCAGGATATACTAATCCGTTTATTGCTAAGATTAATGATGAAGATATCCAAAACGTATTAATCAAATCAATTGCAAAGTTAATTCGGAGGCGATTGCTAAATGAATAAAAAGGTCTTCCAAGATTTTCCGCAAATAAAAGACGATTATATCTATTTTGACACAGCTGCGACAAGTTTGAAACCGCAGTGTGTTATTGATGAAGTTAATCGATATAATTTTGAATTATCAGCGAATATCAATCGAGGAATGTATAAACAAAGCATTGAAGCAACGATGCTTTATGAAAAAACTAGAGAAGTAGTTGCTAGTTTTATCAATGCTAATGATCAAGAGATTGTTTTTACAAGAGGTACTACATCAGCTCTAAATCTTGTTGCTAGTTCTTATGGTTTAAACAATTTAGATGAATCATCGGAAATTATTGTTTCAGAACAAGAACATCATAGCCAGTTTTTACCTTGGCAAAATGTTGCAAAAAAGACTAAAGCTAAACTAAGGTTTGTTGAGTTGGATAAAAATGGTAAAATAACGATTGAAAACTTTAAAAAAGTTCTGAACTCTAAAACAGCAGTTGTTGCTTTGAACTATGTTTCTAATGTCTTAGGATATACTAATCCTGTTAAAGAAATCATTAAGTTAGCTCATGAATTTGGAGCAATAGTAGTTATTGATGCAGCCCAAGCCATTCAACATCTAAAAATTGATGTTGTTGACTTGGATGTTGATTTTTTAGCTTTTTCTGGTCATAAAATGTTAGGACCAACTGGTGTTGGAATTTTATATGGTAGGAAGAAATTATTAAATGAACTAGTACCTGTTGAGTTTGGTGGTGACATGAATGAATGGGTTGAAAAGGATGAAACCACATGGAAGAAGGCACCAATCAAGTTTGAAGCAGGAACAATGCCGATAGCTTCTGTGATCGGTTTAAGAAAAGCAGTTGAGTATCTTGAAAATCTTGGTATTGATAATATCATGAGTTATACTCATAAACTTTATGATTATTTTATTAATGAATTAAGCAAGATAAATGGTGTTGAAATTTACAATAAAGGTTCAGATACAGGGATAATTACTTTTAATTTAGTGAATGTCCCATCTCATGATGCGATTAGCTTTTACACCCAAAAAAATATAGCTTTAAGAAGTGGACAACATTGTGCAAAACTAATCCATGATTGGTTAGGTATTAACTCTTCTTTGCGAGTATCAGTATATTTTTATAATAAAATGAGTGAGGTAGATACTTTTTTAGAAACAACAAAAGAAGCAGTTAAATACTTTAAACAATTAGGTTTTTAAGGAGTTGGTTAAATGAATAATTTAGATAATTTGTATCGAGAAATTATTATGGAACATTATAAGAACCCAAGGAACAAGGGTTTATTAGATGATGATAGATATCAAAAGATTAGAATAAAGAATCCCTCATGTGGAGATGATATCACTTTACAGACTTTAGTTGTTGATGGATTTGTCAAAGATGTAAGACAAATAGCTACAGGTTGTTCGATTTCTGTTGCATCGGCTTCTGTTTTATCTGAGTTAATGATTGGTAGACCAATAGATGAAGCATTAAATTTTGCAGAGAATTTTTTAAATATGGTTTCAAACAAAGACTATGATGATACAATCGATTTTGAAGAAGCAGCTGTTTTTAGTGGTGTAAGACAGTTTCCAGCAAGAATCAAATGTGCTTCAATAGCATGGGTAGCTTTTAAAGATACTCTAGAACAGGAGTGATGTTTTATGAGTAATGATGATTTTAATTTTAATTCAGATTATAAATATGGTTTTACAACTGATTCCAAATCAGTAAAACAAACAAAAAGAGGTTTATCTGAGGCTGTTGTTAGAGAAATTTCTGAAATCAAAAAAGAACCTGAGTGGATGCTTAATACAAGACTTGAGGCTTTAAGGGCTTTTTATGAAATTCCTAATCCAAAATGGGGTCCAGATTTAACTAATATTGATTTTAATGACATAATATATTATATAAAACCTTCTGATAGAGTTGAAAGAGATTGGGAGAATGTACCTCAAGAGATTAAAGAAACATTTGCGAAACTTGGCATTCCTGAGGCGGAGCAAAAGTATTTAAGTGGTGTTACAACTCAGTTTGAATCAGAAGCTGTTTATCATAGTACTATTCAAGAACTTAATGATTTAGGTGTTATTTTCTTAGATACAGATTCTGCTTTAAAAGAACATCCTGAAATCTTTAAAAAGTATTTTACTAAAGCTGTAAGTTTTAGAGATAATAAGTACGCAGCTTTAAATACTGCTGTTTGGAGCGGAGGTTCTTTTATCTACGTGCCAAAAGGGGTTAACATAGAAAAACCTTTACAGTCATATTTTCGGATTAATTCAGAAAGAATGGGTCAGTTTGAGAGAACTTTAATTATTGTGGATGACGAAGCTACTTTAAACTATGTTGAAGGCTGTACAGCACCAATTTATTCTAACAATTCATTACATGCAGCTGTTGTAGAAATCTATGTCAGTGAGAAAGCTCGTTGTCGTTATTCAACAATTCAAAATTGGTCAACTAATATTGTCAATTTAGTAACTAAAAGAGCCATGGTTGAAAAGTATGGTTCAATGGAATGGATTGATGGAAATATTGGTTCTGGACTTAATATGAAATATCCTAGTTGTATTCTTAAAGGAGATTACTCGAAAGGAACAACAATTACTATTGCTTTTGCAGGCAAGAACCAGTATCAAGACACTGGGGCTAAGATGATTCATTTAGGAAAGTATACAACTTCTAAAATTGTATCTAAGTCAATTGCTACAAGAGGTGGTAAAGTTAATTATCGAGGTACGGTTTCACAAGGAAGTAATGCTTATGGAGCGAGATCGAAAATTGAATGTGATACGATTTTAGTAGATCGTGAATCAACTTCTGATACTATTCCAACTAACATAGTAAAAAACTTTAAAGGGCAAATCGAGCATGAGGCAACTGTATCAAAGGTTAGTGATGATGAGTTATTCTATTTAATGAGTCGAGGACTAACTGAAGATGAAGCAAAAGAAATGATAGTAATGGGCTTTATTGAACCATTCGCAAGAGAGTTACCAATGGAGTATGCTGTTGAGTTAAATCAGTTGATAAAATTGGAAATGGCAGGATCAATAGGATAATGATAAACTCCCATTTTTGGGAGTTTTTTTCTTGTTGATATTTAATTTTTAATCAACCTGTGATAAAATGAATAAAAGGTGGTGTTGTGATATGAAACTAGTAATGGCTATTGTATCAAATGAAGATGCCAATAAAGTAATCAAGAAATTGATTAAATCAAATTTTTTTGTTACAAAACTTGCGACTACTGGTGGCTTTTTAATGAGTGGCAATACAACCATAATTGTCGGTGTTCAAGATGATTTATTAGATCAATGTATTCAAGTTATATCTGATACATCAAAAAGTAGAACGAAGTTGGTACCAAACGCAATTTCCAGTGAGTTTGGGATATTCTCTTCAATGCCTGTTGAAGTCCAGGTTGGAGGAGCTACAATATTTGTAATGGATGTAGAACAATTTATCAAAGCATAAAAAGAACTGATTTACAGTTCTTTTTAATAAGGCGAGGACAGTTATGGATAAAAGATTACTATATTTTTATATTAAAAACTGTAATTATGAAGATATAATTGCTTTTTTAAAAATGTATGATAAAGTTCAATTTCAAGAAGTTACAAGTGACTGTCTAATTGTTGGAGCCGATGAGGATTTCTCACTTAGTGATTTCAACAAACTAAGAGAGTTCATCGTTGAAGAATTACTTGTTGATTTTGTTGGCTTTTATGTACCAATAAACTTTGATTTCAAGATTTCTGATTTAAAAAATGGATTTGAGAGAATTAATCCAGGGGTATATGATATTAATTCGTTTATCATGGAAATTTCCTTAGAAAAGCTTAATACTCTTAAAATGCGTTTAAAGAGTTTTTATTACAGTCAAGTAGGAGTAGAAAGTATTAATACATGTTTAGGATTTATTGAAAATAATTTTAATGCATCGCTTGCTGCAAAGAAAATGTTTATGCATCGAAACACTTTAAATTATCGGATTGATAATTTTATAAATAAAACGGAAATTGATATTAAAAACTTTAAGTCAGGAATGGCATTATATTTATTATTTAAGAGATAATTTTGTGCATTTTGTATATAGGATTATCTCTTTTTATTTTGTATAATATTAGTGATATTTAAAATTATAGGAGGATATGTATGTCTACATTGAGTTTTAAGAGTCTTGATAAGGTTTATGATAATGGCGTTCAAGCGGTGTTTGATTTTAACCTAAATGTAAAAGACAAAGAATTTATCGTATTTGTTGGACCATCTGGTTGTGGTAAATCTACAACTTTAAGAATGGTAGCTGGATTAGAAGAAATCACAGCTGGAGAACTTTATATTGATGATCAATTGGTTAATGATATAGCTCCAAAAGATCGTAATATCGCGATGGTTTTCCAATCATATGCACTTTATCCACATATGACTGTTTACGATAATATGGCGTTTGGTTTAAAATTAAGAAAAATGCCAAAATCAGAAATTGAAAAAAGAGTTAAAAACGCAGCTGATATTTTAGGTTTAACTAGTTATTTAGATCGTAAACCAAAAGCATTATCTGGTGGGCAAAGACAAAGGGTTGCTTTAGGTAGAGCAATTGTTAGAGATGCAAAGGTTTTCTTAATGGATGAACCTTTATCAAATCTTGATGCAAAATTAAGAGTTGCCATGAGAGCTGAGTTAATTAAGCTTCATGAGAGACTTGAAACAACAACTATTTATGTTACCCATGACCAAATCGAAGCGATGACTATGGCAACAAGAATCGTTGTTATGAAAGATGGAAGAATCCAACAAATTGGAGCTCCAAAAGATATTTATGACAATCCAAATAACATGTTTGTTGGTGGTTTCATTGGAACTCCAGCAATGAACTTCTTACCTGGTAAGGTAGACGAAGAAGGAATGTTTAATTGCGAAGACTTAAAACTTAAAGTTGATAAGAAACATTTTGATTTATTAAAATCAAAGAACTTTATCGATAAAGAAGTAGTTATGGGATTCCGTCCAGAAGATATGCATGATGAAGCAAGATTCTTAGAAAAACATGCTGATTCAAAAGCAATTTTCACTGTTGATGTATCTGAGTTACTAGGTGCAGAAACTAATATCCATATTACAATTGGTGGTAATAATATTATCGCAAAGGTTAGTGCTAGATCAGACTTAGGTATTGGTAAAAAAGTTGAGTTGGCAGTTAATATGGAAAAATCTCATTTCTTTGATCCAGAAACAGAACTTAGAATAGTTAAATAGTTTTTTAAAACATAATAATTTTGAGGAGAATACCACTGAGAAATCAGTGGTATTTTTCAAAAACAAATCCAGATATTTTATGGTATATTATATATGGGTGTTTAAATTGCTAGATTATATCATAAAAAGAGAAGATAATAAACTTTATGTATGTCAAACCAATCAATATTTTAGCTTTGACATAACTTTGCAGAAGTATTTTAATTCACGCTTAATTAATCGTTTAACAAATTTAGACGGGGTAGAAAAAGCAACTAAAAAACTATTTGGTTTTAAAAATAAAGTTCCTATTTTCATTGACAGTAAAAATCTCTTAATGTGTATCAAGAGTTATCGCCAAGAAGGTAGTTTATATTTAAACTACCATGCGATATTGAGACATCGAATATTCGAAAAAGAAGTATATATTGAATTTCATAGTGGGCACTGTTTAAGACTAGTTTCAAGATATGCTTTTTTAACGCAAATGCAGAAATGTCAACTGATAATTGGGCATTTACAAAATCACTTATAAAGTTAATAAGATAAATGAAATTAGTTATAGAAATATAACTAATTTTTTAGTATAATAGATATGTGATAAAGATATATTATAAGGAGGTTTATATGAAGAAAAAAACACTAGAAGATTTACACGTAACCGGAAAAAAGGTGCTTGTGAGAGTTGACTTCAATGTCCCAATTGTTGGTGGTGAAATTAGTGATGATAATCGAATTGTCCAAGCGATACCGACAATAGAATATTTACTAGAAGAAGATGCGAAAGTTATTCTGTTTTCTCATTTAGGGAGAATCAAAACTGAGGAGGATCTCAAGAAGAATTCTTTAAAGATTGTAGCTTTAAGACTAGAAGAACTTTTGGGTAAACCAGTTAATTTTATCCCTGAGACTAGAGGAGAAATATTAGAAAAAGCAATAAATGAAATGAAAAACGGCGAAATTGTTATGGTTGAAAATACCCGTTTTGAAGATTTGGATGGAAAGAAAGAATCGAAGAATAATCCTGAACTAGGAGCTTATTGGGCTTCTTTAGGCGATGTTTTTGTTAATGATGCTTTTGGTACAGCCCATCGTGCTCATGCTTCAAATGTAGGTATTGCAAGTCTAAAAGAAGCAGCTGCCGGCTATCTAATGGAAAAAGAATTACATTATATTGGTGATGCAGTTGATAACCCAGAAAAACCTTTCGTTGCTATCTTAGGTGGAGCTAAAGTAAGTGATAAAATTGGTGTTATTGAAAATTTACTAAAAAAAGCTGATAAGATCCTTATTGGTGGAGGTATGGCTTATACTTTCATGAAAACATTAGGTTATAATATTGGTACTTCAATTGTTGAAAATGATAAGTTAGATTTAGCTAAATCTTTATTAGATAAGGCAAATGGGAAAATTATTTTACCAGTTGATTTAGTTGTAAGTAAAGAATTTGCAGAAAACGCAAGTCATCGAGTTACAACTTATAAAGATATCCAAGATGATGAAATGGGATTAGATATCGGTCCTAAGACTATTAAGTTATTTACTAAGGAACTAAAAGGTGCGAAAACTGTTGTTTGGAACGGACCTCTTGGTGTTTTTGAGTTTGAAGCTTTTGCCAAAGGTACTAAAGCAATCTGTGAAATTTTAGCTAACTTAGAAGATGCGAAAACAATCATCGGTGGTGGAGATTCAGCTGCCGCTGCTATCCAAATGGGATATAAAGAAAAATTCACTCACATTTCTACTGGTGGAGGAGCTTCTTTAGAATTCTTAGAAGGAAAAGAGTTACCTGGTGTTACTTCACTTGATGATGCATCAGATTGCGATTGCGGTGATGATTGTGGCTGCCACTAACATTGTTAAAAAGGATGATATTATGAGAAAGCCAATAATTGCCGGAAACTGGAAAATGTTTAAAACTAGAGATGAAGCTTTGTTTTTCATCTTACAAGTTTCCGAAAAAATGCCTAGCTCTAAAGACGTTGAAACAGTTGTATTTGCTCAAGCTCCGATGATGAGATGTTTAATTAAACGTCAAGGGGTTAATTTAAGAATTGGTGCACAAAATATGCACTTTGAAGACGAAGGAGCTTATACAGGTGAAATGTCTGGGCCTTTATTAAAATCATATAAAGTAGATTATGTTTTGATAGGTCACAGTGAAAGAAGAGATATTTTTCACGAAACCGATGAAATGGTTAATAAGAAGATTCATGCCGCTTTAAGAAATGGTTTAAAACCAATTGTATGTATTGGTGAACATTTAGAAGAACGGGAAAACAATCAAACTCATGAGGTTCTTGAAAGACAAGTAAAAGCAGCTTTTAAAGGGATTAAAGCAATAGATATGAAAAATATTGTTATCGCCTATGAACCTATATGGGCTATTGGAACCGGAAAAACTGCTTCAGCTGATCAAGCTGATGAGGCTTGTGGCTATGTAAGACGTTTAATCTCTGAACTATATGGTGTAATAGTCGCAGATGCGATTAGAATCCAATATGGTGGTTCAGTTAAACCTGAAAATATCGAAGAGTTACTTAGTAAAGACAATATTGATGGAGCTTTAATTGGTGGAGCATCTTTAGACCCAGAAAAATTTATTTTTATGGCTAATGCTCCAGTAAAAAACAAGTGTAAATAAGACAAAAAGGCTTAGTTCTTCATTGTAAGAACGAGCCTTTTTTTATAAAAAAAGACTAGAGAATTCTATCTCTAGTCAATTATTATTACTTGTTGTATAACTCAACGATTAGGTTTTCTTTAATTTCTGGTAAGAATTCATTTCTTTCAGGTAAGCGAGTATAAGTAGCTGTAGTTTTTTCTTCATCAAAACTAATGTATTCTTGTCTTGAAGCGATTGCTTCTAAAGCTTCTTTAATAATCACTAAATCTTTAGACTTTTCTTTAACAGAAATTACTTGTCCTGGCTTTACTCTAATTGATGGGATTGTTGCTTTAGTACCATCTAAAAGAATATGACCATGATTAACTAACTGTCTTGCTTGTTGTCTAGTTCTTGCAAAACCTGCACGATAAACCAAATTATCTAATCTTGATTCTAGTAAGAACAAGAAGTTTTCACCTTGTTTACCTTGCATTTTCTTAGCTTCATTAAATGTTTTACGGAATTGTCTTTCATTTACACCATAAGTAAAACGTACTCTTTGCTTTTCTTGTAACTGAACAGCATATTCTGATAATTTTCTACGTCTTTGTCCGTGTTGACCTGGTGCATATGGACGTTTGTTTAATTCTTTTCCAGTTTCTGAAGTAGAATAACCTAAACGACGACTTTTCTTCCATGTTGAACCTGTAAATCTTGACATATATTTTCCTCCTTATTTAGAATATTACGTAGTAACTGAGGAGTTTTACCATAACTTATATTGATTATTTTGATGTTTTCTTGTTAAGCAGTTAACAGTACTTACAACCCTAAATGTGGAATAATCAATGAATAAATTACCTTAAAACAACTGCTTTTTATTACATGCGCACAAAGTATTATAACGTATGAACTATAAAATGTCAACTAAAAGCTTTACTAGCTTTTCTAACATGTTTTTCAGGTCTTCATCAAAGCGATTCTTTATCGGACTGTCAATATCTAAAACACCAAAAAGTTTGTTATTTTTAATTATTGGTATAACAATTTCTGAGGCACTATCACAATCACATGGAATGTGGCCAGGGAACTTATGTACATCATCAACAATGATTGTTTCACGAGTTTTTGCGCTAGTCCCGCAGACACCTTTGCCTAAATCAATTTTTGTGACTGCAGCTTTACCTTGAAAAGGGCCTAAGTAGAGAAAATCACCATTGAAAAGGTAAAAACCTACCCAGTTTAGATTAGGAATATTCTCCATAATTATCGCTGATAGATTAGCGAGATTTGTGACTTGTTCTAATTTTTTATCCATAAACAACTCAGCATGAGTAAACAATATATCATTATTCATAGCAATATCACTCCTTTAAATGAATATTATAAAATAACTTCATATAAAACACAATAAATATGATAAAATAATTATGAAAGAGTGTGTGATAAAAATGTATGAGTATATCATGGTTAGATACGGTGATTTGATATTAAAAGGGAAGAACCAACATATCTTCCGCCATAATATAAATAATCAAATCGCTCATAAAATGTATGGTCTTAATATTGATATTGAATTTCAACATGATTTAATCTTTATGAAGTTAAATGATGTAGATCCTAAAGAAGTAATTGATCGTTTAAATTACATTAACGGACTTAGTTCTTATAGCAAACTGCTTAAATGTAAGTATGATATTGATTTAATTGCAGAAAAAGCGATTGAGCTACTTAAATATGAAATAACCAAACCTACCAAATTTAAAATTGAAACAAAAAGAGCTGATAAAAGGGTACAATTAAAGTCATTAGAAATATCAAATCTTGTTAGTAAGAAAGTATTAAGAGAAGTAGATAATTTAATTGTTGATGTCAAGAATCCAGAGAAAATTTTAAATATTGAAGTAAGGAATGAAGGAACTTATATTTATACAGATAGAATTCCTGGAATTGGAGGTTTTCCAACTTCCACCGGAGGAAAAGCAATCCTTCTAATCAGTGGAGGAATCGATTCGCCTGTTGCAGGATATTTAACAATGAATACAGGTTTAGAAATAGAATGTGTCCATTTTGAATCTTCACCACTTACACCGATTGAATCCGTTCAAAAAGTAATTGATTTAGTTACAGTTTTAAGTAAGTATGCGCCTAGTTCAAAAATTAAATTACATTTAGTTCCTTTTCGAGAATTACATGAAGAGATATTAACTAAAATTCCTGAGTCTTATGTAATAACAGTAATGAGAAGAATGATGTATCGAATAGCAGAAAATCTGGCAAATAAATATAATTGTAAAGCGATTATATCCGGAGATTCAATCGGTCAAGTAGCTTCTCAAACACTAGAGAGCATGATTGCAGTTCAAGCACCAATCAGTACTTTAGTCGTTAGGCCTTTAGCGACATATGATAAAAACGAGATAATTAAAGTCGCTAAAAGAATTAAAACATTTATAATTTCAAGTCGTCCTTTCTCAGATTGTTGTACAGTTTATTTGCCAAAAAGACCAGCAATTAAACCAAGTGTTGAAAAAGCAGATAATTTTGAAGAATTGTTTGATTATAAGAAATATTTGAAAATAGCAATTAGAAATACAAAAAGTTTAGTAATAAATGATCGTAACCCAATAAGTGTATTAGATAAAGGTTTTGATATGGAGGAAGTTTGGAGTGAAATTAATAGAAACAAGTAGATTGATACTACGACCATTCATCGATAGTGATTTAGAAGATTTTTTTGATTACGCAAGACTAGATACAGTAGGGCCTAATGCTGGCTGGTTACCGCATCCTAATCTTTCGCATTCACATGAAATCTTAAAACGATTTGTTGAAGCAGATGATGTCTTAGCAATGTATCACAAGCAAGACTCTAAGGTCTTTGGATCAATTGGTTTGCATAGAAGGGAATTACCGGAATATGGTGAAATATTTGAACTAGGCTATGTTATGTCTACAAGATATGAAAAACAAGGGTTTATGACTGAAGCAGTAAAAGCAGTTTTGAATTATGCATTCAACGAAATGGCTTTAGATATTGTTTTTGTAGCACACTTTATTGAAAATGATAAATCACGAAAATTGATTGAACGTGTTGGTTTTAATTATCTAAAAGATATCGAATATGAAAGTAGAGACTATGGTTTAAAGATAAGCAAACTATACTCTATGCAGAAAAATAACTTTAAATTTTAGGAGGAGAGAAATTATGAAAAAATGGAGTTTAGAAAAATTATATCTAAGTTTTGATGATCCAAGGTATACCAAGGATTTAGAAACTTTAGATCAGATGATTTTAGAGATTAACTCTCAAGAGTTGGATTTTCAAAATTATGAGAACAAAACAGAAAAATTGGTAAAGTATCTCAAAAACCAATTAAGTTTTAATGATTTAATCGACAGATTATATCATTTTGCTTCTCTGATTGAATCAGTAGAAAGTACAAATAGTCAAGCATTAAAAAACACTAATCTATTACAAAGGAAGTTCACAGAACTAACAAAAATCAATACTTTGTTTATTAAATGGTTGGCTAAATATCCTGATTTAGATAAGGATATTAAAACTAATGAGCTATTGAATCAACACGAATTTTATTTGAATGAACAAAAAGACTATGCAAAACATATGTTAGATGATGATTTAGAAATCATGATTTCTAAATTAAGACAAACTGGCTCTAGTGCTTGGGGGACATTACAATCATTATTGACTTCAACCCTTGAAGTTGAATATGATGGTAAGATAATTACTTTGTCAGAAGTTAGAAACTTAGCTAGTGATGAATCACAAGATGTCAGAAAAAAAGCTTATGAAGCAGAATTAGCAGCTTACAAGAAAATTGATAAAGCGATAGCAGCTAGTTTGAACTCAATTAAAGGTGAAGTGAATACAATATCAAAGGCAAGAGGTTTTAAAAGCCCACTGCATCAAGCTTTAGAAAATAGTAGAATATCTGAAGAAACATTAGAAGCAATGCAATCAGCTACAAAAGACTATTTCGATGTTTTTCGAAAATATATGAAACGTAAAGCTAAACTTTTAGGTCATAATAATGGGTTACCTTTCTATGATTTATATGCACCAATCGGTAATTTTAATCAAAAGTTTACCATTGAAGAAGCAAATGACTTTATCTTAAAACACTTCAGAAGTTTTAGTGAGCCATTATATGCATTGGCCAAACGCGCTTTCGATGAAGAATGGGTAGATTATACGCCAAGAAAAGGAAAAGTAGGTGGAGCTTTCTGTGCTAATATTCACGCTTTAAAAGAAAGTCGTATTATGACTAACTTTACTGGAGAATTTGGCGATATGATTACATTAGCCCATGAATTAGGCCATGCTTATCATGGAGATGCAATTTTTGGAGAGACTAGTTTAAACAGTGATTATACAATGCCTGTTGCTGAAACTGCATCAACTTTCTGTGAAACTATTGTTAATAACGCTGCTTTAAATGAAGCTAAAAACAACGATGCAAAAATATTCTTATTGGAGTCAACCATTCAAGCATATAATGCTATTGTAGTTGATATTATGTCAAGATTTGTCTTTGAAAAGAGTGTTTTTGAAGGTCGAGAAACAACGGTTTTTGATGAAGAAGAATTAAATCAATTGATGATTAAAGCCCAGTTAGAAACCTACGGTGATGGATTGGACCCAGATTACTTGCATCCATATATGTGGGTTTGTAAACCTCATTATTATTCTGGTGGGTTAAGTTATTATAATTTCCCTTATACATTTGGATTATTATTTGCTAAAGGGCTATATGCTAAATATTTAGAAAATAAAGAAGAGTTTGTTAAAAACTATGACTTACTTTTAGCTGCAACTGGAAAAATGAAAGTTGAAGATGTGGCTAGATTGATGAATATTGACGTAACTAAAAAGGATTTCTGGCTTGGTTCTTTAGAATTGATGAAGCAAGATATTGAATTATTTTTAAATTTAACAAAATAATCCCAAGAAAACTATGACTTCATTTGTTTATATAAGTGAAAGGTAACAAAGGAGGTAAATTATGAAAAAAATATTAATGGCTTTTATTTTGATGTTTTCAGGAATCTTGTTTGTTTCATGTAATAGTATTGCTCAAGTCCCAACAGGTGATAATGTTGGTTCTTTTGGTTCGTATGATCAATTAGAAGAATATTTATCGCAGTTTTACGAAGAACAAGAAGGAAGATATTATCTTTTTGGTGGTGATGTCTGGGCGACTCCTGAGGCTTTTATGGATGCAGAGAATAGCGTAGATTTTTCATCTTCAAAGGATGATAGGGATTTTTCTAAAACAAACAATCAAGTTGAGGGAGTAGAAGAAGCGGACACAATGCTGACTGATGGTTACTATATTTATATAACCTCAGGAACTAAATTCTTCATGATTGACGCTGAAACTTTAGATATAGTATACACATACGAGATGCAAGAAGGTTATCTTGATGGTCTTTATGTTTATGAAGATAAGGTAGTTTTACTTGCGAATGTCTATAGTTATACTCTTCTTCAAATACCAGAAACTGATGAAACTATCACTTCAGAAGGCTTTGATCCTGATGGATCTGATGATACTGAAGCAAAATCTTCTGTTTTTTATGAATCTTACCGTTATACTTATGGTACAAAAGTTGTTGTTTTAGATATTAGTGATACAGAAGACATTTCGGTTTTCAGAGAAGTATTCTATGATTCAGCTTATTTAGCTTCAAGTAGGATGATTGATGGTTATTTGTACTTAGTTCTTAACAATTATTCAATTAATTATTACTATGCAGAAGATGGTTTTATTCCTAAATATATGGATTCTGTTGTAAGTACAGAGTTAATGAACTTACCAGCAAATAAAATCTATTTCATGCCTAATGATGGAGAAAACTTCAGTTATCTAATTCTATCTTCATTTGATGTAACTGATGATAAAGATGCTAGCATTAAGGCGTATTTAGGAAGTACTTATCAAATTTATATGAGTCAAAACAATTTGTATACAACAGTATATAAATGGACTTATGATGAAATTGAAGGAACTTATGATAACCAAACATTTATATTAAGGTTTGCAATTGAGAATAACCAATTAGCATATAAGGCAATAGGTGAAGTTTCTGGAAGTCCATTAAATCAATTTTCAATGGATGAATATGAAGGTGTGTTTAGAATTGCTGTAACAGATTATGATTATACATCAGGCTTTGAAATGACAATTACTAACAGTTTATTCTTGCTTGATGCAACAACAGATGATGAAATGACAGAGATATCTGTACTAGGTGGGTTGGGTAAACCTGGAGAGAGAATTTATTCGGTAAGATATTCAGGAGTTAACGCTTTTGTTGTTACATTTGTTAACACTGATCCATTATATAAATTGGACTTATCTAATCCAGAAAATCCAGAAATATTAGGTGAACTTTATGAAGAGGGTGTAAGTGACTATCTTCATGAAATAACTGATGAATTAATGGTTGGAATTGGTAGACAAGCCGTTACCCAAGACGGACGAACAAATTTCGTTGGTGTAAAAGTTGCTTTATATGATACTTCAGGTGATGAGGTAGAAAATATTGAAACCTATTTAGTAGAGGGAGAATACTCATACACAAGCGTTACTTATAACCATAAGTCTTTTGTTTACTTTGCTCCTGAGGATGCTGATTTTACATACATAGCTATTCCAGTTTCAGTTTATTCAAATGGATATAGTAGATATTCACAAGAAATGTATGTATTTAAAATTACTCATGATGGAGATCTTCAATTCTTAGCGAAATTAGACCATTTTGATCAAGTAGATAATTGGTTTGATTCTATTGAAAAAGCTGTTATGATTGAAAACTACATCTACACATTATCTTACTCACAAATCCAAGTTTTTGATATGAATAATGACTTTGAATTTATTGATAACGTTGTGTTTAATCAAACTTATTATAGAGACTATCCATTCACAGAAGAACCAATATCAGCAGATATGGCTGAAGAAAGCACAAGTACAGACGCTGAATAAATTTAAAAAAAATTAACTATATGCGAGCTTAATTGAAGCTCGCATATTTATTTCTATGACAGAAGGTTACACGTAAATGATATTTTTCTTAGATTTTACGAAAATTTTCGTTAATCATATAGATTTTTTTTGCTTTTTGTGGTAATTTAAACTTTGAAATATATACTAGTATATATTTAATTGTTAATGAAAGGAGCAATTATATATGAAGAGAAGATTTTTTGTTTTAATACTTTTTGCTTTTATGAGTCTTTTGTTTATGGGTTGTGATTTTTTAGGTGGAAATACAACAATTACTGTACCTACTACTACTGAAACCACTACAGAAACCACTGAAGAACCAACAACGACAACAACGACTACTGTTTCTGTAACTGATCCAGCAACAACGACAACTACAGAACAAACAACAACGACAACAACAACTGAGGGTCAGACAACAACGACAACTGAACCGCAGACAACTACAACTACAACTGAGGGTCAGACTACTACAACAACCGCTCAGCAAACAACAACTACAACTGCACAGCAGACAACAACTACGACTGCACAGCAGACTACTACAACAACTGCGCAGCAGACAACAACAACAACTCAGCAAACAACAACTGCTGATCAAACTACAACAACATCAACAACAGGAGTTACAACAACTACACAGCAAACAACAACTACGACTGCTGATCAAACAACAACTACCGG
>NPID01001285.1_pt1 | contig 27595 bp, 16 predicted proteins | sample 8637491 | NCBI WGS metagenome assembly NPID01 (sample SAMN07420843, study PRJNA396082) | bioreactor metagenome | isolation source: sample BA6 brine-fed electro-methanogenic bioreactor BA | place: Japan: Kochi | collected 2016-06-14 | reverse complement strand
CCCTTGCACCATAAATTTTTTACCCCCAATGTCTTTATCCTGTTTTCTTTCATGGCCTTCGGAGTGTTTTTTGCCTATTTCCGTTTTTTCGAAGGTTTCGAGTCGGTGACCAACCTGAACCCGGCCTACCCTTTTGGGCTCTGGATCGGTTTTGACGTCGCCTGCGGCGTCGCCCTGGCAGCCGGGGGGTTCACGACCGCCGCCATCGTCGAGATTTTCGGTCGCGACCAGTACCATTCGCTGGTGCGCCCTGCGATCCTGACGGCTTTTATCGGCTACTTCCTGGTCGGTCTGGCGGTTTTTTTCGATCTCGGCAAGTATTGGAACATCTGGCATGCACTGGTTTACTGGAACGGCACCTCAGTCATGTTCGAGGTGGCCTGGTGCGTTATGCTTTATTTGACCGTGCTCGGCATCGAAAACGTCCCCAATGTAGTTGAGCAGTACAAGGACAACGTCAACCTGCCGGGTCCGCTGGCCCGTCTCAACGGCGTGGTGAACTGGTTTCTGCACCGCGCCGACTGGTTCTGCAACCGCACTCTGGTCTTTTTCGTCATCGCCGGGGTGGTTCTCTCCTTCGGCCACCAGTCGTCGCTGGGCACCATGATGCTGATCGCTCCCTACAAGCTGCATGAACTCTGGTACACGCCCATGTCGCCGCTGCTGTTTCTCACCTCAGCGGTCAGCGTCGGCATCCCCATGGTCATTTTCGAGGGGACGCTTGCCACCAAATTCTTCAATCGCAAGCCGGAGACGGAACTGCTGTCGCGTTTCGCCCGCTACATTCCGTTGTTCTTAGGTACCTACCTGCTGCTGCGGGTCGGTGACCTGGCCTATCGTGGCGTGCTGCCCAGTGCCTTCGACGGCAGCCTTGAAGGCAATGCTTTTCTGCTTGAATTCGCGCTGTTTGCCGTGCCCTATTTCATGCTGAAGCAGCGAAGGGTCCGCAAAAATGCCCGTCTGCTCTTTCTCTGTTCTCTCTCGGTGATCTGTGCGGTGGTGCTCAACCGCTTCAATGTCTTTATTATCGGGATGGATATGGGCCCGGAATGGAACTACTTCCCCTCGGTGGGCGAATTCGGAGTGACCTTCGCTTTCGTGGCCTTCGGGGTTCTGCTTTACAAGATCGGCGTCAACTATCTGCCGATTCTGGAGGAGCAGCACTGACATGTTTCAACCTGTCGCACTCGTTTTGGAGGAGTGAACGGTTCTCCTCGATCATTCTATGATATAAGGCCGGTTGTTGTGACCGGCCTTTTCTTGTGGGCTTTTGAAGAGCCGGGGCATGATTCACTCTTCTCCCTTCTTCGAATTCTTTCGATCTCTTTCTTGTCTTTCAGTCCCAGGCCTTAGCTCCCATCCTGGTGTAAAACAAACGGTTTTATAGCGAATTTAGTTGACATCAATGGTCAATAAATATATTTAATGTTAAAAATTTTTCAGGAGGTTGTCGTGTCTATCAAATACAAACAGCTATTGATCATCGTGACCAGTGTTGCCCTGCCGCTTCTGGTGGCATTGGCGCTGACCAGCTTTTTCAGCCGGCAGACCCAGGAAATTGCGGACGTACAGGCAGAAAGGCTGGTCGATGCGGATCTGGATCATCTGCTGGAGGGAACCACCGATCTGCTCGATCTTTACCTCACGGCCAAGAAGGAGCAGCGCAACACCGCGGTGAAAAGCTATCTGCGGGCCATCGCCGATGATCTCCACCACCGCGTGGCGCAGACTTATGACGCGCTGCCGGCCGATGAGGTCGAAGAGGCGTTGCGGGAGGTGGTGCTGGCTCCGCAAATTGCCGAAAGCGGCTATGCCTTCGGCATGAACAGCGCCGGGGTGCTCACCATTCATCCCAAAAGCGAAGGGAAGGATCTTTCCGGATCCGCCCATATCGACACCATGCGTGAGCTCAAAGAGGGCTTTATTACCTACCATGCGGTGACCGCCAAAAGGGACAAGGCCGTCTATTACCGCTATTTCGAACCTCTTGACCTGATCATCGCACCCGGGGTGTTCGTCGATGAACTCGAAGCCCTTTATGACAAAGTGGGTGAAGCTCGGGAATGGAACAGGCTCGTTGAACGCATGGAGTCGATCTCGATTGGTGACGGCGGATATTTCTGGGCCCTGAGTGCGGCAGGAGAGAACCGCGGAAAGTACATGATCTCTCCCGGGGGCAGCAAAACGGGTGTCAATGGCTGGGGACTGCGAGATGCCGATGGAGTGGCGTATATCCAGGAAATTGTCGAGAAGGGAAAAGCAGCTGGAAAAGAACCTGTCGACCTGAGTTTTCGTTTCGACAATACGCGCACCGGCGAGGCGGAGCAGATGATGGTACACGCGCTCTACTTCGAACCGCTGGACTGGGTGATTGGTGTCAGCGTGCCGTTCTCTCAGATTCAGATGGCAAGCACGATGATCGCCGGCTCCTTCAACCGCATGAATACGTTTATTGCCGCAGGTGCTGCTGTGCTGATGCTGCTGGGTGGACTTTTTGCCTGGTGGTCTGCCTGCCGCACCGTGGCGCCCATCGAGCAGGTCATGCATATGGTGCGCGACATCGAGCGCGGCCACCTCAAGCAACGCCTCAATCTCTCGCGCAGGGACGAGCTGGGCGAGATGGGGCGGATCATGGACGAGCTGGCTGACAACCTGCAACATGAAATTGTCGAGCCGCTCAACAAGCTTGCGGAGGGCAATCTGGATTTTGAAGCCGTTCCCCGTGACGATGAAGATGTGATTCGGGGCGCTCTTAAAAAGCTGGGGACGGATCTCAACGACCTGGTGCGGCAGGTTCAAAGCGCGGGTGATCAGATCGCAACCGGCGCCGGCGAAGTGGCCGACTCAAGCCAGGCGTTGTCGCAGGGCGCGACCGAGCAGGCCAGCAGCCTGGAGGAGATTTCCGCTTCGGTCAACCAGATGGCGGGACAGACCCAACAAAGTGCAGAAAATGCCGGCCAGGCGGATGCGCTTGCCGGCGAAGCGCGCAAGGCCGCGGAAAAAGGTTCTCACCAGATGGCTGCCATGGTTGCCGCCATGGGGGAAATCAGCCAGGCCGGCAGCGATATCGGCAAAATCCTCAAGACTATTGACGAGATTGCTTTTCAGACCAACCTGCTGGCGCTCAATGCGGCGGTGGAAGCGGCGCGGGCCGGACAGCACGGCAAAGGTTTCGCAGTTGTCGCGGAGGAGGTGCGTAATCTGGCGGCACGCAGTGCCCGGGCGGCATCTGAAACGGCTGACCTGATCGAGGGAACCGTCAGCAAAACGGCGCGCGGCACAGAAATCGCGGAACAGACCGAATCCGCCCTGAAGGAGATTGTTGCCGGAGTGGACAAGGTATCCGACCTGGTGGCGGAGATTTCCGCCGCAGCCAAAGAACAGGCCGAAGGAATCGGACAGATCAATACAGGGCTTGGCCAGATCGACCAGGTCACCCAGCAGAATACCGCCAATGCCGAAGAAAGCGCGGCGGCCGCCGAGGAACTTTCGAGCCAGGCCGAGCGGTTGCGCCACCTGCTTTCGCGCTTTATCCTGCGGGAGCAGGCCGGCACCATCCCGGCCCCGGCCTCAAGGACGGTATCCAAGGCGTCCATCGCCTGGAACCAGGAAGCGCCGGTCCCTGACGACGAGGACGAAACCGCCGGTCCCGGCCAGTTCATCGCCCTGGATGACGATGAGTTTGGCAAGTACTGAAAGAACAGGCCGAGGAGCTGTATTGCTGCACGGCGAAAAGGCCGTCCGGTTACCGGGCGGCCTTTTCGCGTTTTTCGGGGGGGGACGCCGCGAGAAGCCCGACTGTCCCGGAACCCTTGTCCATAGGGGAATCCACCCGAGGATGTCCATGTGAACCCAGGCGTTTTCGCCAAAAAACGGTTCGTCCGACAGTTCGCCATCGGCCGACCCAACGGCAGATTCGGTTCCGGGCCGAACCTTGAATGATTTATTCATGATGAAAAAACGTGTCGTTACCAGCCCGTTAAGCCTGCGTGAAAAAAGCGCAAAATGAAAAAGCCGATGGAGCGCCGATTGGCTTGAAACTTGAACGGGGATTTTCCACCAAGACAGGGAAAATGAAATACCCATGAACGATCAGGTGTTTCCCTGGGTGCAGCAGTTTTCACTCTGACGGTCGCATAGCCGACATGGAGACATCGCCGTGAGCATTCAAAAAAAAGTGGCGTTCTTTCTTTCCATTGCCCTGCTGGTGGTATTCGGTATCAGTACGGCGATCACCACCCGGCATGCCGCCGGTCTGCTGGAGGAGGTGGGCGGGACCTCGATGAGCTCCCTGCGCGAGGGAGCCATGGACCAGGCGCACAGTGTTTTTACGAGCCTGGAGATCGGCACCAGGGGGTCGGTTCAGCGCGGCGAGATGGATCTTTTTGCCGACCTGCTGGTGGACCTGGGGCAGATCCCGAACGTTGTGGAGATTGGCCTGACCGACCCCGAAGGGACGGTCGATTACGCCAACCGCGAGGAGCTGGTGAACCGGCCGCTGGCTACCGAGCCTTTCCAGAAGGCGGTTACCGGCGAGGAGAAAGTCCATGAATTCATCGCGGGAGACTCGGCGCTGCTGCTGCGCGCCCAGCATTACTCCTCCGCCTGCCTCGAATGCCATGAAGATGTCCGTGAGGGCGACCTGGCCGGGGTTCTCTATGTGCGCTACAACCTCGCCGGGCTGCTTGAAACCGAACGGGAGATGGCGGGTTTTCTCGACGCCGCCCAGCGCCAGAGCCTCTGGTCCGGCGTCCTGACCGCCGTCGCCGGTCTGCTGATTGCAGCCGTCGGTCTTTACCTCATGCTCGGCCGAATGGTGCTTCGCCCGCTGACCGGGCTGGAAAGGATGATCGGCGAGCTGGAAAAGGGGCACCTCGACCAGCGCCTCGATATCGATCGCAAGGACGAGATCGGCCATATGGCCAGAACCATGAACGCCTTCGCCGACAACCTGCAGCATCAGGTCGTCGCCGCCCTGCAGAAACTGGCTGCCGGCGATCTGACCTTCACCGTCAAGCCGGCCGATGAGCGCGACGTGGTGCGCGGAGCCCTGCAAAAGCTCGGCGAGGATCTCAACGGCATCATGGGGCAGATCAAGGGGGCCGGAGGAAAAATCGCTTCCGGCGCGGTCCAGGTCTCCGATTCCAGCCAATCGCTCTCCCAGGGGGCGACCGAATCGGCTTCCTCGTTGGAGCAGATCAGCGCCTCGATGAACCATATGGCCGCGCAGACCAGGCAGAGCGCGGAAAACGCCGGCCAGGCCAACCAGCTTTCGAGCCAGGCCCGGCAGGCCGCCGAAAGGGGGAATCAGCAGATGCAGGCGATGGTCCAGGCGATGGCCGAGATCAACGCCTCGAGCCAGAGCATTTCGAAAATCATCAAAACCATCGACGAGATCGCCTTCCAGACCAACCTGCTGGCGCTGAACGCCGCGGTGGAAGCGGCCCGGGCCGGGGCGCACGGCAAGGGTTTCGCGGTGGTGGCCGAGGAAGTGAGAACCCTGGCCTCCCGAAGCGCCAAGGCGGCCAGGGAGACCGCGGAGCTGATCGAGGGGTCGGTGAAAAAGACCGAAAACGGGGCCCACATCGCCGATTCCACGGCGGCTGCCCTCGGTGAAATCGTCTCGGGAATCACCAAGGTTTCGGATCTGGTGGCCGAAATCGCCGCCGCAAGCAACGAGCAGGCCGAGGGCATCTCCCAGGTCAATCAGGGGCTGGGACAAATCGACCAGGTGACCCAGCAGAACACCGCCAACGCCGAAGAAAGTGCCGCGGCGGCGGAGGATCTCTCCAGCCAGGCCCAGAACCTGCGGCAGATGCTGGAAAGGTTTACCCTCAAAAATCAGACCGGCATCGAGACTTTATAGGCCGGCCCGGTTGCGCCTTCTAAGTCTTGCCGTGCCCGACGACGCCCGGTGTCTCGATTGGACCACCGCTTGCTTAAAACGATGTCAGTGTAGCTGTCCAACCCTCCCCCGCAATCTGAGAGTCCTGCACCTTGGCCGGAATGAAGTTTCGCTGGGAAATGCTGGCTTTCATCTGCCTGGTTATTCTCGGGCTGAATATCCTTCTGTGGGTGACCGCCAAATCCGTGATCCTGAGCAGCTTTACCCGGCTGGAAGAGCAGAGCGGGCTTGAGAAGCTGGCCCAGGTGCAGACGATTCTCGAGAGCGATATTGCCATTCTCCACGGGGAGGCTGCCGACGAAGCGGCCTGGGATGCAACCTACGCCTTCATGGAATCCAGGGACTCGCATTATATCGACTCGGATATGGCCGACATGGCCGACTTACGGCTCAACCTGCTCATGTTCATCGATGAGCGCGGGCGGCTGGTCTATGGCAAGGCCTACGATGGCCTGAACGATCTCGAAGCGCCCCTGCCCGAGGGTGTGGTCAACGACCTGATGCAGCAGGAATCGCTCTGGCGTTTTGCCGACGACAGTCCCGGCCGGCAGGGGATTTTCATTCTCGGCCAGATCCCCATGCTCCTCGCGTCCCACCCCGTTCTGACCAGCGAAGGGGCGGGGCCGGTGCGGGGCGCGCTGCTCATGGGGCGCTGCCTGGGGCCGGCCGAGCTTCGCCATCTGGAAGAAAAAACCTCCCTCTCCCTTACCCTTCTCCTCCCCGGGCAATGGCCGCAGGGGCCTGATCCCCAGCCGGAGGCGGCGGCCTTTTTTGCAAGCTCGCCCTTGCAGCTCCAGGTCTTGAACGATCGGTACCGGGCGGGCTATCTGCTGATTCGGGACGTCAATGGCGAGCCGGCCGCCGTCCTGAAGGCGAAAATGCCCAGAACGATTTACCGGCAGGGCCTGAGCACGATTCATTATTTTCTGGCCTGGAACCTGCTGGCCAGTCTGATTTTAGGCCTGCTCTCGTTCTGGGCCCTGCAGAAAATGGTTTTTTCCCGAAGACGGCTCCAGGAGAGCGAAGATCGGTTCCGATCGATTTATGAAAACGCTGCCTCCGGCATTCTCATCCTGGACGCCCAGGGCCACATCCTTCAGGCCAATCCCGGCGTCTGCACGGCGCTGGGATACGCTGAGACGGAAATGCTGGCATACAGCGTCTTCGACATTCTGCACCCGAAAGACCGGGAGGACGCCCGGCTCATGATCGCGCAGGCTCGCAGCGGGCAGCCAAGCCGCACAGATCACGAAAGGCGTTATCTTTGCAAGGGCGGCTCGATCATCTGGGGGCACACCAGCACCTCCTGGCAGGACGTTTCCTCTTCCGGCGTCCGGGTCGGAATCTGCATGATTCAGGACGTCACCGAGCAGAAACAGGCGGAGCAGAGTTTGCGCGAAAGCAAGCGCAGGTTTGAGAAGCTTTCCCGGGAATTTCAGACCCTGCTCGACGGGATCCCCGATTCGCTGACCCTGCTCGGTCCCGAACGATCGATCATCTGGGCCAACCGGGGCGCGGCGATGCACCACCGCGTTGCGCAGGAACGGCTGCCCGGCATGTTCTGCCACCAACTGGTGCACGAGCGCGCCGAGGCCTGTCCCGATTGCCCGGTCGTCAAATGTTTCCAGACCGGGGAGGCCGAAGAAGGGGTGGATCGGGATCATTTGGGAAGGGAGTTCGGCGTCAAGGCCTTTCCCCTGAAGGACAAGGCTGGCCGGGTCACCAGTGTGATCCGACTGGCCACCGACATCACTGAGAAAATGCGCCTTCGGGAAGAGGCCAGCCGCGCCAGCCGGCTCGCCTCCCTGGGCGAAATGGCGGCGGGGGTGGCCCACGAGATCAACAACCCCAACGGCATTCTGCTGCTCAACCTTCCGCTGGTCCGCGACGCCCTGGCCGATGCCCTGGGCGAACTGGGGAAAAATTCCGAGGCTCTTACCGAGCTGCGGCTCGGCGGGCTGGGCTTTGAGAAAGCGGAGCAGCTCCTGCCGCGCCTGCTGGATGAAATGGAAGGCGGCGCGAAACGGATCAAGCGCATCGTCGAGGATATGAAGAACTATTCACGTGACGACGACCCCGAGGCCAGGGAGCCGGTGGACGTGAATGCCGTGGTCGGTACCGCCATCCGTCTGTTGGGCAACTCGATCAAAACCGCCACCCGAAATTTTTCAGTCGCTTACGGAAGCGATCTGCCGCCGCTCCGGGGGAGCTTTCAGCGCCTGGAGCAGGTGGTGATCAACCTCATCCAGAACGCCTGCCAGGCCCTGCCGGACCCTGGGAGGGGGGTCGCGGTGCGGACCGGCTTCGACGCCGATCGGCGCTGCGTCATGGTCGAGGTGCGGGACGAAGGGGTCGGGATGAGTGCCGAGGTCCTGCAGCACAGCACCGACCCTTTTTTCACCACCCGGCGCAACAGCGGCGGGACCGGCCTGGGGCTTTCGGTCTCGGAGCGAATCGTCAGGGAGCACGGCGGAAGCCTCGATTTCGATTCCCAGCCCGGCGCCGGAACGACGGTCGCCGTGATGTTACCCGTTGCCCCCGAGGAGAATGAATAAATGACCCACCGCTCCCGGTATCCCGAAGCACCCATTCTGCACGTGGACGACGAGGAATCCTGGTTGCTCAGCCTGAGCGTCGCCCTGGAGCGCTCCTCGCCGGTCAATAACGTCGTCGCCTGCAGCGACAGTCGCGAGGTCATGGAACGGCTGGCCGGCCGGGAGTTCAGCCTGGTCCTGCTCGATCTCAACATGCCCCATTTTTCGGGGGACGAGCTGTTGGCCCGGATCAGTGAAGAGCATCCGGAAATCCCCGTGATCATTCTCACCGGCCTGAATCAGGTCGAAACCGCGGTCCAGTGCATGCGCGCCGGGGCCTTCGACTTCTTCGTCAAGACCACCGAGCGCGAACGGCTGATCGCCGGGATTCAGCGCGCCCTTCAAATCCAAGAACTGAAACAGCAAAACCTCACCCTCAAAAAGACCGTGATGGGCGCGGAGCTGCAGTGCAGTGAAGCTTTCCGCGGGATTCTGACCCGAAGCCAGCGGATGCAGGCGCTGTTTCGGTACATCGAGGCGATTGCCGACAGCGTCGAGCCGGTGCTGATCACCGGCGAAAGCGGCGTCGGCAAAGAGCTCGTCGCCCGGGCGGTTCACCGGGTGAGCCGGCCGCAGGCGGCCTGGGTGCCGGTCAATGCCGCGGGGCTGGACGACACGGTTTTTTCCGACACCCTGTTCGGGCACCGGCGGGGGGCCTTTACCGGGGCCGATAAAAACCGGCCGGGGATGATCGAGCAGGCCGCCGGCGGGACCCTGTTTCTCGACGAGATCGGCGATCTGTCCCCCGGCTCCCAGGTGAAGCTGCTGCGCCTGCTGCAGGAGGGCGAATACCTCCCCCTGGGGAGCGACCAGCCGAAAAGAAGCAGCGCCCGCATCATCGTCGCCACCAACCAGGACCTCGCCCAAAGCCAGCAGGATGGCCAGTTTCGCCGGGACCTTTTCTTTCGCCTGAGCACCCACCAGATCCACATCCCCCCGTTGCGGGAGCGCCGGGAGGACATCCCCCTGCTGCTCGACCATTTTCTGGGCGAGGCCGCGGCCGTGCTGGAAAAGCCAAAGCCGACAGCGCCGCCCGAGCTTGAATCCCTGCTCGGCGCCTACCCATTTCCCGGCAACATCCGGGAGCTGCGGGCCCTGGCCTACGAGGCGGTGAGCCTTCACCAGGGAGGGCGACTGTCGATGCAGACCTTTCGGGCCGCGCTGGAACAGGACCGCCTGACGCAAGCCTGCTCTGCGGCGCCGGATAGCCCGTCGTTCGCGGCCGAAGCGCCGCAAAGCTTTCCCACCATCGACCAGCTGGTCAACAGCCATATCGACCGGGCCCTCGAAGCCGCCAGCGGCAACCAGGCCATGGCCGCCAGCCTGCTGGGCATCTCGGGGCCCGCCCTGAGCAAGCGCCTGAAGAAGCGGCGGAGCTGAACCTCGCGTCCGTCGGGACGAGGGAACGCCCCGGCACCGGTTGCGCGCGCAGAAAATGCCCCGAAAAAGGGATTAACTTAAGTTAAATCCTTAACTATCGGAAATCCCGCCCAAGTGCCCATTTTTCGGGGCCTATTTCGTTTTTTCCGCAACCAGGCCCGAACTTTTGGAACGCCCTCCGGCGCGCCGGAAAGACTTGCCTGCGGGGGCTTTTCTCATTGTTTTTCAGCTGCTTAACGTCAGGTTCCGGGGTTGGCACCGGCCTTGCTGTACTGCTGGGAGAGCAGAGCGGCATTGGCTGGAAGGCAGGCGGATTCTTTATGGTTGAGCGGTCGAAAAACATCATTTTTCTGGAGTACTCACCGAATCCGGAAAGCGGCTTGAGTTTCTTGTCCCTGGTCGCCGGCAGCAGGATCACTCGGGTGCGGGACGAGTTGGAGGCCATCAACTGGGTGGTCCTGATGGCCGCCAGCGACGACCGGGTGGATCTGCTGCTGATCGATTCGATTGGCCAGGAAGAAAACCTGGAGCGGGCCCTGGCCCTGTTTTCCAAATACGATGTGAGCGTGCCGGTGCTGATCATCGACCGGTTCGCCGACCTCGGGGAAATAGAGAGCATGATCGCCCGGCACCCCTGCCGGTTTCCGGTGAACATCTGCAAGCCGGAGAACATCATGGGGGAAAAATGGCTTTGACCGTGGTGCAGCGTTTTGAACCAGAATCCCTCAGGAGATCGAGCCGATGAACCCAAACGCATGCGAGCCGCCGAATCTTTCGGCAGCCTCCGTGACCGCCGAGTTTCTGCCGTTGAGGCCCCCGCCAACAGATGGGTGGGAGATCTGCCCCGGAAAGACCGGTGCGGTGGAAAAACAGCCGTTCATCCTGGTCGTCGACGACGACGCGACCACCCGCCTGGTCGCGCGCGGTATGCTCGAATCCTGCGGCTGCCGGGTCGCCGAGTGCGCCGACGGCGCCGAGGCGCTCGCCGCTTTCGAGCGCGAGGCGCCCGACCTGATCCTGCTCGATGTCATGATGCCCGGCCTGGACGGGTTCGCCACCTGCGAAGCGATCCGCCGGTTGCCGGCCGGAACGCATGTCCCGGTCCTGATGGTTACCGGCCTGAATGACGTCGGGTCGATCCACCGCGCGTTCGAGGCCGGCGCCACCGATTTCGACACCAAGCCCCTCAACCCGGCCGTCCTGGAGCACCGCATCCGCTATATCCTGCGCAACAGTCGGGCCACCCGCAAGCTGGCCGAGAGCGAAGCGATCCTCGCCAACGCCCAACGTCTCGCCCGCCTGGGGAGCTGAGGGCTCGACCTGATCCAAAACGAGTTTGTTTGCTCCCAGAGTCTTTGCCGGCTCATGGGCCAGATGGGTTGCCAGGGCGGGCTGGATCTCGAAGCGCTGCTCGCGCCGGTGCATGCCGAAGATCGGGCGCGGGCCCGGAAAACCCTCGAGAAGGCGATCGGGGAGCGACAGCCGTTCACTCTCAGCTATCGCATCCGGTGGCCCGACGGCGAGCAGCGCACCGTATACCACCAGGGCGAGGTGGTTCGCGACGATGCCGGCCGGCCGAGTCTCATGACCGGGATCGTGCAGGATGTCACCGAAATCAAAGAGACCGAAGAGCAGATCCGGATGCTCGCTTTTTACGACGGTCTCACCGGCCTGCCCAACCGGATGCTGTTCATGGAAAACCTCAAGCAGGCCCTCGCCCTGGCCAAGCGCCAGCAACCCCTGCTGGCCCTGCTGCATATCGGCCTGGACCGGTTCAAGCGCATCAACGATACCCTGGGGAGCCGGTTCGGGGATCTGGTGCTGGCCGAAGTCGCCGCCCGGCTGAGAGTCGGGGTCGGCAGCTGCCTGGCAGGCCCTCCAGCCGACCGCGAGGCCCCAGGCGCCTGCCTGGCCCGCCTGGGGGCCGACGAATTCGTTCTGCTGCTGACCGACATCGACCACCCCCAGGATGCGGCCAAGGCCGCCCGACGGTTGACCGGCCTGCTGTCCCCGCCGGTAGTGCTGGAGGGCCGGGAGGTCTTCGTGACCCCCAGCATCGGCATCGCCTTGTACCCCGGCGACGGCGACGATACCGAGGCCCTGCTGAAAAACGCCGGTCAGGCCATGGCGGAGTCACGCAGCCGGGGCGGCAACGGCTACCGGTTCTACGAAGCCTCGGCCAACGCCGCCGCCGCCCGGCACCTGGATCTGGAAAGCGAACTGCGCCGGGCCCTGGAGCGCAATGAGTTCGAGCTGTACTACCAGCCTCAGGTGGACGCGCAGAGCGGGCGCATCCTCGGTGCCGAGGCCCTGATCCGCTGGATTCACCCGCAGCGCGGGCTGGTCCCGCCCATGGAATTCATCCCCCTCGCCGAGGAGACCGGGTTGATCATCCCGCTCAACGAATGGGTGCTGCACACCGCCTGCCGGCAGCATCGGGCCTGGCTGAACGCCGGGCTGGAGCCCTGCCGGGTCGCCGTCAACCTCTCCTGCCACAGCTCGATCCTGGACAACATCGCCGAAACCGTCGACAGCGCCCTGCGCGCCGAACAGCTCGATCCCCGCTATCTCCAGGTGGAGTTGACCGAAAGCCTGGTCATGCAGGGCGAGGCTAAGGCGGTGACCGAACTGCAGCGCCTGAAATCGCTTTGCGTCGGCATCGCCATCGACGATTTCGGCACCGGCTACTCGTCGCTGAGCTATCTGAAAAAGTTCCCCATCGACACCTTGAAAATCGACCGCTCCTTCGTGCGCGATCTGCCGGCCGACGCCAACGACGCCGCGATTACCCGGGCGATCATCGCCATGGCCCACAACCTCGATCTGCAAGTGGTGGCCGAGGGGGTGGAAACCCCGGAGCAGGAGGCCTTTTTACGGGAGTCGGGTTGCGAAGAGCTGCAGGGGTACCTGTTCGGCAGGCCGGTGCCGGCGGCCGAGTTCGCCGAGCTCCTGCGCCGAAAGGACCTTTTCCCGCGCGATCGACAGGTTGCCGGCTGATCGACTATGGAGTCGGTAACGATGTTTGCGCACTGCTGGAACCCCTTCCGCCGCCGGATAAGAATACGCCTCGCGAAGCTCCTCTTCGGCCTGTTGCCCGCGCTGTTGCTGCACGCTCTGACGGTGGGCGGAGTGGCCGCTGAGCCGGCGCCGGAAGACCTCATGGCCCTCAGCCTGGATGAGCTGGTCGGCCTTGAGGTGACCTCGGTGGCCCGCAAGTCGCAAAAACTGTCCACGGCGGCCGCGGCAATCTTCGTCATCTCCGCCGAAGATATCCGCCGCTCCGGGGTCACCACCATCCCCGAAGCGCTGCGCCTGGCGCCGGGGCTGGAGGTGGCGCGCATCGACGCCAACAAATGGGCGGTCAGCTCACGCGGCTTCAACGGCCGCTTCGCCAACAAGCTGCTGGTGCTGATCGACGGGCGCAGCGTGTATACACCGCTGTTCTCCGGCGTTTTCTGGGACGTGCAGGATACGCTGCTCGAAGATATCGACCGGATCGAGGTGATTCGCGGACCCGGCGCGGCGCTGTGGGGCGCCAATGCGGTCAACGGGGTGATCAACATCATCACCCGCCCGGCCGAGGACACCCAGGGCTTTCTGGCCGGCGCCGGCGCCGGCGACCGGGAGCGCGGCTTCGGCGCCCTGCGCTACGGCGGCGCCCTGGGCGGCGATGCCCATTACCGGGTCTATGGCAAGTATTTCCGGCGGGACAGCCTCGCGACGCTTTCCGGCGAGGACGGGGCCGATGACTGGGCGATGCTGCGGGGCGGCTTCCGCATCGACTGGGAAAACCGGGATCATTGTTTCTGGACCCTGCAGGGCGAGGCCTACGGCGGGAAGGACGGCGAGCGGGTCAGCGTACCGGACCTCCAGAGCGCCACCCTGTCCCGGAGCTTCGATGCCGAAACCGATCTGGCGGGCGGGTTTCTTCTGAGCCGGTTCCGGCACCTGGCTTCCGCGACCTCGGAGAGCGCTGTGCAGCTCTACTACGATCTCACCGATCGGAGCACCGACGGGCCGTTCGATGAAACCCGCCACACCTTCGACATCGATTTTCAGCACCGCTTCGCCGCAGGAGAGCGGCAGGAGCTGATCTGGGGGGGCGGCTACCGGCTGACCGCCGATGATTTCGACAACGGCTTCACCGTCTCCTTCGCTCCGGAGCGGCGCACCGATCACCTGCTGAGCGCCTTCGTCCAGGACGACATCGCCCTGCGGCCGGAGCGGCTGTACCTGATTCTGGGCTCCAAGTTCGAATACAGCAGCTATTCCGGGCTGGAGATCCAGCCCAATGCGCGACTGGCCTGGACCCCCCGGGACGGTCATACCCTCTGGGCCGCGGTGGCCCGGGCGGTGCGGACCCCGTCGCGCGCCGAAGAGGATGTGCGCCTCAACCAGGCCGCCCTTCCGGCGTCGACCTCGCCTCCGTCCCCGCCGACGCTGATGGCGTTTTTCGGCCGTGACGACCGCGATGCGGAAGAGCTGCTGGCCTTCGAGGCGGGCTATCGCCTCCAGCCCCTGAAGCGCCTTTCCCTGGACCTGGCAGCCTTCTATAACGTTTACGACGACCTGTTTACCTTCGAGCGGGGCGCTCCCTTTGTCGAGAGTTCGCCGTTGCCTCCCCATCTCGTGGTGCCGCTGCTGGCCGCCAACCTGATGGACGGCGAAACCTACGGGGCGGAGCTGGCGGCCGACTGGCAGGCCGCCGACTGGTGGATGCTGCGCGGGGCCTACACTTACCTGCAGATGCATCTGCACTCCGCCGGCGAGAACCTGGGCCCCCGCACCGAGGCGGCCGAAGGCGACAGCCCCCATCACCAGGCCTCGCTGCGCTCCGCCATGGACCTGCCGGGGGAGACGGAGCTGGATTTGTGGCTGCGTTTCGTCGACGACCTGCCCGGTCAGGGGGTCGGGGGCTACCTCAGCCTCGCCGCCCGCTTCGGGTGGCGCCCCCGGCCGAATCTGGAGCTGTCGCTGGTCGGACAGAACCTGCTCGATCCCCGCCATCCGGAGTTCAAATCGGAGCAGTTTTCCTCGGCGGTCACCGAGGTGGAGCGAAGCGTTTACGGCAAAGTGTCCTGGCGGTTTTGACCGGGTGACACGCGGACGCCCAGGTGAAGGCCGGCAGGCCCTCCCGAGGGGGGATTATTTTTTCGGCGCGGATCAAAACATACGGGCTGGCGGCCTTCTGGTGGCTGCTGGCGGCGGCCGTGCTGCCCGGCTCCAGCGGGGCACATCCGCCCGAGGCCGATGTGCGGCTCAAGGCGGCCGTGCTTCTCAAGCTGGCCGATTTCGTGGTCTGGCCGGACGGCGCATTTGCCGACCGGCGGCAGCCGCTGGTCGTATGCGTGCTGGGCGATGAGCACATGGCTGCCGCCCTCGCCGCCCTGGAGGGCCAGCAGGTTCAGGGCCGAAGGGTCGAGGTGCGTTTTTTGCAGCTCATCGATGACCTGCCCCCCTGCCAGGTCCTGTTCCTTGGCCGTGGCGCCGATCGGCCCCAGGAGCTCATCCTGAAAGGGCTGGAGGGGTCGGGGGTGCTGACCGTCGGCGATACGTTCGATTTCGTACGGCGCGGCGGCATGGTGCGGCTGCACCGGCAAAGAGATCACATCCGGTTCGCCCTCAATCAACATGCCGCCAAAAAATCCGGGATTACCCTGAGCGCCAAGCTCTACCGGCTGGCGACGGAGGTCATTGCAGAGAGGCCGGTCGGGGACAAGAATTGAGGGACAGGGTTCACAGGCTGCCGTCGGGGCAACGGGTACGGGGAGGTGGAGTCGATATGAAAAAAGAACTGTCGAAGGGGATTGACCGGGCCTGGGCCGGATTTCGGATCGCGGCGCTACTGGGGATCACCCTGACGCTGGTCTTGCCGCCAGCGCTGGCGGCCACCTGCCGGGTCGAGCATCCGGCTGACCGGGAACTGTTCGCCCTGAGCCTGGAAGAGCTCATGCAGATCGAGGTGACTTCGGTCTCCAAAAAAGCGCAGCAGCTCGCCGATGCGGCGGCCGCGGTGTTCGTCATCACCGGCGAAGATATCCGCCGCTCGGGAGCGACCAGCATCCCCGAGGCGCTGCGCCTGGCGCCGGGGCTGCAGGTGGCGCGCATCGACGCCAACAAATGGGCGATCAGCGCCCGCGGGTTCAACGGCCGCTTCGCCAACAAGCTGCTGGTGCTGATCGACGGCCGCAGCGTCTACACCCCCATCTTCACCGGGGTCTTCTGGGATGTGCAGGACACCCTGCTCGAAGACGTGGAGCGCATCGAGGTGATCCGCGGGCCGGGCGCGGCTCTGTGGGGCGCCAACGCCGTCAACGGCGTGATCAACATCATCACGAAAACCGCCGCCGACACCCCGGGTGCCCTGGTGAGCGCCGGCGGCGGTTCGGAAGAGAACGCCTTCGGTACCCTGCGCTACGGCGGCGCGCTGGGGGAGAACTCCCATTACCGGGTCTATGCCAAGTACTTCGACCGCGACGGTTCGGTCGCACCCGCCGGCGAGGAGCTGGCTGACGAGTGGTCGGTGGTGCGCGGCGGCTTCCGCCTCGACGGGCAGGGCCATGGTGGCTCTGTCTGGACGCTGCAGGGCGATGCCTACGACGGCGAGAGCGGCGATGAAAGCCTGCGCGCCACCCTCGAACCGCCGTCCTTTTCCCGCCTCGAAGAGGCGCGAAACGATCTGAGCGGCGGCAACCTGCTGGCCCGCTGGGGGCAGCGGTTCTCGCCCACCTCCGATTTCCAGCTCCAGCTCTATTACGATGTCACCAGCCGCGAGATCGAGCCCTTCGGCAAAGAGCAGCGCCACACCTTCGATGCCGACTTTCATCATCGCTTCGCCCTGGGGAACGCACAGGAAATCCTCTGGGGGCTCGGCCACCGCGCGACCCGCGACCAGATCGACATCCGCACCACGGGCATCGCCCTCGAGCCGGAGCGTCGCACGGTGCACCTCTTCAGCGGTTTCGTGCAGGACGAGATCGATCTGCTGAAAGACCGCCTGCACCTGATCCTGGGGAGCAAGCTCGAGCACAACGACTACACCGGCTTGGAACTGCAGCCCAACGCCCGGCTGCTGTGGACCCCCGGGGCGCGCCACACCCTATGGGGCGCGGTTTCCCGGGCGGTGCGCACCCCGGGACGGGCCGAAGAGGACGCCCGCTTCACTCTGGCCACCCAGCCACCCACCCCGCCGCTGCTGCCCCTACCCACCCAGTTCACCTTGGAGGAGGGGAGCAACCCCGACGCCGAAGAACTGCTGGCGTTCGATCTCGGTTACCGCTTCTCCGCCGCCCACTTCTCCCTTGACGTCGCCGCTTTCTACAATCTCTACGACGATCTGGTGACCTTCGAGCCCGGCGCTCCCACCCCGCAGGGAACGCCGGTGCCCACCAGCCTCACCGTGCCCCTGCGCATCGAGAACAAGGCCGACGCTGAAACCTACGGGGTGGAAGTAGTAGCCGATTGGCGCGCGACCCCCTGGTGGCGGCTGGTCGGCACCTATACCTTTCTGCAGGTGCAGTTGCACCTCGACTCGGACAGCAATAGCGTGCTGGGCGAGCGGGCTGAAGGGAACAGCCCCCATCACCAGTTTTCCCTGCGCTCGGCCCTGGATCTGCCCAAGGGGGTGGAGCTCGATCTCTGGCTGCGCTACGTCGATGCCTTGTCCGCACCCGACATTCCGAGTTACTTCACCCTTGACGCGCGACTCGGCTGGCGGCCCCGACCCGCCCTCGAACTCGCCCTGGTGGGGCAGAACCTCCTCGATGGCCAACACACCGAGTTCGTGGACGAGTTTCTGTTCACCCGACAAGCCGAGATCGAACGCGGCATATACGCAAAAGTCACCTGGTGGTTTTGAAAAATCGGTAAACCGCTACTTTCAGTCACTCTGATTTGTCCGAGCCAAGAAGAGCCGACGTGACTCGTAAGATAATAATTTCAATAGCCCTTCTGTGCCTCTGGCTGATGATCCCGGGCTTTGGCGGGGCCGCGCAGGCGCACCGTGCGGGAGGCCCGGGGCCGCGTCCGGAGAGTCAGGTCAAGGCGGCCTTTGTCTACAACTTTGTCCAGTTCGTCCGCTGGCCCGACGCCGCCTTTGCCGATGCCGCGTCACCCCTGGTGCTCTGCGTCGTGGGCGCGGACCCTGCAGGGGACGAGCTTGACGCCTTGAGCGGGCGCACCGTCCAGGGCCGGCCCATGGTTGTGAAGCATGCGACGGCCCTGGAGGAGGCGGGCGAATGCCACGTCCTTTACCTGGACGGGGCGGCCGCGGAGCGCTGGACCCGAACCGGCCCGAAACGGGAAGCAAAGCCGGTGTTGGCCATCGCCGACCAGCAGGGGTTCGCCGCGCGCGGCGGCCTGATCAACTTCTTTAAAGCCGGGGGCAGGATCCGCTTCGCCATCAACCGGGCGGCCGCCCAGAGGGCAGGGCTGACCATCAGTTCGAAGCTGTTGAGCCTGGCCGAAATCGTCGGGGATCGGTAGCAACGGGAACCCGGCGGGAGACTCCAGGTTGTGCTGTCGCGAATTTGAACCTGTATGCGGAATTGAAAAAGGGGGTAGTAGATGGGCATCCAACCAACCAGAGGCGCCGCCTTTATCCGACGGGTCTTGCTGTTCGGCGCCCTCGGATTCGTTTTGCTCGGCCAGTCGGTGGGGCTGAGCCGGGCCGCGGCGGCATGGGCCGTCGACCCGACGACACTCAGCCTTGATGAGCTGATGGCTATCGAAATCACCTCGGTGTCCAAAAAACAACAGAAACTCAGCGATGCCGCCGCGGCCGTCCATGTCCTCACCCAGGAGGACATCCGCCGCTCCGGCGCCACCAGCATTCCCGAGGCGTTGCGCATGGTGCCGGGGCTGGAGGTGGCCCGGATTGATGCCAACAAGTGGGCCGTCACCTCTCGCGGTTTCAACGGCACCTTCGCCAACAAACTCCTGGTGCTGATCGATGGCCGCAGTGTCTTTACCCCGCTGTTCTCCGGCGTCTACTGGGACGTGCAGGATACGTTGCTCGAAGACATCGATCGCATCGAGGTGATCCGCGGACCGGGGGCGGCGCTGTGGGGTGCCAACGCCGTCAACGGCGTCATCAATATCGTCACCAAGAAGGCCGCGGACACCCAGGGGGCACTGGTGACCGCGGGAACCGGGACCGAAGAGACTGGCTTTGGCGGGGTCCGCTACGGCGCACAGCTGGGGGAGAACGGCCACTACCGCATCTACGCCAAGTACTTCGACCGGGATGAAGCCCTCGACGCATCCGGCGCCGCCACCGACGACGACTGGTACCAGTGGCGGTCGGGGTTTCGCCTGGACTGGGAGCGGGGACAGCGTGATTTTTTCACCCTCCAGGGGGATCTCTATCACGGCCGGGCCGGTCAGAACATATCGGTTCTCAACTCGGTTGCGCCCGACTTCTCGTCTTTGACCGATGAGGTCGACGTCGCCGGCGGGAACCTGCTGGGTCGCTGGCAACGTACGTTCTCGGCGACTTCCGACCTGATTTTACAGCTCTATTACGACCGGACCGAGCGGCGGGACGCCATGCTCGGTGAGGATCGCGACACCCTTGACCTCGATTTCCAGCACCGATTCGCTTTGGGTAAAAGACAGGAGATTCTGTGGGGGTTCGGCCACCGCTTCACCCGCGACGATATCGACAGCAGTTTCGCGGTTTCCTTCGACCCCGACCAGCGAGAAGACCACCTGCTGAGCGCCTTTGTGCAGGACGAAATCGAGCTTTGCCCGGATAGCCTGCGCCTGACGCTGGGCACCAAGTTCGAGTACAACAATTATACCGGCGCAGAGATCCAGCCCAATGCCCGCCTGCTCTGGACCCCTCATCCCCGGCACACGCTCTGGGCGGCCGTCTCGCGGGCGGTCCGCACCCCCTCCCGCTCCGAGGACGACATGCGGATCAATGCCGCGGCGATTCCCTTCGCCCCCGGTGAGCTCGCCCTGCTGGCCATTTTCGGTGACCGCAATGTGGACTCGGAAGAGCTTTTGGCGTACGAACTCGGTTACCGCGTCCAGCCGAGGGAACACCTGTTTTTCGACCTGGCGGTGTTTTACAACGATTTTCGCAAGCTCATCGTCCCCGGCAACGGCACGCCCTTCTTCGAGCCGGTTCCGGCGCCGCCGCACCTGGTCATCCCCCTGGTCTTCAGGAACAACACGGCCGGTGAAACCTACGGTGGGGAAATCGCCGCCCAGTTGGAGGTGACCGAGCAATGGCGGTTGAACGCCGGCTATTCGTACCTGCAGATGCAGCTCCGCAGCGACGATACCGCCGCGGGGGTCGTGAACGGCGAGGTGCGCGCCGGCAGCAGCCCGCACCACCAGTACAAGCTGCGCTCCCTGCTCGATTTGCCCGGCAACCTCGAGTTCGACACAAGCCTCTCGTACGTCGACAGTCTGCCCGCCCGCGACATCCCCGCCTACCTCCGCCTCGATACCCGGGTGGGCTGGCGGCCCAGTGAGGCCCTCGAGCTCAGCGTGGCGCTGCAAAACCTGCTCGACGACCGGCACCCGGAATTCACTGACTTGACCGGGGTAACCTCGTCGGAAGTGCAGCGCAGCATCTACGCAAAAGTGACCTGGCGATTCTGAAACTGCCCAGCGAAAGAGTGGAAAAGTTCCTGCCTAACCCGAACACCGAGGAACGACGTTGGCGACGCCAAAATTCATCTCCCTTTTTGCCCTGTTGGCTGTGTGGATCCTCTTCGGTGCCTGCCCGCCCGCGCAGGCCGCGCCGAAACGGGCGCGGCTCAGCGAATACCAGGTCAAGGTGGGGTATCTCTATAATTTCGCCAGGTTCGTCGACTGGCCGGCGCAGGCCTTCGGCGACGAGCGGGCGGCCATCCGGCTCGGTATTCTCGGCAAAGACCCCTTCGGCGAGGATCTCAAGTTCATCCGGGACAAAACGGCTCACGGCAGAAGGTTCGAGATCCGTCAGGTCGCCGGGGCCGGGGAGCTGAAGGAGTGCCACATCCTCTTCATCGGTTCCTCGGAGAAGAAAAATCTGGAGCATATCCTGGCCGGGCTTCGCGGCTCACCGGTGCTGACGGTCAGCGATATGGAGGGATTCGCCCAACGCGGCGGCACCATCAACTTTATCCGCACCGAGGGCAGAATCCGCTTCGCCGTCAACCCGGGGGCGGCCCGCCGGGCCGGACTGACCATCAGTTCCAAGCTGTTGCGCCTGGCCGATATCGTCAACGACGTCATCGAGGAGAACGAAAAATGATGGGTCTTTTCCGAAACGCCTCGATCAAGCGGAAGCTGCAGATGGTCATCCTCGTGACCGGCCTCTCCGTCGGGCTGATCTGCATGGGGTATGTGGTCTGGGTGAAGATCTTCGAAGGCTTCTTCGATAAACAGACCGAACTTGAAACCATCAGCGCGATTACCGCCATCCACAGTTCGGCAGCCCTGGTTTTTCACGACCCCGGCGCGGCAGAGGAAACGCTTCGCGCCCTGCGGGCCAAACCGAGCATCCTCGCCGCCCGCATCCTCGATGCCGACGGCGCGCTGTTCGCCCAGTATCTCAGCCCCGCGGCCCGGTCCGGTGTCTGGGCGGAAACGGCACCCGCGGGGCCGGTGGGAGGGACCACGGGGACGATATTTTCCGAGATCATGGAGGTTTCCCAACCGGTCATGATGAATGACCAGGTCATCGGCACTCTGGTCCTTCTGAGGGATCTGCGCGAAGCCCACGCCGAAATGCTCGCTGAGATCGGGGTCGCCCTGACCGTGCTGATGCTGTTGCTGATTGCGGCCATGGCGGTTTCCTCCCGGCTGCAGCGGGAGGTTTCAAAGCCGATTCTGGATCTGGTGGAAACCGCCAACGAGGTCACCCGGAGTAAGGATTACCGGGTTCGGGCCGTCAAGTACGGCGACGATGAACTCGGCACGCTGGTGGACGGGTTCAACGAAATGCTCGCGCAGATCGAGGAGCAGGATCGGCGCCTCGCCGAGTACCGGGAAAACCTCGAAGACCAGGTCAGGAGTCGAACCGGCGAACTGCAGGAGGCCATGGACCAGGCCTTTTTGCTGGCCGACCGGGCCGAAGAGGCCAACCTGGCCAAGTCCCAGTTTCTGGCCAACATGAGCCACGAGATCCGCACGCCGATGAACGGCGTGCTGGGTATGACCGAGCTGCTGCTGCAAAGCGGCCTGTCGACGGAGCAGCGCCGCTATGCGCAGACGGTAAACACCTCCGGCAAGGCCCTGCTGACGATCATCAACGACATTCTCGATTTTTCCAAAATCGAGGCGGGCAAGCTCAAGCTCGAAGTCGAAGATTTCGATCTGGGCCGGCTGACCGAAGAGGTCGCCGAACTGTTCGCCGCCCAGGCCCTGGCCAAAAACCTTGAATTCGCGGTGCTGGTGGCGCCCGAGGTTCCGGCCCTGCTGCACGGCGACCCCGGCCGTCTGCGCCAGATCCTCTCCAACCTGGTCGGCAACGCGGTCAAGTTTACCTCTCAAGGCGAGGTGGCGATCCGTCTGCAAGTAATCGAGCAGAGCGCAGCGAAGGCCAGACTGCGTTTTTCCGTGGCCGACTCGGGGATCGGTATCGCCCCCGAGATATCCAAGCATCTGTTTCAGCCCTTTACCCAGGCCGACGGATCGAGCACCAGAGAGTTCGGCGGCACCGGTCTGGGGCTGGCCATCTCCAGGGAGCTGGTCGAGATGATGGGCGGCAACATCGGCTATCGACAACGCGTGGCGGGGGGGACCGAATTCTGGTTCGAGGTCGAGCTAGCCAAAAGCGAACCGGCGATCGACGAGCGGGCCGATTGGGACGGCAGACTCGCGGGCCGGCGTCTGCTGATCGTTCAGAGCAATGCCACCGGCCGGGAGATGCTGGCGGAGCTGGCCGCCGGTCGGGGGGTGCGCACCGCAGCGGTGTCGGGCGCCGCAGAGGCGCTGCGGGTCTTGCGCAGGGCCGCGGCGGAAGATCACCCCTTCGACCTGGCTCTTATCGATTGCGGGCTGCCGGCGATCGGCGGCACCCAGTTGGCCCGCCAGATCAAGGCCGATCCCCTGCTGGTTCGGACCCGGCTGGCCCTGTTGGTGTGGCCCGGATGCTGCAACGATCATGCGGAGGCCCGGCGGGCGGGGGTCGAAGCGTTTCTCAACAAGCCGGTGCGCCGCTCCGATCTGTTTTGCTGTTTCTTCACCAACGTCGGGACCGAGGAGCCGGAGATCGCCGTGGCGCCGGCGGAGTGCGGCGCCGCCGGGGGCGACACGCTCACCCGGCCGGACCGGCCGCGCGTGCTGGTGGTGGAAGACAATCCCGTGAACCAGGAAGTGGCCGCCCTGCTGCTGCGCGAAATGGGCTGCCGGGTGGACGTGGCGGCCAACGGCCTGGAGGCGCTGCAGGCCTGCTCAAGGCAGGAGTATCAGCTGATCTTCATGGACTGCCAGATGCCGGTGATGGACGGGCTGCAGGCCGCCGCCGAATTGCGACGCCGGGAAGCCGGGGCGGGGAGCCGCCGGGTGCCCATCGTGGCGCTCACCGCCCACAGCCTCAAGGGGGATCGCGAAAACTGCCTGACGGCGGGCATGGATGACCATCTGGGCAAACCCTTCACCTCGGCACAGATTTCCGCGATGCTGCAAAAATGGCTTCCCCCGCCCGGGGCGCCGTCCGGCGAAGCGACTGCCGCAGAGCCTGGAGCGACCAGCGGTGCCGCCGGGGGGGCGGTCATCGACCGCGCGGCCTGGCAGGCCATCGCCGCCCTGAAATCCGGGGGGGGGGACGAACTGCTCAAGAAGCTCTTCGCCATCTATGTCGCCGACGCCCCCGGCCACCTGCAGCGCGTGCGGCAGGCGCTCTCCCGGGGTGACGGCACCGGGGTCAGCGAGGCCGCCCATGCCCTCAAGTCGAGCAGCGCCAACGTCGGCGCGGTGCGCCTGGCGCAGCAGCTCGCCGAACTCGAAGCCGGGGGCAGGGCCGGCGCCCTGGCCGAAGCGGCGGCATTGCTGACGGCCGTCGAACAGGAGTATCTGGCGGTGCAGGAGATCTTGAATGCTGAAATCAGGAGGTGACAGCCATGAGTGAGCAATGCCCTGGCGATGCGCGCCCCCTGGTGCTGGTGGTGGATGATGACCCGACGGCGCGGCTGCTGGTCTGCAATGCGCTGGAAGAGGAGGGGATGGCCACCCGGGCGGTGGCCGACGGAGCGCAGGCCGTGACGCGGTTTGCCGAACTCCGCCCCGACCTGATCCTGTTGGATCTGCTCATGCCCGGGATGGACGGTTACGCCGTCTGCGCCGCGATCCGGCAGATGCCCGGCGGCGGCCAGGTGCCGGTGTCGGTGATGACCGGGCTCGACGATATCGATTCGATCAACCGCGCCTTTGAATGCGGCGCCACCGATTTCATCACCAAGCCGATCCATTGGGCCCTGCTCGGCCACCGGGCACGCTACCTGCTGCGGGCCGGCCGCGCGATGCGGGCGGTGCAGCAGAGCGAGGACCGGTTCCGAACCCTGACCGAAGGCGCTCCCGACGCCATCTTTCTGCATGATCGAGCGGGAAGGATTCTGGACGTCAACGGCGCGGCCTGCGAGAGCCTGGGCTACTCGCGGGAGGAACTCCTTACCATGAAGGTGGCGCAGATCGAGCGGCATTTTTCCGAAGAGGGATGCGCGAAACTGATCGCGCAGGTCGAAGCTACAGGCCGCTGTACGCGGGAGGGCTTCCACCGCCGCAAGGACGGGTCGCGGTTTCCCGTGGAAGTCCGGCTCAACCGCATGGCCTCGGCCCAGGGCCCGGTCTTTCTGTCCCTGGCCCGGGACATCACCGAACGCAAAGCGGCCGAAAAGGAGCTGCGCCGTAGCGAAAAGAGATATAAAAAATTGTGGCAGGAATTCCAGGCGCTGCTCGACGGCATCCCCGACTCCATCACCCTGCTCGACCTCGATCGCCGGGTGGTCTGGGCCAACCGGGGGGCGGCCGTCATGCTGAAGCGGCCCATCGAGGAGCTGGCCGGCCGGCTGTGCCATGAGCTGGTGCAGGGCCGCCCCACCCCCTGCGGCGAGTGCGCGATGACCCTCAGCCTGGCTTCCGGCCAAGCCGAAGAGGGCATGGAAAAGCTTGCCGACGGCAGCAGCTGGGGGGTGAAGACCTTTCCCCTCAAGGACGAAAGCGGGCGCGTCACCCGGGTCATCCGGCTGGCCAGCGACATCACCGAAAAAATCAAGCTCCGCGAGGAGGCCGTCCGCTCCAGCCGGCTCGCCGCCCTGGGGGAGCTTTCGGCGGGGATTGCCCATGAAATCAACAATCCCAACGGCATGATCCTGCTGAACCTGCCGCTGTTCAGAGACATTTTCGACGATCTGCTGCCGGTGCTCGACGCCCGCAGCGCCGAGTTCGGCGAGCTGACCCTCGGCGGCATGTCCTATGCGCGCATCCGGGAGGTCGCCCCCCAGCTGCTGAGCGAGATGCTCGAAGGGGCCAGGCGCATCAAGCGCATCGTCGAAGACCTGAAGAACTTCGCCCGGCAGGGCAGCTCCGAAATGAGCGAACAGGTCGATCTCAATGCGGTCGTGGAAACCTCGGTGCGGCTCCTGGCCAATCCCATCAAGAATGCGACCCGTAATTTTTCGGTGAGTTACGCCGCGGGCCTGCCGCTGATCACGGGCAATTTCCAGCGCATCGAGCAGGTGGTGATCAACCTGATCCATAACGCCTGCCAGGCGCTGACCGACAAGGACCAGGGCATTTTTCTGCACACCGCCCACGATGCCGCCCGGGGACTGATCATTTTCCGGGTGCGGGACGAGGGGGGCGGCATCGCCGCCGAGCATCTGCCCCAGGTGACCGATCCGTTCTTCACCACCAAGCGCAACGAAGGCGGCACCGGTCTCGGCCTGTCGATCTCGGTCCGGATCGTCAAGGAGCACGGCGGCCGCCTGCTGATCGATTCCACTCCGGGGAAAGGGACCGCCATGACCCTGGAATTTTCGGTTTCCAAGGAGGGCGCAAACCGATGAGCCAGTCGTCTACAAACCTGTATCCGGCCCTGCCGATTCTGCATGTCGATGATGAAAAATCCTGGCTGTTGAGCCTGTCGGTGGCGCTGGAGCGCACCCATGGCATCAACCACGTCATTTCCTGCTCCGACAGCCGGGAGGTCACCGATATCCTGGCCCGCCAGCCGGTGAGCCTGGTCATTCTCGATCTCAACATGCCGAACCTCTCGGGCGAGGATCTGCTCGGCCGCATCGCGGAGAGCCACCCGGAGATTCCGGTCATCATCCTGACCGGCCGCAACCAGATCGAAACCGCGGTCAACTGCATGCGGCTGGGGGCCTTCGACTTTTTCATCAAGACCATGGAAGACGAGCGGATCTTCGCCGGCGTCAGACGGGCCCTGCAGCTGTCGGCCCTCAAGGAAGAAAACCGCCGCTTGAGCCGCGGGGTGCTGCAGGACGGGCTGGAGCATCCCGCCGCCTTCGAAGGGATCGTCACCGGCAATGCGCAGATGCGTTCGATCTGCCGGTACCTCGAAGCGGTGGCGCAAAGCGGCGAGCCGGTGTTGATCACCGGGGAGAGCGGGGTCGGCAAGGAGCTGTTCGCCAGGGCCGTGCACCGCCTCGGCCGCCCCCACGGCCCGATGGTGGCCCTCAACGTGGCGGGCCTGGACGACAACGTCTTCTCCGACACCCTCTTCGGTCACACCCGGGGCGCGTTTACCGGCGCGCTGCAGACCCGCGCCGGGATGATCGAGCAGGCCGCCGACGGCACCCTGTTTCTCGACGAAATCGGCGACCTGGACCCCGTCTCCCAGGTCAAGCTGCTGCGTCTGCTGCAGGAGCGCGAATACCTGCCCCTGGGCAGCGACCGGCCGAAAAGCTGCCGGGCGCGGATGGTGGCGGCGACCAACCAGCCGCTGGCGGAGATTCAACAGCGCGGCCGATTTCGCAAGGACCTCTACTACCGGCTCTGCGCTCACCAGGTGCGGATTCCGCCCCTGCGCGAGCGGCAGGACGACATCCCTCTGTTGCTCGCGCATTTTCTCGAAGAGGCGGCCTGCGCGCTGGGCAAAAAAAGGCCGACCCCGCCCCGGGAGCTGCAGGTTCTGCTGGCCACCTACCATTTTCCCGGCAACGTCCGGGAGTTGCGGGCGATGGTCTTCAACGCGGTGAGCCTTCATCAGAAAGGCAAGCTCTCCATGCAGACCTTCCGCCAGGCCATCGAGAGCGGCCGCGCCGAAGCCGTCGGGGCCGAGCCCGTCGGCGTTTCGGGCGCGGTTTCGGGCGGGCCGGTCCCGGCCGGCTTTGCGTCCCTGCAGGAGGCGGTCAATGCCCATGTCTCAGAGGCCTTGCGGCTCGCCGTGGGCAATCAGACCATCGCCGCCCGCATGCTCGGCATCTCCGGGGCCGCCTTGAGCAAGCGGCTGAAGAAGCGCCGCTGTTAGATAGTTCTGTCCCCCAGGGAAGGGTTTCCCCTCGGTTAAATGGCGGTGGTTGACCCTTCCGAGGGCGACCTCGAGATCCTTGCTTCCCTGCCTGCCAAGTCAATATCCCGGATCAATTTTTCCGCGCTTATCCTGAAACTTTGACTCGCGGGCAGGGGCTAAACAGTGTTCTTTTTCTCGCCCCGATGACCCATCTTGAATTTTTTGTCTGATCTGACCGAACGGCAAGACCGCGGGCGCTGCGCCCCGCCCCCCGCCTGACTTTCTTTTGCTCCCGCCCAAAAG